>Ga0307372_10000458_pt1 | contig 73221 bp, 70 predicted proteins | sample OX1MG_FD_202533 | JGI IMG/M metagenome (GOLD analysis project Ga0307372, IMG submission 202533) | Soil microbial communities from Risofladan, Vaasa, Finland - OX-1 | ecosystem: Environmental > Terrestrial > Soil > Coastal area > Acid sulfate soil | place: Finland: Risofladan, Vaasa | collected... | reverse complement strand
TTCACGCACTGTGCGATGACGGCCACCTTTTGCAACTCCCGTTGGCTCAACGTGAATGTCTCCTGTCTCATGGGGTGACATTTTCACGCGGCCGTTAAGGGGTGACAGAATTATCTGGCTAAGACATCCAGGCAGCCGGCCTCTTGACGCATCGGCGTGGCTGATGATACCACTCCCATCGATTGCCGCTACGGGGCTCTCCGGGCCGGGCCCTGCACTTGAATCTGGGGGTGCCGCATCCTTTGCGAAGTTGGCAAAGGGTGCGCGGCTTTTCTGATGAAGAATCGCCTCGAACGCCGCTACGGACACCGTCATCTGCACTTCATCACCTTCAGTTGCTACCGCCGGCGCCCACTGCTCAGTTCGAAGCGAAGGCGTAACCTGTTGCTGAAGATCCTCGACCAGGTGCGGACGCGCTACCAATTCATATTGGTGGGCTACGTCATCATGCCCGAGCACGTTCACCTCTTGATCTCGGAGCCGAAAATCGGCACCCCTTCCACGGTCATGCAGGTCCTGAAGCAGCGCGTTTCGCGTGCCCTTCGCCGCGGGCGGCGAGGGGACCCCAATCAACTGAGCCTCTGGACCGAAGCGCCGGGTGCGGCGGAAAGTTTCTGGCAAAGACGGTTCTACGATTTCAATGTCTGGAGTCATAAAAAGAAGGTCGAGAAGCTCGCCTATATGCACGTGAATCCGGTCAAGCGCGGTCTGGTTGCGGACCCCAAGCTGTGGAGGTGGAGCAGCTATCGCTTCTATCAGTTTCGCGAAGCAGGCCTCTGCGACCCAGACGCGGAATTTACATGAACGGACCGGCGAACATAAGCAAAGACGCACCCTTTGCGAACGACGCAAAGAGTGCGCCACCCGCCCGTCGAGTTCGCTCAACGGCGAAGGAACACGAACACAATTACCGCGATCGTGAACCCCGAGAGGGCCAACGAGATGCCTACGAACCGCTTTCCCCGCCTCGTTAGGAAGCCGCCGGGCCGCCTTGGCCCCGGCTCTCCCCCTGAAATTCGAGGAAGAAGGTACCAAGTGGCCACAACGGCGAACCCGAGCGCAATAAACGCTTCGACGATACCATTCGTAAGGCGCTCCGTGGCCACGCTCAGGATTGAAAAACACCCGACGAGAATGAGTAGTAGTGCGAAGGCTCTGGCCATCTTCACCAGGGACGGGCTGTCTGGATTGGTGTAAAAGCTGCTAGGGTATAGCCTCTCCGGATTCCGGTAGGCCCACCTGCCAAATAGGACGAAAACGCACCCGACAGTTAGGCGGAAGACAATCGTTGCCATACCTAGTTGCCTCCTGTCACGCTGACGTTTAGGCTAGCCCCCAGCAAGAGTAAGATCGCGCCCCCTCCGGCGCTGAGGCCGTGGTTCCAATCAACGTGGGCGTTGGCTCCCGCCCCTATGGCGGATACGGAGCCATTCAAGGTAACGGTGTGACCGTCGACGTTGAAGGAAATCTGCCCGCCCCACTGAAGCGCCCGCGCGTTCGCACCTGCCCCAAACCCGCCATTTCCAACGTGTCCATTCGCGTCGGCTGTGAGGTACTGGAGGTTCACTTGCCCTTTGTCAGGTGTGCCCGCGCCCGCGCCCACCGTGGTGTTTGCCACTCCGATCGCTACTTTGCCCCCTATCCCACCGCTTCCGCCGGTGTTTTGAGCACTAGCGTAGACGATTTGTACGTGGGCGGGTGGCACAGGGGATGTGCGTGAGGAAATGGTTTCCAGATGCGGCACGGAGGGAGTATATCATCCGGGCACCATCCTTTCTGGGCGGGAGGGAGGGGTGCCGCACCCTGCGGCTTTCAGGGTGCGGATTTTCGATTGATGGCGGGGTTGGCGAAGGGTGCGCGGCTTTTCTGATGAAGAATCGCCTCGAACCGACCTGAGCAGAGGGCGCCGACGCATGGACCCCAAGATATGGCCTTGGAGCAGCTATCACTTCTATCAGTTTCGCGAAGCAGGCCTGTGCGACCCGGACCCGAAAATTACGTGAACGGACCGGCGAACACAACCAAAGCCGCACCCTTTGCGAACGACGCAAAGAGTGCGGCACCCGAAAAATCAGGCGGTGGAACCGCCGTAAGGATGCGCCACCCGCCCCCGCCCATGAACAAGCTAATATCCTCGCGACGCCAATAGAGCTAGCAACCACGCGATCACTAAGATTACGCAAGCGCGAATAAGATGCGGCCAAGGCCCGTCCTGCCCAGCGATCTTTCGGTTCTTGGCTTCTTTAATCGCCCTGATGAGGAAGACATTTCCTGCGACAAGCCATGCGGCACTGCCAGCGAGGAACACCCATAGCGGTGTTCTAGCTGGAAGTGTGTATGCAGCCAGGACGATGCCGCCCAGCAGCCCGAGTTCGAGAATGGCGATTGCGGACTTCTTCATGGGAGCGGCACCTCGCCCGCATTAGTCAATCGGAGCGCCCGTCACTACCCGCAGACCTTGACCGCGCAGGGAGAGGGCGGAGGCGGAGGAGGGGGAGTGTGCACAAGAGCTCCCGAAATAGTTGAGCCTACACGGTTGATGAACGTTCCAATCGCCGCCGTAGCGCCTCCGAGACTCGCCGCCGCGTCGGCTGGATCCGGCAGTCCCTTGCCGGCGGCCAGATTCGCCCCGGCCTTGGCCGCTGTCGCTAGGTCCGCGATCTGAGATCCCTCTTGCATTGATTTAGTCGCGAGCGATGCCGCTGCGGCGGTGGGGTTCGTCACGCTGGTAACGGCGTCGTTTGCATTCTGTATTACTTTCGGGCTTATCCCAGTGCTCCCGGCCACAATGTCCGCGGTGCCCTTCGCAATGCCACCGGCAATGCCTAGTGTCGTGACAGCGGTCCCTACGGCCCCGGCCGTCCCTGTCAGCGTTGTTGTGGCGGCGACTACCTCCGGACCTCCCAATGCTGCTCCCGCGAGAATGATTATGCCTCCTATGGTCCGATTCGAAGGGGCGATAAGGATTGGGGCACCCAAGTCTAGGCAGTCTGGCGGGCACCCATGGCCATCGAGGTCAACGTTCGTTTCCGGATTGTCGAGCGTGTAGTCGTACAGATTCAGGCTTTGCGGATTTGAGTAATCCGCGTAAGGAACGCCCTCGGGATTTTTCGACCAATCCGGGCTCATGAACCGGCCGTAGGAGGAAGCGTAATAGCGCGCGCCGAAATAATCGTTTCCTGATTCTGCGTCGCGCTCCTTGCCGGTGAATTTGTGCGTTGTCACGCTCGTGCCGCTGCCGCAGGAGATGAGTTCGCCAAACGGGTAGTAGTCGTCGCATTCGACGACGCTGGGCGTCGGATAGCCGGTGGCGATGCGCGTCGAGCCGAGGTGGTCGGCGGCCACAAAGGTGGTCGACGAGCCGTTTGCGCCGTAGAAGGCGACGAGCGCGCCATTGAGGTACATGTAGCCGACCTTCGCGCAAGTCTGGCAATTCCCGTATTCCACGAGGACCTCGCCGGAAAGGCCGTAAACGTAGTTGGTGATCGTGCCGCCGGCATTTTTCTGAATGCGCTGGCCGTCGGCATCGTAGGAATAGGTGGCAGTCGCGCCACCATCGACTTGCGTAATGCGATTCTCGGCGTCGTACGCGTAGCTGTGGCTGGCGTCGTGGATCATGTTGCCCGCCGCGTCGTACTGAAAGCCCGAGGGGCTATCGTCCGGCTATTCTTAAAGCTAAACCGGTAGCTTTCTACCCCCCCCTGCGTGTCAAGAATTATTTTTCTAGTATGTCGCTCCGGCGTGGCCTGAGAAACGGATCCAGGGACAGCGCGCCGCACGGGGAAGGCCACTTCTTAAAGTGCGTTCCCGCTCTTTTCCTCCGGCTCGGTGGTGCGAGCCGGGGTCTTGCCGATGAAGAGGACGCCGAGGCAGATCAGAATCGCGCCAATCCATCGTCCGGGTGGAACGACTTCGCCCAGCATCGCCCATCCCATGAACACAGCAATGACGTAGCTCACCGACGATGCCGGATTCACGAAGCTATAATCGGCCCAAGAGAGCATGCACATGAACGCCAGAGCGCAAACGATGCGGCTGCCGATGCCCAGCCAGACTTCGCCGTTGGTCAGAATCATTCGCGATATCTGAACCAGGATCATCGGATTCCAGCCGGCCAGCAGATGGGCGTGTTTCATTCCTTCGCGCAGAAACACGGCGCCCAGTGGCCCCGTAGTGACTACCACGATCAGGAAGATGGCGGTTTTGATCTCGACTCTTCGGGAAGGGAGCGGGGGCTTGGCGCGGCTCATCGCGTTCCATCCTACCCTTGAACCAAGCACCGGCAAAGGCGGGGCTTGCCGGGCGCACGGCATGCCCAATCCCGCCGAGGCAAATCAAATTCGTCAGAGGAAATGGGAAAAGTGGACGCTGAGATGACCAAGCGCAAGGCCGATTGCCGCTCCGGCGACCACATCGCTCAGGAAATGCATGCCCAGGATAATCCTCGATGCGGCGATCAGCAGGGCGGCGGCCAGCAATGCCAGAAGCCAATCCGGATAGAACGATCCGATCGAGAGCACGACGGAAAAGGCAACGATCGTGTGGCCCGAAGGGAACGAATAGCGGTCGGGCGGCGCGATGGTGGCCCAACAGTGGGGCATGATTTCGCACGGCCGCTTGCGTCGGCTGGTGTGCTTGAGTACGCAGAAGAGGAGGATGCCGACGCACGCCGCCAAAGCCCCGGTGGCCAGGGCGAGGTAGCGAAAGCTCCCCCCGAACGCCAGCAGGGCCGCAGCCATCCCGGCCCACAGCCAGCCATCGCCCATGCGCGTCGCGGCGATCACCACGGCGCGCAAAAAGCGCGGGGCGTCCCAGTCATTGACCACGCGCATGAGACCGTAATCACCGGCCTCGACTTGCCGCCAAACCGCCCGAGTGACGGTCATCGCTTCCCTCCCGGCACCGTTGCGGGCCATCCGCCCGCCAAAGTAGAACGCCGGGGCCACCGCCCGCCAAGAATCCGACCGGCCCAGCGTTTTGCGAAGGCAAGTTCCCTCGCGCTATGGAAGAGCACTGCTGCAGGCACTCCCAATATTATAAGGCCAAACGCGGCCCCGCTCTTGGCTCAAAAAGAGAATCCGTCGGCCGGGTATGGCAAGCGAGCCCTCGATCGAATCGTGGTCCGTGATCGTCACCAGGTCCATGCCACGGCGGAGCAGCACTCGCGAAAATCCGGTTCAGCAGGGGCGCATCGCACGGCCCCGAATGCCACCAGTGAACGTGGAGGTCGCACGTCACAGGGCGAATTTTAGCCCGAACGATATTACGGAAAGATTACAATGAGGCTAACATTCAGAAACAGACTGGGTTGCGGCTTCCACACATCCACGGTTTTTTCACTCCGGTCTGGCGTCCCCTTCCGGCTCGGAGGTATCCTTTCGACCATGCCTCGCATCGAATTCGTCTTTTTTGACGCTGGTGGCGGGCATCGTTCGGCCGTCGCTGCGCTCGAGCTCGCCATTCGCGAGCAGCAACTACCGTGGCACACTCACTCGACGAACTTGCAGGAAGCGCTCGATCCGCTCGATCCCCTCAAGACGTTGTTCGGCGGCCGGCTCCAAGACGCCTATAACACGATGCTGCGCAGGGAGTGGACGCTCGGCAGCGGGCAACTGCTGAGCTTGCTGCAATTTTCCATCCAGAAATTCCACCGGCCAACAGTGGAACTGCTCAAGCCCCGGTGGCGCGAAACCGAGCCGGACATGCTGGTTTCCTGCGTGCCGCATTTCAACCGCGCCTTGCGCGAGAGCTTCGCACAGGTTTTTCCCGGGCGCCCCTTCGTCACCATCCTGACCGACTTAGCCGATTATCCGCCCCATTTCTGGATCGAGCACGAGCCGCAGTATTTCATCTGCGGCACCGATCACGCCGTCGCTCAAGCGCTCGCCGTGGGGCACAGCCCGGACCGCGTGTTTGGCGTCTCGGGGATGATCCTTCATCCGCGCTTTTACGGGGCGGCCGCCGTGGATCGCCGGCGAGAGCGGGAAAGGCTGGGGCTCGATCCCGATCTGCCTACCGGGCTGGTTCTTTTCGGAGGCTACGGATCGAAAGTGATGGCCCAGATCTCCCGGCGCCTGAACGATTCGACGCTCGCCGTGCAGTTGATTCTGCTCTGCGGCGGGAATAAGGGGCTGACCGCCACGCTGCGGGCGCGGGCGTCGCGCTTTCCCCAGGTCGTCGAGGGGTTCACCACGAAGGTGAGCGATTTCATGCAACTGGCCGATTTCTTCATCGGCAAGCCGGGACCGGGCAGCATGAGTGAGGCCGTGGCGATGCACCTGCCGGTTATCGTGGTGCTCAACGCCAAGACGCTGCCGCAAGAGAGGTACAACGCGCATTGGGTGCTCGAAAAGGACGTCGGCATCGTCCTGCCGAGTTTCCGGGAAATCGAGCCGGCCGTGGCCCGGATGATTCAGCCGGGAACGCTCGCCCACTTTCAGGCCAATACCGCCAAACTCGAGAATCGCGCGCTCTTCGAGATCCTCGACGTCTTGGACCGCATTCTCCACGCCCACGGCCTCCTGCCGGACGTCTCCAAACGCTACGCGGACGCTTCCCAATCCTGAGCGATTCGGTTCCCGGCGCGGGCGGGGACGCATCTATTTTTTCAACGAAATTGCCCCTCCGGCAAACCCGCGGCCATAAGTCGGTACGCTATTCTCTCTTCAGTTTTCAGGCTAGCTTCTTTCAGCCTGTTTATACACTTTTTCCGGCGATCACCCTCCATGCCAGCAAGTGTGTCACTCTGGCACATATTAGTCGTTCCTTGGGAGATCTAATCTCAGAATCTTGCCGCGGATAGAACAGAATCCAGCGGGGAGTTGTATTGAAGATTCTCGCGGTGGATCACTGCAACCAAAATGAAACAGACTTTGTGCTCCACTTTCACCCGATTCTAATCGTATTTGTCTTCCACCATTTTCCAAGCTCTGGAACAATCATTGACAGCGACGGCATTTACTCCGAGCAACACAGTCGCTGAAAGGGCAGGTTAAATCGAGATGGAATCGACACCACACGGCAAGGCAATTCCCTTCAAGGACGCGCTGCGCATTTTTTGGGATTGGCACCGGGCCTCTATTGCCGTCGAGGTGTGCTTCTTTTGCCGGCCGGGATCCTCGGAGGACGTGCGCGTTTCCATCGACGGCTTGGTGAACTTACTGGACAACGATGGAAACATTACCGTTTCCGGCGACGGGCGCGAAATCGATTTGGACTTGCGCGGCAGTGAAGTAACTTATGCCCGAGAGGTTCCGGCGGGATTGGGACAGCCGAACTCTCTCGACCCGGATTCGATCCTTCAGGTGAAGTTTCCGAGCGGAGAGATATGTTTGATTTTTCCCTATCGTCGTGTCGGCTCTGCCCTGCCCGGGCAGCGTCGCCCGGAAACCGGACTCGAATGGATGCGGAACATGCTACCGAGGACAGCCGAGCAAGATAGCCACGCCACGAAACTGCCCGGCGGAGTTTTCAAGATATCTTCCCTCGCCAAGAGAAGCGGGACGGCCAGCAAGCCGCGGACGAGCCGGACCGGTCCGCCACTTTTCCCGATGGGGGCCTTTTTGCTGCTTTTCCTGCTGATCACATTGGCGCTTACCCCTTCCGGCGTGCCCAGATTGCTTGGCGAATTGGGCGTGCCCCAGAAAATGAGCGATCCGAGCGCGACGGTCTGGGTGATCCCGCAAGACGGCGACTATTACTGCAATGGAAGTGTCCTCAACGGGCGGAAACCGGGCAAATGGATGACACAGGCGGAAGCGCTGGCGTTCGGCTATCAGCCGGCTATTGGCCATTATTGCCAGGCCGGTGGGACTTCCAGCGCTGACAACCGGGGAAATGGCTTCCTGAACTACTACCAGGCGGTTCGCCACAATGGGGAAGCGCTTTTCTCGAGACTGGTGCGAATCTCCTACTCTTGGCTTCCTCAAACGTAAACGTTCAGCGGCGGCCTTCTTCGTAGAAGCGCTCGAGCAGGCATACCGTCTTCTCCGGGGAGAGCTCCGCGGCGACCGCCGCACAGCCGCTTCGCAATTGCTTTCGCAAGGCGCGGTTCAAGACCAACTCGCGCAGCGCACCGGCGACCGCCTTTTTCTCCCTCGCGACGACCAGGCCCGCGCGCCCCTGAATCAGGGAGTGAATGCCACAGGTGGCCGTGATGACGGCGGGAACGCCGCTGGCCACGGCTTCGGCCACGGCATTGGCAAAGTTCTCGTAGCTGGATGGCAGGGCAAACACATCGGCATCCGCAAACACCTCTTTTTTCTCCTCGCCGTACAGCCCGCCGGGGAAACGTACCCGCGCGGCCACTCCGCATCGCTCGGCAACGCCGCGCAGATAGTTCAAGTATCCCGGCTGGCCCTCCGGTCCGGCGACGGCCAGCGTTCCCCCCTCCGGCAACGCTTCGGCGAAAGCCTCGATCAGCAGGTCGGCTCCCTTGCGCGGAATCAGCCGGCTAAGAAAAAGGACCAGCGGTTCGTCGGGAGCGATTTCCCATCGTCCGCGGAATCCTCCCCGCGGCGGAAGCGTCCGGTATTCGGCCAGGTCCACCGGATTTGGCCGCACGAGGACCTTTCCCGCCGGAATGCCTTCCTCGATCAGCTCTTCGCGTTCGAGTTCCGCCGTGGCGATGATTCGCTCCGCGCCCGCCGTCATCCGGGTCCCGAGCAAGTCGTGCCAGACGCGTTTCAGAAAAAAAGCTCGGTCGATCGGCCGGAACATCCCCATGGGCTCGAGCCAATAGGGCACCCGCCGGCGAGCCGCCCACCACGCCACCGTCGGTCCGAGCAGATCGTAGAGTCCGTAAATGTGGACGACGTCATATTCGGCGAGCCGCCGCCGGCAGAACGCCGGCAAGCGCGGATTGACCGTCAGGGCGCGGAACGTCAGGGCCGTGGGCAGGTAAATGATTTCGGTGTTGTCTTCGGCGCGGCGCCAGCCCCATTCGCATTTTTCTCCGAGCGCGTAGCGTGTCCCGCGGCCCAGGTCCGTTGTCAGCACGGTGACGCTGTGCCCGCGCGCGGCCAGTCCTCGCGCCAGCGCCCGCACCTTCACCGCGGGTCCTCCCCGGTCGAGGAAGGGATAGTAGGATTGCGTGACTTTCAGGATCCGCATCGCCCGTTGCATTCGCCCTTCAGCGTTCCGGCTTGGAACCTTCGCTCGCATCGAGCAACCCGATCAATCGCTCCCGGAACGAACCGAATCGGTGCTCCTGCTCCGCTTTCTGGCGCCCCGCCTCGCCCATTCGCCGCCGCAGCCAGTCGTCGGCCAACAGCCTGGCGAGCCGCTCTGCCAGCGCCGGAACATCCCCATATTCCACGAGGAAACCGTCTTCGCCCTCGCGCACGACTTCCTGCGCGCCACCGCAGGCCGATGCCACCACCGGTTTTCCGGCGGCCATGGCTTCCAAGAAAACGATGCCGAATCCTTCCTGGCGGCTGGGCATAACGAAAACGTCGGCTGCTTCGTAATAGTCCCGGAGCGATCCCGCCGCTTTTTCTCCCGCGAAAATGACCCTGCCCGCAACGCCGCAACCGGCCGCCAGGCTCTCGAGCGAGGGCCGGGCGTCTCCGTCGCCGACGATGACGTAATAGAGATCGGGAAATGCGGCGAGTAGCTGGGGCAAGGCTCGAATTACGGTGTCGACTCCCTTGCCGGGCTCGGAGGCCAACAGACGCCCCACGGTCAGCAGCACCCGGCTCCCCGGCGGCACCCGAAGCCGCGCCTGGCCGGTTCCCGCGAGGAAAGCGCCGGGTTCGAGCGCGGGCGGAAGCACGTTGATTTTTTCTCGGGCCACTTTTTGCACGCGCTCGACGGCTTCGGCCGTGTTCCGGCTCACGGCGATGATTCCCCGGGCTTTGCGCAGGGGCACAACCCGATACAGCGGGAGCGGTTCCCACACCTCCATTCCGTGAGTTACCAGCCAGAAACGCAAACGAGGGCTGAGCGTGGCGGCGGCCAGCGCCGGAGGGCCCAAATGGATGTGGCCGGCAAACAAGAGCCGGGTTTTCGGCGCGCGGGCCATCAGGTGAGCCACAAACTTGGCCTTGTTGCGGGCGAAGCCGCGAAAGGGAAACCCTTGGTCCCCAACCAGGAACCGACCCGGCCCGGCCGGATCGTTCAGCCCGACCAGCTCGCAATCTTCCCCCCTTCGGCCGGCGAGTTCGCATAGGGCCGCTCCGGCGTGGCGGCTCACCTGTTGAATGCCGCCGAACCTGCCGAGTTCGGAGAAAACGCCGAGAATCATTTCGGGCGTCCGGTCCTATTTTTCTCCACCTGGAGAATGACGACGCGAATGTTTTCCCTGCGGCGGTAAATCCGGTCACCCGCGAAATCGGTTACCTCGGACGAGGCCACCGGGCGGAGGATGTTTTCCTCTTCCAGTTTGCGCGCGGCATCGTTCAGGCCGGGCGGGAAGCCCGGGCTTTTCACCACCCAGCGAACGTTCTGCCGCCGCAGCAGATCGAGCAGCTTGCCCGGCCCCTGTCCGACCAACTCCCCAGCCGCCCGGGAATCGGTTGGATCTGCCGCGACAAACGGCACGCGCAAGTAGTAGACGTGCTGGAAGAAGACCATTGCCTTGCCCGGCCGCCCGCCGAGTTCACCATTGATGAATGCAGCGATCTGATAGTCGGGCGCCATTTTATCGAGAAAGGCCTGGCGGCTTTCCAGTCCCACAGCCACCGGCAAAAAATCCCGCGCGTACATCAGGTCGGCACCGGCGGAAAACAGGAGGAAAAATGCCAATGTGGCTACGCAGGCGACGCGTACAACGCGCCATCCCCGGCGGCTCGCTTCGAATGCCCCGGCGACAGCTAGCGCCAGCGCCAAGGGATAGACGGGAAGCAAGAACCGGCCCATTTGCGTGGTCAAGGCGGTTACGGCAAAAAAAAGCAGCCACACGAAACCGGCCATGCGAGCTACCGGCTTCCGCCATGGCACAAACACCAACAAGGGCGCGAATGCGAGCACGAGCGGCCCGAACAATTGGCCCAGGCCGTACTGGCCGCCATCGAGCGTCACCCGGAACGGGAAACCCAGAAGGCGAAGAAAAGTGAGCCTGAAAAGGGAACTGCGCGTATCCCGTACGATAGCGGCAAAAGTGTAGGGTGCCAATGTATGGCGGCCTAATCGCTGCATGAGGAAGGGAAAGAAGGGATCTCCTCCCACCCCAAAATTTCGCAGGAGCGGAAGAAAACCGGCCAGGAACGCGCAAACGCCGCAAAGAAACATCCTCCTGGCCGAACGCGTTTCCACCCAGCAGATCAGCACCACGGCCGCAGCCACGAACCAGCCCGTATATTTGGCCCCGCCCACGGCGCCGGCGAAGAGTCCCGCGAGCACGAACCAGCGCGAGTTGTCGTCTCGTACGGCGCGGGCCAGCGCCAGAACGGCCAGCGCCGTGAAAAAACTCATCCAGATGTCGGGTGCTCCGGAAACGCTGATTTGCCAGAACACCATGGGCGTCAGCAGGAACGTCGCCGCGCAAACCCATGCCCAAGCGGCGGGCATGAGCCGGCTGGCCAAAGCGAAAACCACCGCCATGGTGAGAAGGCCGCCTGCGCAGATCAAGCCGAGCGCGATGCGGTCGCTGCCCAGCGCCAGGCCCAGGGCGATGAGAGCGTGGCCTTCCCCGGTGAAGAAACTATGAAGGATATCGAAACGCAGCGGAGAACGGCTTCCCCGAGCGGCTAATGCGGTCGTGAAATGATAGCGGAGGGCATCCGAGCCGGTGAGCGGAGCCATGGCGGTAAGCATGGCGAAAGCTCCGCTCGCCCAAAGCGCCGCCCTCGCCAGCTTCCATCGCGGTGAGACGGAGGGTTTCGCCTCCGAGCGCCAAATGGCAGCCACACGCCTGGCGAGCATCGCCCAGCCATTTCCGGCAACCAGCGCCATTGCTATCAACAAGGCGAGCGATTGCCCCCGATGGAGGAAAGCGACCGAAGCCAAGGCAAAAGCAACCAGCTCGAGAGCGAGGAATCCAAGGCCCGCCGCGAACAGGGCCGTTTCGTACGGACTCTCGGCTTCGATCCGGCTCCAGGCCAGAATGCGAAGGCCGAAAGATGTAGCCACCGCGAAAATGGCCGCGACACTCAGCAGCACTCCCAGAGTGGCTAGAGGTGCCATCGGGTGAGCCAGTGCGGCAACCGGGAGTCGAGCAGGGCGCGAAACTGAAGGTAGAAAACAATATTGACGAAGAGCAGCCAGAGGACGAACAGAGCCTGCCACAAACGCGATGGGAGCTGTTTTTTTTCGCCGGCTATCATGTCTTGCCTGTTGCGGCCTTCCGGGATCGTTTGTTACGGCTCAGAACGTCTTCGAACAATCCAGCCACTCGTTCCGCGTTGGCGTCCCAGGTGAAGTTCCGCGTCGTTGCCGACGCCGCTCTTCCCAGGCGGCAGCGCAATTCGGCATTCTCATAGAGGCGGCGAATCATCGCGGAGAGGTCGCCCGCGTTCCGCGGGTCCTCGAGGATGAGCCCGTTTTCGCCATCGGCTACCAGTTCACTCGCCCCCATGGCCCGGGATGCGATGACCGGCAGGCCGCAGGCCATGGCTTCCAGCACCGGCAGACCGAAAGGATCGTAGAGCGAGGGAGCGGCGCATAGATCGGCCGCCGCGTAGAATTGTGAAACATCGGCAGTCGCTTTGGCGAAATGCAGACTGCGCCCAATCCCCAGCCGCCGCGCTTGATCGAGGTATGGCTCAGGGCTGTCGTTGCCGACGACCAGCGCAGAAACCGGCAGGTCGCCGATTTTGGCCAGCGACGCGATCAGGCAAGCAAGTCCCTTTTTTATCCAATCATTTCCAATCAACAGAACAATAAACTCCTCATTGCGGAAGCCGAACCGCCGTCGCGCGTCCTTCCTCTGGCGCTCGCAGCGATCCGGGTTGAACGCGGCCGGATCGACACCGTGATAAATCACCGAAACGGTTTCACCGGGGCGGAATCGCTGCTCAAGTTCGGCGGCGACGGCTCGCGAGATCGCCGTCAAAGCGGCGCGGCGAGGCCGGTAGACGATGCGTTCGAGCCAGCCAATCAAAGCATATAAAAGCCTTCGGTGTATCAGCCGCGGCCACTGGCCGAAATGGCGGAACCGAAGGCGCAGCTGCTCGCGCAAGCGTTGCCGATGCTCGGCGAACACGTGATGAACCAGGATGACGTTGGCATCGAAGCAGTTTACGCCCGGCGAGTAGACCACCGGGAATGCTTCCCCGGCCTTGACCTGTTCGCGCCAGCGCCAGACGTGGTTGGCGGCAAACCACCAAACGTATTTGGCAAGGTGCGGTCCGGCAATTTCCGGAACTCGATGCCAGGCGAATCGCGACGTCTCGATGTCTTCGACGCGCGAACTGAACAGGTGAATCTCGTAGTCATGGCTCAGCCGCTCGATCTGCTCGGCCAGGCATCGCTCGGTTCCGTGACGCTTGTCGACAAAAGGCGAGACAACGGCGATTCGAGCCTTCGCCGGTTTCGCCCCGCGCGCGCCGGCCCCGGCCGGTGAAGAGGCGCGGGCATGATGCGCTTTCGAGTCGCCTCCTTGTCTGGCCTGCCCCGCCATGGCCCGGAGAGCTGGTTTCACGGGGCCTGCCCGGCGTGAACGGGCTCGGCCGGCCGCGCCGTGATGGCTGGAGCCATCGACTGCCTGGGCGGAGCTGCCGCGGCAAAGGAAGGTAAGCGGAAGAGCACTCCAACAAGCAGCCAAAGGTAAGCATTCACGACAAAGTTTTGATACGTAGTCATCGACTCCCAGGTGAAAGGGAGAAGCACCCAAAATGCGAACCAGACGATGCATAAAGCCACCGGGTAAAGGGGCGTCGAGGAGAGCCGCCTCGTCAATTTCCAACCCGAAATGACGATGGCAGCGGACAGGATGACCCACAGGATCGGCCCCACAATTCCCATTTCTACCAGGAGAACGCCAAAACCGTTTTCGACGGGCGGCACGGGAGGCTCAGGCTCATGGAGCCTGCCGGTCACATATTCGACGCCCAGGGAAGCGATTCCCGTTCCGTAGCCGGTCACCCAATGAGGATATGCGAGCGCTTCTTCGAATTGACCCAAGGGGTAATTCCCCACTCGGAATCCCAATTCGGAATTGGCGCTATCCGGCCAGAGCATTTCGTAGTAGTAAGTTCCCCAGGAACTCGTTAGCCGGGGGAAAAAGGCGACGAACAAACAAAAGCCCGCCGCCACGGCAATCACACTGCGGCGCAGGATTTTCCCCAGCCGGGCGCTAACCCACGGCTGACCCCTCATTCCCCACAATAAGATAACGCCAAGACCTGCGGCGGTAATCGCCGAATAGACCAAGGCACCCTTCGATCCGGACAGGAAAATAGCCACTCCCAGCAGCGCCAGACTCAGGTAAGTCCAACGAGAAGAGCGGCGGCGGAACAGCTGGAAGCCAGCGGTGCCCAGGGCCAGCGTGAACATCATTTCGAGATAATTCCCGTACCGCCCTTGGCTGACGAAAACCGACGGAGGGGCCCGCAAGGCGTGGGTGAGGCCTGGCGCCAACCGGACCAGATGGCCGAGGTCCTGCAGTGCCGGGGCCAGATTGACGGGGTTGAGGAAGTACCTGTGCCCGGAGGCTTGCACGATCCCTACCCCGGCGACGATACAGGCGATCTTGAGATTGAGGGTAAGGAAGTGATCGAGGTCGTTTTGATCGGAAAGTAACGCATACCCGATGAATATCAATGGGACGTAATAGAGATATATCTCCATTCCGAGCAGGCCGTAGAATATGCTCGTCGTTCTCGGATTGAACATCTGGACTATCGCCAAGGTCGCGAAGGCCAGGAGCGGCAATCGAAAGGATGGGCGGAACAGCCGTTCGCGCCGTTTCATGAGAGCGAAGGCAAACGCGCCGTAGACGACTGCCAGAAGCAGGTCCTTGACGAAGTAGATGCCCATGCTGTTGCCCAGGTATTTCCGGAACAGGTCCTCGAATGTAAGCGCGAGAAGGAACAGAAACACTCCGAACCGCCAGCGCCTCAACACCATTATGACCACGCCCAATCCGCAGAAAACGGCAACGCGCGCCCCCAGGCCGGAGGGCCGATAGTCGAGCACCCATTGCGCCATAATGTAGGCGAGGTAAAGCGAGCCGCAGAAAAACAGGAGGCCCAGGAGCCGAGGGTTCATTCGCAGGCGGGGAAAAGACGAGCGCATTTAGCCGAAAACCTCGCAAAGATGTGAAGCGATTCGAACAACGGCCAGGCTTGCCTGGGCCGCGCACCACCGCTCGAAGCCCGGGAAAAGCTTCTCCCGGAGACCCCCACCCCGTGAACGGCGCGACACCGCACCATTCCTTGCGGAATGGGGAAGGCCGTTGCGCAGGTGGTGCACGATTGCGAGCTCCTAGTATAACCTGGGCGTTTGGCGCCCTAGGTTTGTGCGCGTCCGGCAGCACCGTAGCCGTTACGTGTCCTGCTGTGCCTTAACGGCTCCGCCATATATTTATTGGACATGGCTTGCCGTTTTTCCCGAAAACATCTTCGGCCACACCGGGATGGGCGTTTTTGCCGAAGGCGCCGATCAGCAAAACTCCTTCAAAATCGAGGCGCGCATCGTGACTTAGAGGGGCGGCTCGGCGTCTGGGCCGTCCCAACCTCTGCGATGGACAACCGCACGGCAGATGGCACGAATGGTTTCGGCGACACCTTGTTGCATAGAACAACTGGCGATCCGCTCCTGCGCATTTTGGCTCATGAGTGCAAGCCGGGTGCGGTCGTCAAGCAGTTTACGCAGGACCTCGGCAAGTGCGCTCACGTTTCCGCACGGGAATATCTCGCCGGTAACCCCGGGTCGAACCAGATCGAAGCGGCCTGGAACGCGGTCGCTCAGAACGACAGGAAGACCGCAGAGCATCGCTTCGCACACGACCACGGGACATGGATCGTAATCCGAGGGCAGAACGAATAGATCGGCCGCGGAATAGGTGCCGGGAAGTTGTGATTGATTGACGAAGCCAAGCACTCGCACGCGGCCGCCAATGCCGAGCGCGGCGGCTTCGGCCTCGATCTGGCCGCGGAGCGGCCCTTCGCCAGCCATGACGAGCACGGAGCGCGGGATGCCGGCCAGATGAAATGCGCGCAACACATCCAGCGGGCGTTTCCACGATTGAAGTTTGGCGCAGAAGAGAACGACCAGATCGTCCTCGGCAATGTTCCAGGCGCGGCGCACCGCTTGGCGGTCGACGCGCGCCGCCTGCGCGCTCCACCAGTCGTTGTCGACCGCGAAAGGCGCGACGGTCACTCGTTCCGCAGGGACGCCGAGTGAGCGCATCAGTTCAGCCCCGGCCGCAGAAACTGAAATCACATGGTCCGGCAGGCGAAACAGCAGGGGCCACAGCAGCCGCTTTACCCGTCGTTTCCACGCCCGCCCGTCTCGGGGCTCCAGTGTAGCGGCATCGGTTCCGAAAAGAACTTCCGTTCCGGTCACCTTGGCTGCCAGCAAGCCGATCCAGAATGTTGCGTAGCGGTAACCGGTATAGAAAATCACAGCGTCGAAATGTCCCCGGCGGATGAGCTTCCACGAACCCGGGTTCAAAAGCCCCCAAAACCGCCCGAGCCCCGGCCACGGCGAACGATTCGGCACTTCGACCCACGGATAGCCGTCAAGCAGTGGAATGTCCCACTGCACCTCTCGTCCAAACTCCGGATCGAAGCCGGCCCTGGCTCCCTGCAAACTGCAATAGGCCACCTGGATTTCCAGCCGCGGATCGCGAGCCAGCAGCCGGAACGCCGGCGCGCTGTACTGCGTTGGGTGAGTCGGCACCAGCAGCACGCGAACTTTGTTCCTTCTCATCCCGCACAGGGCCGGCTCTCTGTCTGCGCTCATTTCCGGCCAGCCGCTAGGGTGAGCCGCGCGGACAGGATATCGGCGATTCGCTCGCTAGCCTTGCCGTCACCGAAGGGATTGGCGGAGGCGGGAGGAAACTCGCTTGGGTCGCGTTTCAGCCAGGCCTCAGCCCTCTTCAAGATCCTTTCCGTTTCCGTGCCGACGAGTTCCACCCAGCCCGATGCCAGAGCTTCGGGCCGCTCGGTCACATCCCGCATCACCAGAACGGGCGTGCGGATGCTCGGCGCTTCCTCCTGGACGCCTCCGGAGTCCGTCAAGACCAGGCACGAGCGCCGGAGCAGATGGACAAATTCGGGATAGGGGAGCGGATCAACCAGAAGAACGCGCGGTTGGGTCCCCAGCCGTTGGGCGACACTCTCGCGCACCGAGGGATTCCGGTGGACGGGAAACACAACGGTCAGATCACAATGCGCCGCGGCGAGGCTGCTCACTGCGTCGCAAATCCGCCCGAGGGGAGTGCCGAGGCTTTCCCTTCGATGGGCCGTTACCACCACCATCCGCCCGCCGCACAACCCCAAGCTGCCCGCCAGACTTATCGGTTTTCGCAGGATCGCCTCGACGGCATCCACGACGGTGTTTCCAGTGATAAAAATCGTTTCCGTTGCGATGCCCTCACGGGTCAGGTTCTCCGCTGCCTGCCTGGTCGGCGCGAAGTGTACATCGGCCAGGACCGTCGTCAGCCGCCGGTTGGCTTCCTCGGGGAAAGGCCGCAATTTGTCTCCCGTGCGCAGCCCAGCCTCGACGTGAGCCACCGGGACCTGCCGGTGGAACGACACGAGCGCGGCGGCGAGGGTCGAGGTGGTATCCCCTTGAACCAGCGTGCATGCGGGGCGCACGGCGTCGAGGACCGCGGGAAGGCGCTCAAAGATTCGCGCTGTCGTTTCGAGCGGCGCTTGGTTCTCCTCCATCACGTCGAGATCGTGCGCCGGCTGTATCCCAAAGACGCGCAGGATCGGATCGAGCATGTCGCGGTGCTGGCCGGTGGTGCAAACGCAGACGGGTAGGTTCCGGCGCCGGAGCTCTTGTATCACCGGTGCCAGCTTGATCGCTTCCGGCCGTGTTCCGAAAATCACCAGGATCCCTGCCATCGGATTTAGCCCCTGCCCAGCATGATTGTCGCGGCCAGTTCCGCCAGCCGGCTCCAGTCGAACTCGTCGACCAGCGTATCCCATTCGGGAAGCCACGCCGCATCTCGCGCCGAAACGATAGCCTCCGCCCATTCCGCGGGATTCGGCTCAACCAGGCGCACGTTGGGCCAAGCCAGGCGGCGCCACGTCTCGAGCGGAGTGGAAATGACAAATTTTCGGCACGCCGTATACTCCACCACCTTGATTTGGAACGCGAAGTCCGTTCCGGCGCATTTCCCCTGCGCCAACACGCCCAGATCGATGGCATGGAAATACGGCGCGATCTCGGACGGGGGAATCTGACCAGTCCATATCACTCCCGGCCTTCCTTGCAGCCGGCTTCGCCAATACTCCGCCGGACCTACGATCCACAGGACTGCGTCCGGCATCTGTTGGCGCACCAGTTGAAAGGAGCGTTCCGCGAAATCGACCCCGCTGTAGTCTCCATGGTTGCCGATGTAGCCGATTACGTATTTCCCTTGCGAACCCCAGCGCGCGCGCAGGGATTCGATTTCCGAGTCCGTGACGTGCCGCAGTTCTGTAAGGTCGGTTCCGTTCGGCAAGGCCGTGCATGCGAGTCCGTATTCTCGCCGCAGCTTTTCCGCCAGAGGTTCGGATACAACAAAGACACCATCCGTCTCGGCCGACAGCCGCCGCATCTGGCTTCGCAGTGCCCGCATCTCCCGCTCGCTCGCCTTCTCCTCGGGGAACCAGTCGACGAAATCGTAGAAATAGCGCACACCAGCCAGCCGCGGCAGGCCAAAGATGGTCGTTGCAACCAACACGTGACTGATTCCTAAGCGCCGGATGGCCGCCTCGAGCCGCTTGCCGTTGCATCGGCGGCTGACGCGGAGCGAAAGGGCGTCTCCCACCAGCCGGCGCAAGATAATCGGCTGTACCACGGGCAGCTGAATCAGGCCGAGCCCGTCTTTGCCAATGCAATCCTTGGTCCTGGCCAGAGCAGCCGCCGCCGCTCTGCAGGCCTGCCGCCATCGGCGGCCCAGCGGGCCGCCTGATATCCCGTGGTTCGAGTCCGTCCACCTCAGGCAATACACATCGAAGTAGCGCCCCAGACCCCGAGCCAGTTCGATCTCGCGCACGCGAATATCCTCCGCGTAGACATGGGGCACCACGAGCAAACGCGGCTTGGCTCCCGCTCCCTGACTCTCCTGCGTCGATCGCGGCTCAGCCATCGGCTACACCGTTGCGACTGGCGAGGGCCACCGCGTCCCGACCAGACGCGCGGCCCCGTCGAAAGCCTCCGCCTCGGCGCCTTCCATGCCGCAGTTGATCCCGCCCGGCGGGCGCGCCGCCGAGATGGATAAGCATGGCGTTGGATACGGGCAGCATGGCGGTCATGGCGTTTCCGGAGGGTTGATCCCGAAATTCGCGTTCGCGGGAACGCGGCGCGATGCGCGGCGGCGGAAGGCGTCAGTCATGGCCCTTTTGAAATGCCGCAGGCGGCGAATCACTCGCTCCCCGAGCACCAATCCCGCCATGCATCGCAGCCCGATGCCGGTGATCTCAGGGCGGCAAAGGGGCGATTCGAGCAGCCACGGGGCCTGCCGCACGCTTTGCCACCAGTGGCGGCAAGCGAGGACGTAGCGGGCGCGCTGGAATGCTCGATGGGACAGCCGGGCGTGGCGCATAGCCAGCAACGTGCGTTCAGCCCGCCTACCCTCCACCCCGTCCAGCTTCGCCACGGCGGCGCGACGCAGTGTAACCATTGCCAATCCGGTCGCGTTGAGGGACTGTCCCTGGTGAACGCGATAGGCCAGGACAGGCTGGCCAATCAGCACGACCGGGCCAAGCCGCGAAAATCGCGACCAAAAGCCGTGATCCTCAGCAGGGATGAACCGGTCCTGCCACGCGCCTGCCTCCAAAACGGCCGACTTTCGCAACAGCGTCTGCCCGCACTGCGGCGCCCAGCCGAACATCACATCCTCCCAGATGTCCCGGAGACGGCCGCGCCGCGGATGCGAAACGCGCCGCCAACCGGCCGGCCTGACCTCCCAGCGGGCTCCCGCGGCGGCGATGGCGGCATTCTGCGCTTGCAAGGCGCCCCATAAATGCGTCAAAGCGCCGCCCAGCAGCCAATCGTCGTCATCGAGAAACAGAACGTATTCTCCTCGGGCCGCGCGCAATCCGGCGTTTCGCGCCGCCGAGCGCTCCCGGTGCTGCTGCATCCGCAGGGCGCGGATACGCTCGTCATCGAGCGATTCGAGCCAGTCCCACGTGCCATCCTGCGAGCAATCGTCCACGACGATCAGCTCCCACTCTGTAAAGGATTGGGACTGGACGCTCGCCACCGCCTCGCGCAGATACCCCAGACGATTCCGCGTGGCAATGATGACGCTGATCACGGCCGTCCGTCCGTGCCGCGAATCGCCTTGGTGGATGGAATCGAGGGGGCGGGAGGGCGAAGTTCTCCTCTGTAAGCCCGGATGAAGGCCCGCTTTGCCCTTCGCAGCTTCTCCGTGATGCCTTCGCCCAGCATCATGCGGATCACATATACCCGAACCGCATCGCGCAGTCCCGCCCGACTGAAAGGTGACGCGAGCAGCCACGGCGCGACCAGGACCGCCCGCCACCACAAGCATAGAGCCTGGAGAGAATGGCCCCGCTGTTGCGCCCGGCTGGCTACTCGCTCGAGCCGTTGGGCCAGGATCGAACGCTCGGCCCTTTGCTTTTCCTGCTCGCTTTGGTTGGCCACCGCAATTCGGCGAAGCTTGATGTTGATTTCCCACGTGCCGGCCCTCGCCGTTTGGCCAGGATGAATCCGGTAAGTCAGAACCGCTTGCGGTATCAGCACAGCAGGGCCGAGCCTCGCAAGGCGCAGCCAGATCTCGTAATCCTCACTGAGTGGCAGCGCCTCGTCCCACCCTCCGGCCTGGGCGATGGCCGAGCGGCGCAATAGCGTTTGGCTTGGCAGGGGCATCCACCCGAAAAGCAAATCCGGCCAAATGTTTCGGACATGGCAGCGCCGAGGGTGAGCGCTCCGGTTCCAGCTGCCCCAATTGTTTTGGTAAATATAGGCTCCGACCGCGCCAACCGCCGAGGGCTCGCGCCGCAAGGCGTCACCCAGGCGCGCCAAAGCGCCTTCGAGCAGCCAATCGTCGTCATCGAGAAAAAGCACGTATTCGCCTCGCGCCGCGGCCAATCCCGCGTTTCGCGCCGCCGCCCGTTCCCGGTGCTCCTCCAATCGCAGAGGCCGGATGCGCTCATCGCCGAGCGATTCAAGCCAGTCCCACGTGCCATCCTGCGAGCAATCGTCCACGACGATCAGTTCCCACTCTGTAAAAGATTGGGACTGGACGCTGGCCACCGTCTCGCGCAGAAACCCCAGGCGATTGCGAGTTGGTGTGATGACCGAGACGAGCGGAGGGCTCATGCTTCTCCCGCCTTTTTGCCGCAATACTTTGCCTCCTGCGGGCCAATCGGTCCGCGGCGCAGGAAACCAGTCCCGAGACTATCCCTCATGGCCCTTTTGCACCGGCGCCCCATCAGGATCGCTCGCCGCCCGAGGATTGCCCCGGCCGAGCAGCGCAGCGCCAATCGGAGAACCGGCGGGCCGGCGATCGGGGACCCGAGCATCCAGGGCGCGCAGCCAATTGCCCGCCAGACGTACGCAGCCGCCCGGCCAGGAGCGGCATCTCGATAGGCCAGGTGCGCCAATTCCGTAAGACGGCGTGCGCGGATCGAGCGGCTGGCTCTTTGCCTTTCTTCTTCGCTCTCGCCGGCCATTGCCTTTCGGCGAATCTCTTTGTAAGCCTTCCGCACGCCGGTTTTGCTGGTTTGCGCGGTGTGTACCCGATAGGCCAGGACCGGCTGGGGAATCAGCACGACTGGGCCGAGCCGCGCAAAGCGCAGCCAGAACTCGTAGTCTTCGCACAGCGAAATCGTCTCGTTCCAAGCTCCGGCCTCGACGACGGCCGAGCGGCGAAATAGCGTCAGACCTTGCAGGGGCATCCACCCGAAAAGCAAATCCGGCCAGATGTTCCGTACATGGCAGCGCCGCGGATGGATCCCCCGGCTCCCGGAGCCTGCGTCGCTGTTGCAAATATAGGCTCCGACCACGCCAACCGCCGCGGGCTCGCGCCGCAAGGCGTCGAATAGGCGCGCCAAGGCTCCATCCAGCAACCAGTCGTCATCATCCAGAAAAAGTACGTATTCGCCGCACGCCGCGCGCAATCCCGCGTTTCGCGCGACTGTCCGCTCCCGATGCTCCGCCAACCGCAGAGGGCGGATGCGCTCGTCGTCGAGCGATTCGAGCCAATCCCCGCTACCGTCTTGCGAGGCGTCGTCCACGACGACCAGTTCCCAGTCGGCGAAAGATTGCGCAACGACACTGGCCACCGCCTGGCGCAGAAACTCCAAGCGATTCCGGGTGGGGATGATGACCGAAATGCGAGCGGTGCGTTCCATGACAGCGGTCCCGGCCTATGATCTCTCCGCGATCGGGAGCGAGGAGCGGTTTGTCTGGTTGCTCATCTCCGGCCGCGTGGCCGATTGCACATCGAGTTCGAAGGGAACATCGACGATGCTATGGAAGTTCGCCTGCGTGTAGGCAATCGGCTGAGTGGCCATCACGAAGGGAGGCATCAGATGGTTCATTTCGGACCATTGGGCGCCGTCGAAAATTGCCGCTCGCCATACATAAGCGCCGGGGCGGAGAGGCAGGCTGGGGAAACGAAGATGAAAAACGCAGGGACCGGCCCCCAAGTCCGCAAACGGCCAGTCCAAGTGCCAGACGACGCGTTCGAGCTCATCGGAAAGATGAATTCCGAAGATTCCTCGCACAATCGGCTCGGGCAGGAACGCGTGGAAACGAAAGGCGACCGGGGCGTGTTGGTCGATTTGATGACTCGCGTGCCGTTTGGATTCCGCGACTTCCCATTGAAAAACCTGGATATGTTTGGATTCGGCCACGTGGACCTCACCCGAAAGGACCTCGGCTTCGTAGGCGGCGACGACCTCTTGCGCGTTGCCTTCAGTCCGCTTGGCGCCATGGTCGAGCCAGATGCACCTGCCGCAGAGACTGCGGATGTGGTTCATGTGGTGACTGACAAAGACGACCGTGCGTCCCCCGCGGGCGACCTCGCCCATCTTTCCCAGGCATTTCTTCTGGAACTCGAGGTCGCCAACGGCCAGAACCTCGTCGATGAAGAGGATATCGGGATCGAGGTGCGCGGCAACGGCAAAGCCGAGCCGGGTCTGCATGCCGGTGCTGTAATATTTGAGGCGGGTATCGAGAAACGACTCGACTCCCGAGAAATCGACGATGGCATCGAACCGCTTGTCCAGTTCCCGCTTCGGCATCCCCAGAATGGCCGCATTGAATTGAATGTTTTCACGCCCGGTCAGGTCAGGATGAAAACCGGTGCCCACCTCGAGCAGGCTGCCCACGCGGCCATGGATCTGCGCCCGGCCGCTGGTGGGCCGCGTGATGCGCGAGAGCACCTTGAGGAGGGTGGTTTTTCCCGCCCCGTTGCGGCCGAGAATCCCCATCACCTCGCCGGGATGAACCTCGAAAGAAACGTCTCGCAAGGCCCAGAAGAAAGGCTTGCGGCCCCGGCTGCTTTTGCGCCAAAGCCGGGCCGGGGCGCGGAGCGCGTCGGCCAAACTGTCACTGAGCGCCCGGAAACGAACCTTTTCTCCAATGCGGTAACGCTTGGACAATCCCTCGACTCGAATGACCGTTTCGCTCATGCTTCAGACCACGTCCGCGAATGTATCTTCCATCCTCTGAAAGTAGACCACCCCGCCGATCACCAGAATCAAGACGGCGGCGCCAGAGATCAGCAAATCGACGCCCCGCACCTGGCCGTGGCCGGTAATTCCCCAGCGGAACGCATCGATCACTCCAGCCATCGGATTGATCTCGTAGAGCCAACGCCAGCGCGCCGGCACCAAGCTGCTCGGATACGCCACCGGCGAAGCGAACATCCAGAGCTGCATCAGAAAGGGGATGACGTAGCGAACGTCCCGGTAAATCGCGTTCAGCGCCGAGAGCCAGAGCCCGGCCCCGAGAGCCGTACCGAGCGCCAAAAGCAGCAATAGCGGGACCAGGAAAAACCCCACCGTCGGTTCCACATGGTAGTAGACCATCATTCCCAGAAGGACCACGAACGAGATGGCGAAATCCACCAGCCCCGAAACCACACTCGCCAGCGGAAGGATCAGACGCGGGAAATATACCTTGGTGACGACGTGCTGATTTTGCACCATCACGTTCGTCGCGCCGGTTACGGCGCCGGCAAAGTACGTCCAGGGAAGAAGGCCCGCGTAGTAAAAGATGGGGTAAGGCAGGCCATTCGAAGGAATCTTCGCCAGCTTGCCGAAGAAGAGCGTGAACACGATCATCGTCAGGAACGGTTGCAAGATCGCCCAGCCCGCTCCCACCACGGTTTGCTTGTAGCGCACCTTGAGGTCGCGCCAGATCAGGAAATAGAGCAACTCCCGGTAATGCCAGAGTTCGCCCCAGTCGATCTCGATCCATGAGCGGCGCGGCGCGATCTCGACGACGGAAGCCGGCGAGAGTACAGCCCCGGAATCCGGCATCTAGGCTTCCTCTCCGGTTGCTGGGGCGTGCGCCCAAGCGGTTTGACCGCGCGCAGTCGCCATCATTCAAATCTCCCGCTTGCCGGCCACTTCCGTCCCGTTTCCCCGCTCACGCCGCCAGGGCCGCCGGGGCGGACTTCCATGGTCTTCACATCCTGCTGCTCGATTCGCCTCATCATGGCGCTGCGGTTTAGAAAGTACCGGCGCAACTGGCCGGTCGCCTCGCGCGGAACAACATCTACCTGATTGTAAACCATGCTTCTCCACGAGATCGGGCCGCGAGCCGGGACCAGGTGCGTTCCCCACTGGAAAACAAATCCCAGGTTCCAGAGCGCCAGCAGTGCCACAACGGCACAGGCCGATCGCCATGCCGCCGCGCGACCGCGCATCCAGCGCATCCATCCATCGAGCAACGCCGCCAGACCCAGCACGAACAAGACCGTAAGAGAAATAAAAAAGCGGTTTCCGAAACTCGATAGACCGTTCCAATATTGGTAGCAAGAGATGAGATAATAAAATGCTAGCAACACCAGAAGAAACAGGCCGCCCAGCCGTCGTTCCCTCCTCCAGAACACAAACAGACCAACCACCGCCAGAGCCAGGATCGGCGTCCAGCTGAGCAAGCCGTGATCGGATGAGAAGAGCACCTTCCAGCGGAATGGCGCCGTCCAGTTCCACCACTCGTTGTAGCCGGTGCGGAACGGACTGCCGTAGAGGACCGCCCGCGTCACCAGGGTCGGTAGGAACGCCGCCACTACCGCTGCTGCAAACAGCATGTGCGAAATCGCCATGCGGCCCCACTTTGTCCTGCGAGCTTGCGCGTCGAAGAACAACCGGCGCCAGGAACCGAGTGCGTCGGCAAGGGGCAAGAGCAGCAACACGAAATTCGGATAGTAAACGTCCAGCATCAAACCGCCGGCGAGCCCCAGCCAGATCCACTGCAATGGCTTTCGTTCGTTTCGCGTGCGGTGCCAATACCAGAGAAATAGCGCCACCACGAATGCCGCCTGCGCGTGCGCCCAGGAGGGATTGAAGTACATGTAGACGATCAGCGACGAACCCAGCCATATGCCCAGCGTGGCCACCAGCGCCACCTGCTCGCCAAAATATTCCCGCGCCAGCAGGAAAGCGATCCATAACGCCAGGAATCCGTAGAATGCGGTCCCGAGAGCCATCGCGACCCGGTAGGGGCGGGAGTGACCATCGGCGGGAATATGCCAGCCCAAATGGTCGAGCCCGAGTACGGCGACGTGAACGGGAATGAGAAATGGAGCCCAGAGCATGGCCGGCCCGACGGCGAAATGGTCGGCAATGTGCCCGTTGGCGGTGAACTGGGCCGGGTCGAGCCGCCCGTCGGCACCTGTGCGATTCAAGAGAAATGACGGATTCCCATGCAGCCATTCGTCCCGCAGGTTGAGGTTTCCGTGAATCAGAAGCGCCTGAATATAAGCGTAGTAGCCGACGCCGTCGCCTCGCACCCACGGATTGACCAGCGGCAGCGTGACCAGCCAGAGCAGGAGCAGCCATTTCGCCTTGGAAGAAAAAAAAACGGAGTGACCGGATGACTTCATTCCGGTCCTTCACCGTGGCCGGCCGCCGCGGGAACTTCACCCGCCGGTGTGGCGGCGGCAAGGGGCTTGCGGAATACGGCAATCAGAGAAAGCGAGGGCAAGGGCAGCCAGCGGTCCAGGCGCCGGAAAAGCGGAGTGAGCAGGTTCAGCGTCTTTACCTGCCAAAGTGCGAAGGTACGCCGCCGGAGGATTTTTCCGTTCAGCCACCAGGCGAAAACGCCCGGACGGTTGAAATGGAGCAAATTTTCGAGTTCCAATCCCGCTTGGCTGCCCAGGGCTTCGAGTTCCCGCGCAGAATAGCGCAGCCGATGCCCGAGGGCCTCGTCCAGGGAGCCGTACAACCAGCGGCCCTGCGGCACCAGAACAATCGCCCGACCGCCGCCCGCCAAAACGCTGGAGACGTTCCGCATGAAACCGGGAGCGTCATCCACATGCTCGACCACGTTTAGGCAGATGACCGTATCGAAATCTTGCTGGAGCGGGAAAGTCCGGGCTTCGCATCCGTCGACAGAACCGACCTGTAGGTACGGGCGGCTTTCGCGGAGTCTTTCGAGGCCAGCCACATAGGAGGGGTTCAGGTCACTGGCCCAATAGAGCTTGCGAGGGACCAGATTCACAGTCAGGTTACCGGTTCCGGCACCGATCTCAAGCACTCGCTGTCCCACCCACGACCGGATCGAATCCGCCATCCATCGGGAAAAGCGTGGCGCGCGGGCGAGCCGCTCGAGCATCTGGCCCCCGTCGGGATCGTCCATGTAGATGTGGTCGGAAATGGCGAAGCGGAGAATGGCGCCTAGCGCCTGGACGCCGTCGCGCCAGCCGATTTTCTTGCCTTCCTGGTAGCTGCGGCCCGCATAGCGGATCGGCACCTCGAAAATGCGCGCCCCGCGCTTGGCCAGCTTGATCGCCAGCTCGGGCTCGATGCGAAAGTCCCGGCTTTCGAGCGGAATGCCGCGCAACAGGTCCGTGCGCACCATCTTGTAGCAGGTTTCCATGTCGGTCAGGTTCAAGTCGCACACCAGATCGCACAGGAACGTCAGGAATCGGTTGGCCAAAGCGTGGCGATAGAAAAGGACGCGCTTGAATTCCCCGGAAAGGAAGCGCGAGCCAAAGACGGCATCGGCATCCTGCTCGAGGAACAAGGGGACCATCCTTTGCAGGTCCTCGGGGAAATATTCCAGGTCGGCGTCGTGGATGACGACCAGTTCGCCGCTCGCGTGGCCGAGGGCCGTGCGGATCGCCGCTCCCTTGCCCCGATTCCGCTCGTGGCGCAAGAACACCCACTCGAACGAGCCGGGCCAGGGACGCGCGGCAAGAGACTCGCGGAAGCGATCAATGGCGGCGGGGGTTGCGTCGCCGGAGCCGTCATCGACGACGATGACTTGCACTTTCGCCAGCATCGGACACTCGCCGAGCGATTCCAATCGAGCCAGGCTTGCCTCGAGCAGATATTCCTCGCAGTAGACGGGCACCAGCACCGAGAGCGTTGTGACGGCCTTCATTTATCGATTCCCGCGCTATCTCATCCCTATTTTCGCCGCCGTTCGCCGCGCCGCGAAGAATTTCCCGTCACGAGTGGCTGATCGGCCACCCGGCCGGCTTCAGCCGCCGGGCGGGTGGCCGCCTAACTCTTCCAGGGGAAAACGCAACAGGCAGGAAACGAACATGGAAAGGCCGTCGGATGAATGCTGTGGAGATCGCGAATGCCCTCAGCCTTCGAGCGCGGCACTCACCGCGGCCACCGGCTGCGGTCTCTTTTTTTCCTGATACGCAATCACGCGATCCACGATCTCGGGTAGCGGCGTTTGGGGAACGAATCCGGCCAGGCGCTCCAGCTTCTCGAGCGAAGGCACCCGCCGGACCATGTCCTCGAAACCCGGCTCGTAAGCCTCGTCGTAGGGCACCCGGACGATGGGCGATTGGCTCCCCGCCCTTTCCTTTACCAATTCGGCCAGGCCCTCGATCGTGACCTCTTGCTGGCTGCCAATGTTCACCACTTCGCCCACGGCCCGATCGTTCGACATGAGCCGGTAGATCGCCTCCACCGCGTCGCGGACGTAGCAGAAACAACGCGATTGTTGCCCGGTCCCGTACACCGTGAGGGGACGGCCCTCGATCGCCTGCTGGATGAAGTTCGGCAGCACCATGCCGTAACGGCCCGTTTGCCGGGGTCCCACCGTATTGAAAAGACGGCCGATGATTACGGGTTGGCCCCTTTCCTTCCAATAGGAGATGGCCAGAAATTCTTCGACCGCCTTCGAGGCCGCGTAGCTCCAGCGGGCCTTCGTCGTGGCTCCCAGGACCAGATCGGAATCCTCGGTGAAAGGCAGCTTGCCGTTTTTCCCGTACACCTCCGACGTCGAGGCGCAGAACACCAGCTTCCGCTTCTTGCTGGCGATTTCGAGAACCAATTGCGTTCCGTTGACGTTCGTTTCAATCGTGTGAACCGGACTTTCGATGATCAGGCGAACGCCAACGGCGGCGGCCAGGTGAAAGATGGCGTCGGCTTCGTCCACCAGCTCGGCCAGAACGTGCCGGTTCTCGATGGGCTCGAGGAAATAGCTCATCCGGGGATTATTCTTCAGGTGCCGGATGTTCTCGATACTACCCGTGGAAAGATCGTCCAGTACGGTCACCTGGTGACCGCCGGCGAGCAGAAAATCAGCCAGATGAGAACCGATGAAACCCGCCCCGCCGGTAATCAGATAGCGCACGTTTGCCTCCGCTAAGGTGCAGTCTAGGTGACGGATTCGGAATCGTTGCCGGCATCCTTGCCGCGATCCGGTCCGTAGTATTCGCCGTAGTAGGGATAATACCGATAGTAATAATCCGGTCCCGAGGTGTTCACGGCGTTGAGGATAACCCCGAGTATTCGGCACTTGACGCTCGCCAGCAACTCCTGCGCCCGGCTGAAGGCGCCCTTGGGAGTTTGCCCGCTGCGCGCCACCAGCAGAACCCCGTCCGCCCAGGTCGAAAGGATTACGGCGTCGGTCGCCAGCATGATCGGCGGTGAATCGATCACCACGAACTTGTAGGAATGCCGCAATTCCTCGATGACGTCAACCAAGCGCTGGGAACTGAGCAGGTCGGCCGGGTTCGGCGGTGTCGGTCCGGCCGGAATGACGGAAAGTTCGGGAACGCCCGGATAGGGGTAGGTACACCCCTCGATATCGCTGACACCCGCCAGATAGGAACTGAGTCCGTTGCGGAACGTCCCGTTCATACCGAGCAGCTTGCCAATGCCCGGCCGTCGCAGATCGGAATCGATCAGAAGCGTGCGGTCTCCTAATTGAGCTAGCGTGATTGCCAGATTGACGGCCGCGGTCGTTTTGCCTTCCTTCGGGAGGGCGCTTGTCACCAGGATCACTTGCGGCGGCTGATCCGCCCGCGAGAGTAGCAGCGATGTGCGCAGGGCTCGAAACGCCTCGGCGATCTGAGACTGCGGCTGTTCGTGCGAAATCAGCGCCACGGGGTGTGGGCTCTCGCGGCCGGAATTTGCTTCGCCGTTATTGAGCATACGCACGGACGCCAGGTGGGCGTTGCCGCCACTGAGCGCTGGGACAATGGCCAGCGAAGGCAGATGGGTGAGATTCTCGACGTCGTCGGGCGTCTTGACGGTATTGTCGAGATATTCGCGCAGGAACGCCAAGCCGACCCCTCCGACCAAGCCGACGATAAACGCCAGGGAAATGTCGCGAGCCTTCTGCGGCCGCGCCGGGCCGGGCGGAATCATGGCCGCGTCCACGACTCGCACGTTGTTCGAACGCAGCCCGGCCGAAAGCCCGGCTTCCTTCAATTTCTCGAGTAAGCTGTTGTAGAGCTGTTGGTTGGTATCGGCTTCGCGCTTAAGGATGTCGTACTGCACCATCTTCTGCGCCTGCTGGCTGGCCGAGCCCTCCTGCTGATCGAGCGCCTGCTTGATCAGCTGCTCGCGCCGCATGGCCGTGTCGTACTGGGTGACGATCTCCTGCGCCACCGCCCTCTTTTCCTGAGTTACCGACTTGGCGGTGGATTCCAGTTGCGCCCGAAGCCGCTTCACTTTCGGGAAATTGGGACCGTACTTGTTCACCGCGTCGGCGTACGCTTGGCGCAACTGATCTTGCTGGTGGGTTAGATCCTGAATCACGGTATTCGACTGCACCTGGGGCAACGAACCGATCTGGCCGGCGCGCACCATCAAGTAACTGGCCTCGTCCTTCATTCGTTCGGTCTGGGCCTCGGTTAACTGCTTGCTCAGATCGGACAGCTTCTGGGTGGCCAGATTCTGCCCTTCGGAAACCGTCCAGATCTGGTTCTGCCGCTCGTAGGCCAGCCGCGCGTCCTCGGATTTTTCGACGCGAGACTTGAAGTCCGCCAGTTGTTGCTCGAGCCAATCGGAGGCGCGCATGGCGGATTCGTAGCGCGTCTGGTAATTCAGGTCGATGAAGTTCTGCAGGTGTTTGTTCACCACCACCGCCGCCAGACGCGGATCTTCGGAGGTAAAGCTCACCTGCAGCAGGTTGCTGTTCGGAATGGGCGCGACGCTCAAGCGGCCGAGGAATTCGCTCAAAATGGGCGGCCGTTCGAGCGGCTGCTGATCCAGGTCGGCCAGGCTGTCGAGCGCGGCGATCTCCTTCGGGCTGGAGCGGAACTCCGGATAGGTCCACAGCTTGAGCGACTTGATGGTTTCGAGCGCCAGGGTGTCGCTCTCGAGCACCTTCGCCTGCGTCTCGATGTAGTTTTGTGGATCGTACCAGTCGCTTTGGTCCTGGCCGTTCTGGAAGGGAAGCAGGTTCGAGGAAGCCCGGTCGATTTCCACCTGGGCGGTCGCCACGTAAACCGGCTTCATCTTGAACGTGGCCACAGCGACCACGCTCACCAAAGTCAGCAGAAACGTCAGCGCCAGAACCATATGCTTGCGCACGACGATCAGATAGTCGATCAGGTGCATCTCCCGCATCGGGGAGGACGCCCAGCCGCCGTTTCCCGATGGGTAGGCCTGCACCGCCAGCGGGTCGGCCCAAGACGTGTCGCGCCGCGCTAGCTTGGATGGGTCATCTTGCATAATGGCTTGCCTCGCGTCTCGCCCCGGAACCGGCGGCTTCGCTAGAACGTTCCCCCGCGCACGATCACAAGTCCCGTAGTGATCGAAAGGGCCGTTTCCACCGCTTTCGCCATGGCCTTCTTGCCGGCGCTGTTGGGGATGAACAGGATATCGTTGGGCCGCAGTGGCACGTCCTCGGCCTTTTGCGAAAGGATCTTTTTCAGGTTCACATGGAGTTCGTCACGTTTGCCGGCCAGCCGATCTTTCCGGATGATCACGGCATTCTTGGTCTTGGCGTCAGGCTGCGTGCCGCCGGCCAGCGCCAGGGCCTTCAGGGCCGTCATCTCGCCCGTATCGTTTTGGATGACGAATCCGCCCGGACGAGTGACCGCACCCACGACGTAAACAACGCCCGCCTTGGGAACGCTGACGACATCGTTGCCATGCAGAAAAATATTTGCTTTGGGGTCGCCGCGGTCGATCAGGTCGCTCAGGCTCACCCGGCGCTCATCGGAGGTTCCGCTCTTTGTCATCCTGCTGACCGTCACGTAATCCGCGGCGGTGTCGGTCAGCCCGCCGGCCGCCGATAACACCTCCAAGAGGGTCGTGGGACGTTGCGCTTGATAGATCATCGGGCGCTCGACGGCGCCAATGACGGTGATCGGCTGGCTCATCCGCCGGACGACGATGACGGTTACCTGCGGATGCGACACCAGTCCCTTCGACTGCAACAGATCGGCGATCTTCGTCTCGAACTGGTAAGGCGTCAGGCCGGCGGCGCGAATCCGCTGCGGAATCAACGGCATGGTAACGTAGCCGCCGGGATCGATCCGGATCTGCTGCGAAAGTTCGGGAATATCGAAGACTTCAATCTTGATCAGGTCGCCCGGGCCAAGCGCATACTCGCCGACTTGCTCTGGCGCGGTCGACTGGGCCAGACTCTCCAGCTTCTGGTTGGCCTGCTGAATCACCACCGTGGCCGGCACCTGGGCCTGGCGGGTCCGCTGCGCGTGAAGGGAAGGCGCGGCGAAAACCAGCAAAGACACAACGGAGAGATAAATTCCCACTCTCATGGGGTGGCGAGGGCCTCCCTAAGGGTTACAGAACCTTCTTGCGAAAACCTAGAATGAATCCCGACTAGGCTAGACTAAACAGCCCTGCAGACGCCGTCAAGATGGAAGATGGGCGGAGAAGCGGCGATAGCGTGCGTTAGCTATTGGCTCTGGAATCACGGCTGTTGCCAAGGCTGCTAATACTAGGAATAGGGTCCCATTCGAAGGAATATGTAAGTTGAAATCAACGAGTTCGTGCGCCAGCAATCCCGTACAGGCCACAAGTCCTCCCGCATAGAGAGAGCGCGTGAGCGCCGTACGCGCGCGCCGCAGGTTCCGCAGACCGTTCCGGTAGAGAATCCCCAGGAAAGCCAGCCCCAAGAGCGCGGCAACGATTCCGCCATCGGAAAGCAGTTCGATGTAATCGTTGTGGGCATGGTTGACGATCAGACCGACGTAATGCGTCTGGTAACGCGGATACGCCGTTTCGAATGTTCCCATCCCGGTTCCCAGCAACGGGCGCGAGAGGAACAGATGCCAGGTATTGCGAACAATTTCCAGGCGGTTGACGACGGAGACCTCGGTACTGTTCTTCTGGACAAACCGCTCGACGGTGTAACCAATTCCCAGCCACGCCGCCAGCGCGATAATCGCTAGCGCGATACCCGCCAGCAGCCAGCGCCGCGAGCGGCGCCCGTACATCCCCGACAGAATCCCCAGCAGAAACACCTCGATCAGAAAGCTCACCACCCCCGCCCGGGAGGCCGAAATCAACAGCGCCGCAGCGGGAAAAACGACGAACAGCCCCACCAGCAAACGGCGCTCCTGGCGCTCTCCATCGAAGAGAAGCAGAGAAAGGCCCAGCGGCAAAATCAGTTCCACGAACCCGGCGAAATCGTTCCGGTTGACGAACGGGCCGAAGTACCGGCCGCCGTTGTGCAGGGTCTGCAGCCAGTAGATTTTTCCGTTCCAAGTGAAACTCTGAATAATCGCGAATACCGAGACGGCAAAAGCCAGGCCCATCAGAAACCAGACGAGATTTTTCCACTCCCGGGGCGTGCGGAAGGCCTGGATCGTGAGGAAGAGGAAAATCCATCCGGCGGCCAGCTGCAGCGTAGCCACTTCCGTAACATACGCGTAGACGGTTGTTCCGCTGGCCCATTGCACGAGTGCCAGAGCCACCAGGCCGCCCAGCGGCACAAACAGCGCATTCCATCGCACCTCGATTTCCCGGCCGGCCGCCGCCGTCAAAACCCAGATCGCCAGCAGCAGGGCGGCACCGATTTCCAAGACGGCTTCCGACCATGGCTGAACGGCGCCGTACGCCAAAACCGCAAAAGTCACCAGTAAGGGAATCCCGATGCGAATGGCCTTCATGGAGCCTGGTCTCCGCCGGCCGGCGCCGGAAGCAGCCGGACGTCATCGACCCATACCGTTCCGAGAATTTTATTTTCAAACATCTGGCTGGGCGCCCGCCGCAGCACGATATCGGCGCACTGCATGTTGGGGCCGGCGGTGAACGTGGTTTCGACTTGCGTCCACGGGTGCGTTCCGGTCATCGCCGGGGTCTGGGCCAGCAGCCGAACCGGATCGGCGCAACTCCAAATGACGAATTGGGGACCGCTATCGGTCGAGATACGGTCGGTGCGCATGTAAGCGGAGAAGCGGTAGCGCTGGGCGGGGCGGATGGCGACGTACTGGCGCAGACCCCCGAAATCGGCATTGGCGGTGCCGTCGAAAGTCACGCGGGCCGACTGCCCCCCTCCATGGACTACGTCCCCAACCAGGTCCAGCGAGGCTCCATAGGTTGGTAGCCAGCGCCACCCGAATCCTCCGTTCACCAAACCGCCCTCAAACCCTCCGTTGAATACCAGTGATCCTCCCGTTCCCGCCCGGCCGGCAAGCCCGGCCAACGACAGGGCTTGCCGCCATACCTGTTCGGCGTCCTCGGTGCGATGGAGCGCCATCAAATTGCCGATCAGGTCCAGCGAATCATCCAGGGGAACCTTTGGCCCCAAGCCCGCGAGCTTCTTCCAACTCCCGAGTGCCGCATCGTACTGCTGTTGGGAGACGAAGAAGTTCAGGGCGGCCAGATAATCCTTGCGGTTGGCCGGCAATACCCGTTCGAGAATTTGATCCAGTCCTACGCCCGCCTTCGAGAACTGGGAAATCGCGCTGGCCACCAGTTGCGGCTTGTTCACCAGAGCCCGGCGAATCTGCTGAGCGGCTTGCTTGGTCTCGCCCTGCCGCAGCAGAAAGCTCCCGAATTGCCAGGCTATCTCTGCGGATACCGGGCGGGCCGATTGAGCCGTCTCGTACGCTTTGCGCGCCTGCTCTATTTGCCCCCCGGCCTCATACGCATCGGCCAAACCTGCCCAGAGCGAACCCGAATATGGGTCCAATTCCGCAGCGCGCTGGAGGTCCCGGACCGCCTCAGCACGCCGTGAGTTTCGCAACTCCCTGATCCCAATGCGGCCCCATAGTTGGGCGTTTCCGGGATCGAGCCTCACCGCACGCATCCACTTCGATGGATCGGGTGTGCTGGCCAGATAGGCGGTCATCCAAAGCCGGGTAGAACCCACGATGAGTGCCACCGAACAGAGTAAAAGGGCGGCAGACAGAAGGTTCCTTAAAGAGAAAGAGGGATGTGGCAGGCGTCGGCCCATAGAAGACTTCGTGCCGGAACTGGCCCACAGCTCAGGCACCCAGAAACTGGAAAGGCGATTGCATCCCCGCCGAGGAATCTACGCAGCCGGGACCGCCGCCTACGGCGTCACGGGGCTTACAACGGGCGCAGGTGGACAGGGGCCCGAGTTAACGTTGCACTCCGACATGCCGAACGCCATTCCCACACCTATCGCGGTTCCGGCGAGAGCCGTCCCGATCCAGATTACGGCCAGCTTTTTCTTCTTTTTCTTCTGCTGTTGCGCGCCTTCCGTTTCCTGCACTGCGCCAGCCGAGATCGCGCCCTTCAGTTCCTCACCCGGGCGCAGTAGGACCGTTCGCCCGTCCGCGGCTGTATACGCGGCCCAATCCCCCTTTTCAGCAAAAACTACCACATGAGTTGCGTCAGTCAAACCTATCCATCCGACCGATGCCGTGTTCGTCGACGCCGGGCTGAACGCTAGGTCGGCAAGCCGTCCCGATACAGGTGACAGCGCGGAGGAGGTGAGCTTGACGCCGCCCCTGGCGATCTCGGCATCGACGCGTCGGCCCTCCGCCGTCAGCCGCGTCTCGCTTCCGGTCGACAGCTCCAGAACCGACCCGCCCCTGAGATCCACGGTAACACCTCCGCCGCCTGAGGCAGCAACGGTGTCGCCATCGAAGACGGTCGTCCCCGGCACAGTCTGCACGCCCGAAACGATTGCCCCGTTGCCCGCCGAGATGTGCCCGACGGGGGCAGACGCTGGCAACGCGGGCAGCGCGACAAGCGCCGCGCAGCAAATCGACGTGATTACTTTCTTGAACATCAGAGCTCTCCTGTGGTCCGCAGCCACGAACCGACCATCGACAATGGCCAGCCAAATCGTAGCAGATGAGCGCGCCTTGTCAAGGCTGTCACCCGCACGTCAAGTCACGGAACTGCAATACTGATACACATATGACTCTCGGCACTGCAGCGGGGAGCACTACATTTACTTCGAAATAAATATACTGGTTCTATAATTAACTCAGTAGCCATATTACAATTAGACAATAGGTCAGTGGAATGCCTTCGCCGGGGCCGAGGTTCGAGAATATACCAAAGCGGTGATTCCTTTTGTACCCAGCCCACTTTCAAAGCACGTTATCCCTCAACACGGAGGTTTTCATGCCCACATGCGATGATGATGAGATGCCATCTCCGCTCTCGCAATCGGAGTGCGGGTTTAGTGACGAGGTCTTCCTACGCGATTACTCCGAGGCGATCACGATCCTCACTGACTGGATGCTTGAGGACGTCGTTGCGCTGGCCGAGTCCTTCGACGTGGACCCCCACGACCTGTTCAGAGCGGCTGTTGGCGCGTTTAGCGGGGCCCTGGAACCGGCGGAACTGGCGAGCCCCGGTGTGCAGCCGCACGGGGAGACGAGGTCTCCTACTGTGCCGCCGAAGCGCTTAGTCGACACTAACGGGTGAGGCGGCGGGGCACGGGAATCTGCCCTCGACTAGCTATGCTTGCGCCTGGCTCGACAAGGGCCGCCCTGCGCGAACCCCCGGCGGCGCAGAGATATTGCTCGGGTGCGTTCTGTCCCTGCGGCGTCGGCGGACGCCCGAGCGCTTCCCTCCGGTTTGTCACACAACACCCCCTCGGCAACATTCTTCTCAGTCAACCACGTAATTAATCATAATGAATTTCGCGCTGCCGCTAGCTACTCCAACCCCGTGACCCCAAAAGTCCTGACCGCCAAAGGTCACGCCAAACCAACCGACATTTGCCAGGGCGGCAGAGAAGGCTTGGGGGTCTTGCTTGCCGTACACGTTTGACCACTGGTCCGATGTCAGGGGCACGCTAATCACTTCCACTTGGCCGTCCCGGGACCCGAGGTTGTACCCACCTTCATCTGCCCACCACCGGCCGTCTGCGCTTGAAAGGTTATCTCCCTTCTGCTCAAAGAAAATGTGGAATGTGGCGGGAAGGTGGTCGCCGGGATCCAGCACGGTGTACTGGGCGGCGTTGCTTTCGACTTTGAAGGTGATCGTTACCATGTGCAGGGCCATGGTTGCTTGGAATGGCACCTGTACATAATTCACACTGCCCCCTCCGGTCGGAAATTCGAAGGCCCATGCCCCCTCGGGGTCGGCAGATGGGTTGGACGGCGTTCCTGCTCCGTAAAGGATTTTCCAGTCCTGCGGGTTGAGCGAAACCACGTTGGGATCTGCCGGCGGGTCCTGTGGGGGGCCTGAGCCCGCGTACCCGCAGCTAGCTGCCAACGCGAGGCTGGCGATGGCGCAGGCCAGCAGAAGACAATTGACACACCTAGACGGACCCGATGCAAGCAAAGCTTCTCACTCCGGAAGTTAAACTGTCCGGAGGGAGGGGGGCACCGGGCGAGGTTGCTAACGCAATCTACTTACCAAGGGCAGGCCGTAGACGTTTGCTCCAAAGTCAATTTACACAGCAGGTTGACGCACGCCTGGAGGCGATCACGCTTTTGTGGGTGCACAGATACCTGTGCCGAATCGTTGTAATGCTCCAAAGGTGCACACGCTTAGGCAACGATCAGTGAGGTGTGGGTCAACACTTCCTCTCGGATGTGTGACTGTCCGGGGCCCCCTGGTTCGCGCCTACCAACCACAGGGAATACATGAGATAGGCGCCGCCCCATGTTGCGGCGGGCCGTGCAACATATAGGGAACCTTGCCGGTAGCTTGGCTGCCGGGCTTGTCGCGCTCTCTGTAGGGCACGCCACTCGCCCACAGGCTGCCCCGGTCAGCGCGGGATGACGGTTGGCCGGTAAAGACGCTCACCAGCAAAACGGAACGGTTGGAGACGGAATCGGGTCTTGACCTTGCGGGCTTGCTCTTGCTCGCAAAGAGGCTGTTTCATTCCGGACATCCCTTTGAAGGTGGGCACCATACCCCACCTGTCCAGAATGTCTATTAGCAGCTTCACCTTTAGATCCAAAATCAAGTCTAAGATGTTTACTCCAAGGGTACGTAACTACTTATAATATATCCACACCCATTTCTCGGCCGTCACGGGCAATAGGTGGTAGGGTGCCGAGCATGTTGCTGTGCTCATCCCGGAACACTCCTTTTACAAAGGTGGTGGCCCTTATGCGTGGTAATAAACTGCGAAGATCGCTCCGGACAATCGATTCGAAAAAGCAAGCGAAGGCCTGCGGCGATGATGAAGCTGTTACTTCTAGGGCGGTCGACATCTCGGTGGCTTGGGTCATGGAGGACGTTGAGGCCGTTGCCGAGTCGCTCGGTGTTGAGCTAGGGGAACTCTTGCGGGACATTCTGGAACGGCTCAAGGAAGAGGCTGCCCTTCTTGGCCTGGAGCATGCCAGTGCCCCAGGGGACGAATCGGCCGTTCACTAGACCGGACCCTTAATTTTGCGCCATCGCTCGGTTCGATAACTCATCCGTTCTCGCGGCGGGTTTTTGACCTTTGTGATCGCGCTTTCAGTGCGAGCCGGCTGTCACTCTGCCCCCCCCCTGAAGGTTGTCCAGCATCTCGTTCAGTTGGCGTATGCGCCGCGCCAGGATTTCGGCTCGCTTCGCCTCCAGCTTGCGCGCTGTTTCGCTGGCCGAAGAGACCCGTGTCAATGCCATATTCTCCGCATGCTTAGCGGAGAGACGCTCGATTTCCCTCCTGAGACGGGCGATTCGGTTTATTAGGCTTCCTGTTGACATCTGTTCTCCTCAGGGGGGTAGTCTAGGAGGCGTGTTCCCCTTGGGCCGGTGAGACGGAAGACCGCGCATGGTGGCTGCCTGCCGCTCGCCGGACACTATGTGGCGAGTTTCCTAAAATACGAGGCCCTCGTCCAGCCAAATAACATTAGAAATACGTTGCTGCTAGGAAATTGAAGCGTCAGGCGGGGGTTTTGGTTAATTCACATGGGGGCCCTAAGGAGAGGCGCTTTATCATGATTGTCTATCTAACCCTTTATCAATTAATTACGCCGAACCCACTTCACTGCATCGCAGAGAAACTCCCTCAATTAATCTGTCCACATCTCCGGGTCTCCGGCGCACTAACGGTCGGGACGACGCGTGGGAACAGTCACCTTGTTCACGGAGTTATCCGACGAATATCCCCAGGGTGCCCCCATGGGCGTGAGATCGCTTCATGGCCAGGCGGACGACGCCGTAATCATTCCCTGGCCCTGGGCCAGGGGCGCCATCGGCACGCAGGCAAGCGGCCGGGGTGCCCGGGCGGTCCCCGTTAACCGTGCATGCTTCCCACTGAGACCATCTGGGGCGACCTCAAAGTACTGTAAGTAACGTCAGTAGTATAAGTAAAGTACTCGCGCAAAATGGAACCCAGGACACCCTCCGTCCCTTGTAGATTGTCATCCGTTGACCTTGACAGAGCGTGCTGTTCTGATACGATGCGCGTGAAGGTAAACACTTGGGAGGGACCGAACGTGTATCGGAGGACCGGATCCATGCTTAAGCAAATTGGCGTGCTGTTCGCTGCGAGTTTGTTGTGTGCCCCGGCCTTGCCCGGTGTCCCCCCATTGGGATTTGTGGACTCAACAACGAACGCGACCCTGTCTGGCGTCCAGGCTGAGGCGGGTTCGAGCGTATTCGACGGCGATGGGGTCAGGGTCCGGTCGGGAGGGAACCTTGGCGTTCTTCTGGCCGGTGGGTCCAGGGCCGCTTTCGCTCCGAACACGAACGCCAGCCTCGCGCGCAGCGGGGGAAGGGTCGTTGTAAAGTTGGAGGTGGGAGCGGCACTTCTGGCTGCTTCCCCAAAATCTCCCGTGGAGGGGTCAATTGCCAACGCGACCTTCCGTCCAGCTGCTGCTGGCCGACAAGCGATTGGCTGGATGGGGCTCAAACAAGGCGGGCACGTGGTCTTTTACGCGGACAAGGGCGACTGGGTTATAAACACAGGAACGGACGGTCGGACTGTTTTGCTTCGCCAGGGGGATCGAATGGAGGGCTCCGTGCTTTCTGCGACGCAGGGTAGTAACACTCAGCCACGGGGAAAGAAAAGAAGGAAAAAGCTGGCTGCCTTCTGGATCAGCGCTGGGATGGCGGGGCTGGGTGTGGGGTTGGGCTTGGGCCTTGAACCGTCTTCGCCTGTGAATTGCGTCGACCCAATCGGGCAAACCGGTTGCGTTCCGGTCAGCCCAGTTGTGCCCTAGACGGGGCGCCTCACGAGATATCTGCCTCGCAGGCCGATCTTGCGAATGCGAAAGTCGGTATTTGGCGGGTCTTTGGCGACAGGTCTTCAAGCGCAGAGCTGCCCCGGTGCCGTTCAGTAACAGGTTGGCCGTCCCGACGGCGGGAGGTTTTCTGTGGTCTCGGGTCGTTCTCAGACCGAACCGCGCCCTGTCCACCACAACTCATGAGCGAATTTCCTTGGCGATCTTCGCGTCTACCACCCTTTCCTGCACCACCACATGTAGCCTTACTCTGCGTTTACGCATCCTAGAACGCTGCCCACCTTCGCTAGCGTGCTCCTGCACCACCATCCAATACTCCCCCGGGTTGACTAGTGTTGTCGCTGCACCGTAGCATCGCACACTGTACCGACTCACTTGGAACTCTCTTCCACGTCCGGAGATAACAGCCAACAGGCCAAGGAATTGCGATGCAAGTTCCCTTTCTGAATCTTCAGTTCCAGTACTCATCTCTGCGCGAGGAAATACTCGCCGCCATCGATCGCGTCTCACGCCAGGCTTCCTTTACACTCGGCAAGGAGGTCGAGGCATTCGAAAGGGAGTTTGCCGAGTTTTCAGGTTTGCCATACGCCGTTGCGCTCAACTCCGGCACCAGCGCCCTGCATCTGGCTCTGCTCGCCGCCGGCGTGGGGCCCGGCGACGAAGTCATTACGACCTCGAATACTTTCGTAGCCACGGTGGAAACCATCCTTTACACCGGCGCCCGGCCCGTCTTTGCGGATATCGACCCGCGCACGGCTAATCTGGACCCGGAAAAGACCGCCGACGCCGTAACCGAGCGCACTCGCGCCATCCTTCCCGTCCACCTGTATGGGCGGCCGGCCCCGATGGATGCATTCGGCAACCTGGCGCGGAGCCGAAAGCTCACTCTCATCGAGGATGCCTGCCAGGCTCATGGCGCCTGCTATCACGGCAAGCCGGTAGGATCTCTCAGCCTGGCATCGGCTTTCAGCTTCTATCCCACGAAAAATCTGGGAGCGTACGGCGAGGGAGGGGCGCTCGTGACGGCCGATCCCGCCGTGAACGAACTGGCTCGCTCCCTGCGCAATCACGGGCAGCGCGGTCCCTACGTCTACGAACGCGTGGGATACAACTACCGCATGGAGGCTTTCCAGGCCGCTGTGCTCCGGGTCAAATTGCGCTGGATCGAGCAATGGACCGAGCATCGCCGCCAAATCGCCAAAATCTATCGCGAGCGGCTTGCCGACGCCCGGGTCGAGATGCCCGTCGACGATCCCGAAAGCCGGCCCGTTTATCACATCTTCGCCGTCTACGTCGACCGCCGCGACGAGGTGCGGGAAAAACTCCAGGTCAAGGGAATCGCCACGGCCGTCTACTATCCCGTCCCGCTCCATTTTCAGAAGCCCTGTATGGGCCTCGGCTTCGGCCCGGGCAGCTTGCCGGCCACCGAACGAGCTTGCGAGCGAGTCCTCTGCCTGCCCATCTCACCCGAGCTGACCTTCGAGCAGGCCGAGTACGTGGCCGAATGCCTGGCCGGAATCGCCGGAAGGAATTGAATTGGGCAACTTCGCCGGCGTTTGCGGCGCGAAAAGGCGCCAGGCACAATGGGGACCGGAAATCGCTAGACGCTACGATTTTCGAACCGGGAAAACAACCGCACATCTCGGGGCTCTATGAGAGATGCGATCGTTTACGGCTATGATTGGGCCTCGGCCGGCCCGATGGAACGCCTCGCCCTCACCGTCGCCAGGGCTGGCGGAAGAGTGCTGCATTGCGACGCCGTCCGCTCCGTACTGAAGAGACCCGACACCAGCCTGCGCGAGATCGAACTCAACCTGTTCACGTTCACTCCGGTCATTCTGACCTCCCGCCTGAATCGCTACCCCAAAATGCCCCAGCTGCAGGGCGCTGCCGTCGCCCGGCAGATCCTGGAACATGCCCGAACGCTGGGGCTGAAGAATCCGGTTTTTTTTTACGGTTGTCCGGGAAAGCTTTTTCCTTCGCTTTGCCAGGCGATGAAGGCGCACGGCTGCCTTCTGGTCCACATGTACACGGACTCGTTCGAGAGCGTGGAAGAAAAGTATATCGACCCGTCCGATCGAACCGTGGTGTTTTCGCGCACTGCGTTTCACCGGGTGCGCGCCCGCTGGGATGAAAAAATATTTCACGGCTTCTACGGAATCGACCTCGGCCCTTTCCGCGATCTGCGTTCCTGCCCCGAGCTTCCTCCGCCGCTGCTCGAGGCCGTTCCGCGTCCGCGACTGGGCTATACCGGCAGCTTCGCAGGCGAGTTCTTGAATACGCGCGTGCTGCGCGAACTATTCGAGCGGCGCCGGCAGTGGCATCTTGTCTCCTTTCAATGGAGGCCGGAACAGTATGGTTTAACGCCCGCCCTGCCGTTGCCAAACGCCCACGTGCTTCCCTGGCAGGGACCGGAGGGGCTGGCCCGGTGCGTGGCCGCTTTCGACATCGGCCTGATGGCCTACGATTGCTCGAACGTAGTCCTGCTCAACACGGCTCCGATGAAGCTGTGGGATTACTTCGCGCTCGGCGTGCCGGTGGTGGCGACGCCGTTGATCGATCTCTGGGAATACGAAGGTCTGGTCTATTTCGGCGAGACGGCCAAGGAGCTGGAGCGGGCCGTGGAAGCAGCGCTGGCCGAGCCCAAGGACAGCCCCTTGCGGGAAAAACGTAAGCAAGAGGCCGAGAAACACTCGATGGAGGCCTTCGGCCGCGCACTCGAAGCGATTCTTGGCTGACTCACGCGCCGCGCTTCCCGGACCGGGTGACGCACGGCTTCGGCTACCGGCGCAAGAGCCGCAGCGGCCGCAGTAGCGCGTAGGCAAATCCGAGCGGCGCGGGCAGCCGCACCGTGTTCCAATCGTCTGCGGCCGGCGTCGTTGCCAACCGCGCGGCGTATCTCAGGCCGGGCCAAAACCCCTCCACCATCTGCATCCGGTAACGCGCCTGCTTCAGAAGTCCGATCGGTCCCGGCTGAAACAAACGCCCCGCCAGCCACCGGGCCTGCCGCCGCGCCACGGCGTCGGCTTCGACTTCACGCTCCATTTCACCGGGGATCGGCGTTTCGAACAGATCCCGGGCCAGCAGCAGCGCGATATGCACCATCCTGCGGCATCCCAGGCGCCCGGAGCATTCGAGCGCGCGCTCCCCATCGAAGCCCTCGGTTCGATAGAGAGCCGCGATATCGCAGATCCAGAGCAGTTGCGCCCAGAAGTCTTTTGCCCCATGAACGGCCAAAAGCGTCAGCGTATCTTCGCGCGAAAAGGTCAGCACGCGCCGGGCCGCAATCGTCACCGGTTCCCGCGCGTCTAGAAGTGGCCCCAGATCGGGCGGAGCCGGAAAATGGCGCAAGGTCAGTTCGGTGTGCAGCTCGAGGTGAAAATCCCCTCCCGGCGCAAGGAAAAGGTATTCACCGGGAATCGCGGCGCTGGCGGCGGCCAGCGCGGGGTTCGGCGGTCGGTAGCCGAGATCTGCGAGCATCTCCCAGGCAGCGCGAAGATGGCGATGGGGAACTATGAAATCCAGATCGACGAAGGCACGCTGCCCGAGGTTTCCGTAAGCCATTTCGGCGAGAACGGGCCCCTTATAGGGAACCAGCGGAATTCCCGCCCGCGCGGCTCGCGCGTCGATTTCGATCAGTTTGCCGGCCAGGCGCAGATTGCGCGCGGCATTGGCCAGCGATCCGGCCCGGAATGCCGCGATGATGCCGTCGGGTACGGCCGCCTCATCCACATCCCGCAGCGAGGAAAAGGACAATGACACAACGCGCTGCGCTCTGGCCGTTTCGAGCACGAGGGGCCAATCCAGGCGGCCATCGAGCAACCTGCCGATCTCTTGGCGAAGGTCGGGCGAGAGATGGGCGCCCGAGCAGGCGATCAGCAGCCGATACTCGGGCCGCAGAGTGGCGCTGTTGGGGGACCGGGCGAGTGACTCGACTCTTCCCACAGCCCTATTATCTTCCGAGACGGAGATGCGGGGCGAAAAATGGCGGGCAGCGGGTTCCACGGCGGCTGCTTCTCAGCGCTGGTTCTCAGCAATGGTTCTCAAAAGGCGCGGCCCGCGAGCGAAACCGCCGGCGAGCGCAAGTCGTTCAGCACGAGTTCGCAAAGCTGCCCGAGTTTCGCCGGGTCGCTCGAAGGCACCAGTTGCCGCACGGGAACGCCGCGAATCATTTCACCCTGGATTTGGAACTCGCGGGCCCGCTCTTGCGGCCCCAGCGCGCCGCTGACGAACCCGTTCGTGAGAAGCTGAAGCAAGCTTGCGATATTTTCCAGCGGATCGATTCGCGGGGTGCTGCCTTCGCCGCTTCTGGCCGCCAGCAAGTAGACGGCTCCAAGCGGTGCTGGCAGTTCGGCGTATCGGTCCGGCCCCTCCAGCCGGATCAGCCGTTTTTCATCGCTGGACTGAAGCCGGGGAAGACGCTCTCCCGCGCCCGGACCATACAGGAAATCAGCAGAATCCGGCCACAGGCAGATCTGCGGAACGCTCGGGATTACCACGAGCCCTGGCTCGCCGCTATTCCCGCTTTTCACTACGGAGATGTCGTCGCTCAGAAGCGGGAAACCCCGCGCGGCGAATGCCGCCGCCGTGCTGGATTTCCCTCTTCCCGAAGCCCCGGCGAAGAGCACGGCCTTGCCATCGACGACCACCGCGCTGGCGTGCACGCACACGCAGCCGCGAAGGTGCAGAATGATTCCGAAGACTTGGTGCAGCAGGAAATCGGTGACGTCGTCGAGCGACACGCCATCGCGCCATTGCCCCCAAACTTCACGGCCGCCGCAGTCGACCAGAAACGTCAACCCCTCGCAATACTCGAAACAGTAGTGCTGCTCTCGGGAAATACGCCAGATCTTCAGGATGGGCAAGCCCGCCGCGTCGCGAAACGGGCTCACGTAAAACGGCTGCTGATTCCGCTCTTCGGCCACGTCGACACCCGGGGGGAATTCACCCAGATGACAGACGACATCCGGCTCGCCAACGGTTTTCGAAGCCTTCAAACCGGCCAGAGGCCGGTTCGACATCACCTCCATTCCAAATACCCGGTAGCAGACCAAAGGAGGAGGTCCTGAAAAATCCAATCTCTACGGGCAAACGGAGACGCTGGCGTGGTGCGGGCTGCTGGCGCAACTGGGGGTAAAGTCGCTGCCACTGCCGCCCGCCGTCAGGGTCAGCTCCCGCAGCGTTCCGTACACACGGAGCTCGGGACTTCGATAAGGCGTCTTAATTTGCTTAGGCATAACACTCCTCCTTGGGCACTTTATACGCGTCTTCATGTTCCCATTTCAACCAGTAATTCAAACAGATCGGGCGCAAATGCACAACCAAGTCCCACGGGGCCGGGTTCTGTACGTACTGTATCGCACGCTCCCAATCCACGTAGCGGCTCAAATCCGGGACCGGATCGAAGTTCTCAAGCCATGGTTTGCGGCTGCTGCGATAGAACGCCCCCACCAGGTCGCGTACAATCGGTCTCTTTCTGGCGAGCCGCACTTCATCGGGAAGCAGCCCCCTCATGGAATGGCGCAATAATTGTTTGTCCGAGCACCAGGGAAGCGCCGGCAGGCTGAGTACATATCGAACCAGCCGCAAGTCGAAAAACGGGTGCCGCACTTCGGTGCAGGCGCCGAAGTTATCCAGATCGTACTCCTCGAAGAGACCCGCCCACATCGGAAAGTCCAATAGATCGTAAGCCTCGGGCCGCACCGCTGCTGCCGCCTGCGCGCTTCGTGCCTGTCCTCCCGCGTACTGTTCGTACCGCTCCCGCAAATGCAGCCGCCGTTCCAGATCGGGATTCAGCCAGACGGGAAAGGGGCGTGGCGGGATGCGCTCGCCGAAAAGGCGGGAACGAATGTGGCCAACCAGATGAAGCCTTCTCATTCGCCCTTCAGATGAAAGGTGCCCGCAGGCTTCCTTCGCCAGCAAAAGCAGATGTCCCTCGCGAATCCGGTCGCGGCAGTGGCGCTGCCGGGAACTCGAAAAAACGGGGTCGCCGCCCTGCCCCGTCAGGACCACACGGGCGGGCAGCGGTTTGCCCAGCGTGTCGCCCAGCGCCCAATCGAACATCGGTGTTTTCCAGGGCTCCGACCGCCGGAACTGGGGCTGGTCCCAGTAGCCGAGCAATTGCTTGTCGTCGATCGGGAACTCGGTCCACGGTATGCCGATTTTCCGGGCGGCCAAACTGGCGAAGTGGCCCTCCGGGTATGGGATCAGATGGTGGTAAGTCTGCGTGTGCGCGGAAAGCGAGCAGCCGACGCCGCTCTTGTCGGCCACGTGCTTGGCCACCGCCGCGACCGCGCTCGAATCCATTCCGCCGCTCATCAGCACCGCGACGCGGCCGGTGCGCAGACGGTCGGAAACCGCCCGCCCGAACAGATCGAGGAAACGCTCGACGTAGTCTTGCGAGCGCCGGAAAACGGTCGGTGGATCGACGGGCAGAGTCCAGTAGCGGCGCGTCCGCACTTCTCCGCCGGCAACGACCAAAACGTGGGCCGGCGGGAGGCGGCGAATCGCCTCGCGCGCGGTGCGCTCGAGGTCAAAATTGTCGCCCAGAACCAGAAAGTCCGCGATGGCTAGCTCACAGATATCATCGGGGACGCCCGGGTGCCGACGCGGAACGTCGAAGGCGTTGCTGAAAATAAACGCATCCCTGGTCCGTGCGTAGAAGAAAGGCTTCACGCCAAAGTGATCGCGAGCGCAAAACAGTTTCCGCTCGGCCGCGTCCCAAATGGCAAAGGCGAAATCGCCGAGCAGATGCTCGACGCATTGCTCGCCCCAGACGGCGTAGGCGTGCAAGATCAATTCCGGATCGGTGGACTGGATCGAGCAGCGGCAGCCACGGCCGCGCAGCTCCGCGATCAGATCCTCGCGGCCGTCGATTCGCGCATCGGCGCTGATCCAAGAAGCATGGCCGTCCAGAGCAAACGGCTGCTGTTCGCCCCGGGCTTCTTCGGTTGCGGCAAACAGGGTGTGCACCAATCCCACCGCTCGCCCGGCCCAAACGCCGGTTCGATCCGGGCCTCGGTATTCGAGCAGCGCCGCCATCCGGTCCAAGGTCGCCCGTTCGACCGGGGCCCCATCGAGATTCACGATGCCCGCAATTCCGCTCATCGCCCGTTGCTCCGCGCCGTCGCGAAATCCCGGTCGAATGCGGCGTACCGCTCGCCCACGTCCCGCCCTTCGTTCAGGACTTCGCCGGCCGCTTCAATCCAGGAGTGCGCTTCGAACCCATGCTCGCCGCTGCGCACCCCGATCCGCAGTTCGGCCGGGATTCCCTGTCGATCGAGGATGTAGGCCAGAAGGACCGACCGCTCGAGACAGGTGCCGCCGGTCAAACGCGCGGCAATCCCGACCATTCGAGCCGCCCGGCGCGCGCGCCAAATCGGAGTTTGACCGTGGGTTGCGTGGACCGCAGGGTTCGGGCGGCCCATGGCGAACACCGCCTGCACCCGGCGCAGTCCCAGTGTTTTCAGCCCCAGGCGAACGACCGGCAGAAGAACGAGCGACTTTAGCAGCAGCGCTCTCTCCCCGGCCGGAAGGCTCCAAAATTTACGCCATTTATTCACCGGGCGTCTCCAGCAAACCCTTGCCCACGAGGTTTTCGATCAAGGTTTCCATGTCCTGCCGCAACCGGTTCGGGTCGACCTCGTAGGTTCCGAGCAGCTCGTGGTAGGCCGCGTCAACGGTAGGCGCCTTCGTCAGGGCTTCCCACATGCGAGTACCGACCGCATCGAGCCCGAAATAGGTCTCCGTTTTCAAGTCCAGCAGAACCGACTCTTCGCCCACCTGTTGCAGTAGAACGTGCGGCGGCACCGCGACGTGTGCGCTGAAAGAGATCGCCAAAGAACACTCCGTCAGAAAGAATAAGTGGAACCTTAGATCAATATTCCCGAATCGTCGCGATTGTAACAAAGGGTTATGAAGGAAAAATAGGGCTATGTGTCTGTCCCAGCAGTACCGAAGGTACCAAAACACATGGATAGATCGCCAATAACTCCGGCGTAACAAGCGACCTCTCTCTCCGCCGCGAACAGGAGAACTTCGCCTTCACACCGGCGCCAAATTGCCGCGGGACCCCGAGCATCCGGCGGGCATCACGCCACTGGCGGCGAGTATGACACGCCCTTGCGCTTGCTTTTTCCCCTTTCCGATTTCGCGCCTTTTTCCAGGCGAGCCGCTTCCGCGGCGAGTCCCCGGCCGTAACGATGGGCCAGGCGAATGCGGCGGCGGATGCCGGCTTCGCGATAACGGCGGCGCTCGGCCGGCGTGCGAACCAGGACGGGGGGAACGGGGCGGGGACGGCCGTTGCGATCGATGGCCACGTAAGTGACAAAGGCGCTGCTGGTGTGAGTGCGCTTGGCGGTCAGGACGTTTTCTGAAAAAACCTCGACGCCGACTTCGATCGACGTGTGGAAGGCGCGGTTGACCTCCGCTTCCAGCAGGATCAGGTCGCCGACCTTGATCGGATTGCGGAAATCGATGTAATCGACCGAGGCCGTCACCACCGGGCTCTTGGAGTGACGCAGGGCGGCAATCGCGCCGGCGATGTCGATCAGGTGCATGACGCGGCCGCCCAGGATGTTTCCGAGCACGTTGGCGTCGTTCGGGAGTACCGCTTCGACCATCTCCGTTCGCGAGGCGCTTACCGGCTTGCCCGCCGGTCTGGCGGCGCCTGGCGCGCGCTTCGAGGAAAGCTTTGGGGAACCGTTCTTTTTGGGCATAGTGAGCAGCGCCTCCACAAATCTGGGCGGCTTACGAGCCGGGCCGCCGGAAACTTCGATATAATACGTCGGTCCGATGAGCGCTGACAGCAATTCGCGGCGGCAAAAGCTCGAAGCGTTCCTCGCCTCTCATCCCGAGGACGCCTTCGGACGCTACGGGCTGGCGATGGAATGCGCCCGCTCGGGCGACAACGACGCCGCTCTCGATCACTTCGACCGGCTTTTCGAATCCCATCCCGAATACGTCGCCGCGTACTTCCAGTGCGGACAATTGCTCGCGAAGCTGGGCCGCACCGAGCAGGCGCGGCAGACCCTCGCCACCGGCATCGCCACGGCCCAACGCAGCGGCGATGCCCATGCCGCCGGGGAAATGCAGGCGGCGCTCGACACCCTGGCCTGAGACGGGTCCATCGGCATCCGGCTACCCGCTCGCGGGATGTGATTCCGAAGACGAGCAGCCGGATTCCCGCACCGAACTTCTCCCATTACGCGAAAATGGGGCGAACGAGCCAAAACGAGCGATCCCGCCCCGTGGCGAGCGGAGGCGAACCACCCCCGGCCGGAATTTCTATCTCGTTCCCCGAGCCGTTTCAACATTGGGCTTCAATTCACTATAATGAATCGAGGGTGGGGGAGCCGTTATCGCCGGAAAGGGCAAGATGAGCAAACTGCCGCAGTCCCTCGGGGAACTTCGTTCCACGCGCTGGTCCGAGGAGCGAATCGGCAGCCGCACGGTACGCCAGGAATTGCGCGAGAACGTTCTGGCGTTGCTTCAGCGCAAGGAACCGCTGTTCCCCGGAATTCATGGCTACGACGATACCGTCATACCGCAGATCGTCAACGCCATTCTCTCCCGCCACAACTTCATCCTGCTCGGGCTGCGCGGACAGGCCAAGAGCCGCATTCTTCGCAACCTGGTTCGCTTCCTGGACCCGGAAATTCCCGTGATTGCCGGATGCGAAATCAACGACAATCCCTACCAGCCGATCTGCCGCGCTTGCCGGAAACGCGTGGCGACCGATGGCGATCGCACGCCGGTGGCATGGATGTCCCGCGATATTCGCTACGTCGAGAAACTGGCGACGCCGGACGTCACCATCGCCGACATCATCGGCGATGTGGACCCGATCCGTGCGGCGCGCGGCGGGCACGATTTGGCCGACGAATTGACGATTCATTACGGTCTGCTGCCCCGGGCGAACCGGGGCATCTTCGCGATAAACGAGCTGCCGGATCTGGCGGGCAAGATTCAGGTCGGTCTCTTCAACATCATGCAAGAGGGGGACGTGCAGATCAAAGGCTACCCGATCCGCCTTCCCCTGGACGTCCTGCTGGTTTTCACCGCCAACCCGGAAGATTACACGGCCCGGGGAAAGATCATCACGCCGCTCAAGGACCGGATCGGTTCGGAAATCCGCACGCATTATCCCGCCACGGTCGGCGAAGGCATGGCGATCACCGCCCAGGAAGCGTGGATCGAGCGGGAAGGAGAAAATCGCCGCATCCAGGTGCCCGACTACATGCGCGAGGTGATCGAGGAAGTCGCGTTTCTCGCCCGCGACGACAAGAAAATCGACAAGCGGTCCGGCGTGAGCCAGCGCTTGCCGATCAGCAGCCTCGAGGACGCCGTCAGCAGCGCCGAGCAGCGCGCAGCGCGCAACCGGGAACATCTGGCCGTCGTCGGGCCGGCCGATCTTTATGCGGCCGTTCCTTCGATGACCGGTAAATTCGAACTCGAATACGAGGGAGAGATGCGCGGCGCCGAAGCCATCGCTCGCGACCTGATCCGTTCGGCCGTGGGCAAGGCATTCACCAAACATATGGCGGGCGCGGAACTTCAGCCCGTGGTGCAGTGGTTCGAAGCGGGCGGCGAACTGAAGCTGCCCGATCAGGCGCCCGCCGGCGAGAGCGTCGCCGCGCTGCGCAAGATCACCGGCCTGTTCGAACAGGCGGCGCGGCTGGGCGTGACGGCAAAAAGCGATCCCGCTCTGCAAACGGCCGCGGCCGAGTTCATTTTGGAGGGTCTCTGGGCCCACAAGCGAATCAGCCGCAGCGAGGAACGCGGCTATCACGCCGCCGAGCGGAGCGCCGAGCCGCGCGAAACGGCATCGGGGCCGCGGCGGCAATACAACTGAGCGCGCCATGAAATTCACCCGCTATTCACGCTACACCGGCGAATCACTGGACTGGCTGGATATGGAGCAGCTGGTGAGCCGCCTTTCGGACTTTCTGCTGCAGAGCGGCTACGAGGATCAGTCCTACGGCATTTACGAAATGGACCCCGAGCGCACCATGGAGGAGCTGCGGAACGCGGTTCTCCGCGCGCTTCTCGAGGGTGACATGATCCCTCCCGAAATGCTCGATCAGCTTATCGGCCAGGAGGGACAAGGGCAAAACAAAGAACTTAACGATTTGCTCGACGCCATCATGAACCGCATGGCCCAGGAGGGTTTCATCTCGCCGCAGCAACCGGAAATCACCCCGCCTCCGGGCCGCACCGCCCCGGGACCCGGCTCCGGCGAGGAGCGGTCGCAAGCGCGGGCCCGCTTCGAAATCACCGATAAAACGCTCGATTTTCTCGGCTATAAAACGCTGCGCGACCTGCTGGCCTCGCTCGGCAAGAGCAGCTTCGGCCGCCACGACACGCGGGACCTGGCGACCGGCATCGAATCGGGCGGCGTCTCGCGCGCCTACGCGTTTGGCGACACCCTGAATCTGGATGTGAGCGAGACGCTCTTTCGCGCCATTCGCCGCTCCGGCGGCCGCTTGCCGATCGAAATCGACTATCCCGATCTGATGGTGCATCAATCGGAATATCAAAGCTCCTGCGCGACGGTCCTGATGCTCGATTGCAGCCACAGCATGATCCTCTACGGCGAGGACCGGTTCACGCCGGCCAAGCGCGTGGCGCTGGCGCTCTCGCATCTGATCCGCGCACAATTCCCGGGCGACTCGCTGAACCTCGTCCTGTTTCACGATTCCGCCGAGGAAATCCCGCTCAGCCAATTGGCCAGGGTGCAGGTCGGCCCCTTTTACACGAACACGCGCGAGGGCTTGCGGCTGGCCCGGCGCATTCTGCTGCGCCAGCGCAAGGACATGCGGCAGATCATCATGATCACCGACGGAAAACCCTCGGCGTTGACGCTCGAGGACGGCCGCATTTACAAGAACGCTTTCGGCCTCGATCCGCTGGTCGTGTCGCGCACGCTCGAGGAAGTGGCTCGCTGCCGCCGCGCCGGCATTCTGGTCAACACGTTCATGCTGGCCCGCGATTACAGCCTGGTTCATTTCGTTCAGCAGGTCACCGAAATCTGCCGCGGCAAGGCCTATTTCACCACGCCCTATACGCTCGGCCAGTACCTGCTGATGGATTACATGAATCGCAAGACCCGCCAAGTGCACTAGGAACGCAGAACGGCTGGTTCGGCATTGCGTACCGCGGTCATTCCGAGCGAAGCGAGGAATCTGCTCTTCCCGGTCGTCCAACGGGAAAATCACCGCCATGCTGGAACGTCTGTTTGGACACAAGAAAGCGGCTGGGCCCGGCGTCGGAGACGCCGCGCCGGATTTTTCCCTCGCGACTTTAGAGGGCGGCCGTTTCACGCTTTCCGAATTGTTGCAGACGGGCCCAGCCGTGATCGCCTTCTTCAAGGTGTCGTGCCCGACCTGCCAGTTCACGCTTCCCTTCCTCGACCGCCTGCATCTGGCCTACCAAAACGATCCGGTCGAGATCTGGGCCATATCGCAGGACAACGCGAATAAATCGCGCAAGTTTCGCGAGCAATTCGGCGTGAGCTTTCCCATTGCTCTCGATGGCGAACAATTTCCGGCATCGAAGAGCTGCGGGTTCAGCAATGTTCCCACCATCCTTCTGATCGACCGGGCGGGTCAAATTCTGCACCGCTTCTCCGGCTTCTCGAGGGCCGATCTGATTCGCTTGTCGGAAGAAATCGCCAAACTGATCGGCCGCCCGCCCGCGCCGGTGTTCCTGGCGGGCGAATTGGTGCCGGAGATAAAACCCGGTTGAAGCTCCAAAGCCTAGGTTCGGTCCGAACCACACCCTGAAATTTACCGTCCCGAGCCCGGCTCGACTGGCGCTGTCCGTCCCACGCGAGAACCGAGCGGCAACCGCCCCCCTTGAGGGGAATGTTGGTAGGGGCGCGTGCTGAGTCCATCGCTTGCCGGGAACCGCTGGCAGGCTGCTGAAAAAACCGGATTTTTGTAACGAATCGCCAAACAGCGCCTCCAAGGGTGCATGCGAGGCAACGATCAGCAGCAAAATCACATATTCAGCGATCTCTCTGCGGAGCAGCGCGTGCGGAAGGATCATCCGCTGCGAGCCATCCGAGCCATGGTCGACGAAGTTCTGAAACAACTCTCCCCTCGCTTCGACACGATGTGCGCCAAGGTGGGTCGCCCGTCGATACCTCCCGAGCAGTTGCTGCGCGCACAGCTTTTGCAGATGCCCTATAAGGAGGCGAAATTGAGTTACAGCGGGAATCTGCTGGTGGAGAATCGCAACGGGCTGATCGTCGCGAGCACGGTGTGGGAGGCGACCGGCACGGCCGAATGCTTGGCGGCGCTGGCGATCCTGGAGCGGGTTCCGGGAACCGGACGCGTGGTGGACTGGGTCTTCACTTTCGCCTGCGCGGCTTACAACCTGGTCCGCATGCAAAACCTGCTGGCCGCTCCGATTGCAGGGTAGTAAGTCAGGGCCGTGGTGCCTCTGGACGCCGCTGCGGGGCCGCTTCGAGGTCACGGCAGCACGACAATATCGCGGCAAAAACTCACTCAGCATGCCAAGATCAGGCAGAAAGAAGAAGAAAGCGGCCGCTCAAGGCCATTTTTCAGCAGCCTGGTAGAGCGGCCGGCTTCGGCAAGCGCGCCTCAGGAAGAGGCGCCGCCTTTGCGCGTTCGCTCTCGCAGCAGCCCCTTGAGTTCGCCGAGGAATTCGCGGACATCCTTGAAATCGAGATATACCGAAGCGAAGCGGACGTAGGCAACCTTGTCGAGTTTTTTCAGATGCGACATCAGCACGCCGCCAATTTCGTTGGTGCTGCGCTCGCGGTTGGGCGATTCCAAAACGAAATGCTCGACCTGGTCGACCAGGGCCTCCAGCTTGGCCGTTGGCACGGGCCGCTTCTCGCAGGCCTTGAGCAGTCCCTGCAGAACCTTCTGGCGATCGAACTTTTCGCGGCGGCCGTCCTTCTTGACGACCATGTAGGGGATCTCATCGATGCGTTCGTAGGTGGTGAAGCGCCGGTGGCAGCGGTGGCATTGGCGGCGCCGGCGGATCAGCTCTCCGCCGCCGCTTTCGCGGGAATCGATCACGCGATCCTCGCGTGAGGAACAGAACGGGCATCTCACGAGCGCACCTGCTCGGTTCCCTGTTTCGCCGCGTCCCCTTCAGCGATCTCTTCCTGGCGCTTTGATTCCGATGCCAATTCCCACAACTCGTGCATCGAGAAACCTTGGTGGATGAAAAGCGGAACGCCGGCCACCAGGACGCCGGCAAAGGTCACCAGCCAGAGCACGATGGCGGCGGCAAAGGCCGGCCCCGGCGCAATGCCAAAAAGGGCCGTGAGCGCGAAAAAACTGGCCGCCTGCGCGCCGCCGCCGATCGCGGGCAGTTGCACCATGCCGCCCAGCATCGTAATCCCCAGCAGGAGCATCGCGTCGGCGAACCCCAAGCGGGCCAGGTGGCCGCCGAAACTGTGGCAAACCCATACGTAGGAGACGGCGACCAGGGCCCAGTGGGCGATCGAATAGACGACGGCTTCAAACAGATCGCGCCAGCTGCGGATCGCCTGCAAACCCTCGCTGAACCCAACCGACATCTGCGCCAGCCGCCGCCGCCAGCCACGAGCGTCGTGCCAGGCGGCGGCGCGGCGCTCGATCCAACCGGCCCCGTGGAGGCGGAAATAGACCAGAAACGCAACGAGCGCCAGGAGCAGGACCAGCATGAGAAGGCCGCCGCTTCGGGCGGCAATGATGTTCGATTCATTGCCGGTGTCCACCAGTTGGCTGGTGGCCAGCATCAGGCCCAGGCCGAACAAGGCCAGCGTGGCCGCGACATCAAATATGCGCTCGAGAACGTAAATCCCAAAGGTGCCGGTCAGCGAAAGCCGGTCTTTGCGCGCGATCAGCAGGGGCCGCACCGGTTCGCCGGCGCGGCCGAGCAGAAAAATGGCGGAGAATCCCATGAGGGTAGCTGGAAAGACGTTGCGGAAGCGCGCGCGCCCCAAACAGCGCGAGAACGCGATCCAACGTTGCGCGCGAATGGCGTAGCAGACGTAGATCGCCAGCGCCGCCAGCAGAACCAGGCTGATCCGAGTCTGCCGGACCGAGTTCTCGAGCGCCGACCAGCTGAACCCTTGCTTGGCGAATGACCCTCGCGAATGATAGAGCAGCGCGCCAAGAACGGCCATGGTAATGGCGAGTAAAAGCAGGTTCCGTACGTTTCTTTTCATCCGAGGCGCACCGTAACAGCAAGCCCGTGCGGGTGTCAAGGAACCGGACCGCGGGCATGCCGTGCCCCGCGGAATGGCCCTTGCCGCCGGCCGCCGGCTCGATCCTGTCCGCGCAAACCTGCGGCCGCTTCCCGCGGTGACGGTCTCAGTCAGCCGTCGCGAGGGCCCCTCCATCGCCGCACGGCTATCGCCAAACGGGAAAATGAACTGCGGCCGCCCTTTTGCGCCGCGCGCCGGTTGTGCTACTTTGCTGCTGCGATGAAAAAAAGAGTTGCAGTGTTGCTGTCGGGTCGCGGATCGAATTTCGAGGCGCTGGCGGATAGCGTTGCCGCCGGGCGCATCCCGGGCGCCGAAATCGTTCTCGTGATCAGCAACCGGGAAAGCGCGCCGGGCATCGAAAAAGCGCGTGAGCGCGGCATCCCGGCCAAGGTGATTCCTTCGAAGGGGATCGAGCGCGAGGGCTACGACCGGCTCCTGGTCGCGGCGCTCGAGCAAGCCAAGGCCGATCTGGTTTGCCTGGCCGGGTTCATGCGTCTGCTCTCGCCCTATTTCGTCGAGCGGCTCAGGGGCCGCATCCTCAATATTCATCCCTCCCTGCTTCCGGCCTTTCCCGGCCTCGAGGCGCAGCGCCAGGCGCTCGAATACGGCGTCCGGCTTGCCGGTTGCACGGTGCATTTCGTCGATGAAACCCTCGACGCCGGCCCCATCGTTCTCCAGGCCGTCGTTCCGGTTCGCGATGACGATACGCCCGAATCGCTTTCGGCGCGCATCCTCGCCGAGGAGCACCGGATCTATTCGGAGGCGGCGCGGATCGTTCTCGAAGGCCGCTACCGTATCGAAGGCCGCCGCGTGATTCTCGAATCTCCGGCGAGCTGATCCGATGAAGTCCCAGCGCGAATTCCTTCCCGCCGACGAGCAACTCGCCTATCTTTCCAAGGGCGCGGCGGAAATCATTCGCGCCGAGGAATTGCGCGAGCGCCTCGAGCGGTCCGCGAAAACCGGCCGGCCGCTTCGCGTCAAGCTCGGCGTCGACCCCACCGCTCCCGATCTGCACCTGGGTCACACCGTCGTTCTGCGCAAGCTGAAGCATTTTCAGGATATGGGCCACACCGCGATCTTCCTGATCGGCGATTTCACCGCGCTGGTGGGCGATCCCACCGGGCAGTCGGAGACGCGCCCGCAGCTCACGCGCGAGCAGATTCAGGCGAACACGCAGACCTATCTCGATCAGGTCGGCAAGATCCTCGACGTGGGCCGGACGGAAATCCGCTACAACAGCGAATGGCTCGGTGGGCTCACCGCCCATCAGATCGTCGAGCTCGCCGCCCGCTACCGCCTGGCCCGCATGCTCGAGCGCGAGGATTTCCGCTCGCGCCTGGCCCGAGCCCAGCCGATTTCCGTTCACGAGCTGCTCTACCCGCTCTTCCAGGCCTACGATTCGGTCGCCCTGCAGGCCGACGTCGAACTGGGCGCCACCGAGCAGAAATTCAATCTCCTGGTCGGCCGCGACATTCAGCGCGAATACGGCCAGCCCTCCGAGATCGCCTTCACCATGCCGATCCTGGTCGGGCTCGACGGCCAGCGCAAGATGTCGAAGAGCCTGGGCAACTACGTCGGCATCGGCGAGCCGCCGCGCGAAATGTTCGGCAAGCTGATGTCGATTTCTGACCAGATGATGTGGTCCTACTGGGAGCTGCTCACCGATCTGGCGCCCGCCGAAATCGCGAAGATGCGCGCCGAGGTCGCTGCGGGAACGCTGCATCCGATGGACGCGAAGATGCGCCTGGCGTCAAACATCGTCGCCACGTTCCACGGCGCGCCGGCCGCCGGCGAAGCCGTCGCCCAGTTCCAGCGTATCTTTCGCGATCGCCAGGCGCCCAGCCAGGCGCCCGAGCGCAAGATCCCGCTCGGCCAGCCTCGCCGCGTGGCCGTCCTGCTGGTCGAGGCGGGCTTGGCCGCCTCGCGCAGCGAAGCGGAACGATTGATCAAGCAGGGCGGAGTCGAAATCGACGGCGGGCGCGTCTCCGACATCAAGCAGGAAATCGACTGCTCCCGTTCCGGCTCCCTGCTACTTCGCGCCGGCAAGAGAAAATTCCTGCGCCTCGTGATTGAATAGCGGAATTCAGCGGCGCGGGCACGCCTGCCCGCGCGCAGCAAGGCGCTGTCATTCCGATGGCATCCGGCCAGGATGCCGGAGGAATCCCGGCGCAACGCTTCGCCGGGCCGCCGCCACAGCCGCCCGCCGGAGAGATTCCTCGCTGCGCTCGCAATGACCGAGTGGCGCCAGCACGCCTTGCTTGCGCCGCGCGACAATCCCCTCTCTTCGATATACCCTAGGGGTTCGGCTTTCCGCTCCGTTTGAACGATGGGCAAATTCGTCATCCGAACCGGCTGGTGCGGCTTCGCCATTGCCTGCGCCCTCTTCGCCGCTTCCCGATGGATCGGTCACTCGGCGCACCTGGATCGTCTGGAGACGATCTTGTGGCCCGGGTCGATTCTCCCGGGTTCCGGGCGAGTTCCGGCCGCGCGCCTGGGCCTTGGCGAATTTTTCGCCGTCGCTTTTTCCGCGCTGATGAATGGAGCTTTCTATGCAGGGTTGTCGTGGCTGGTTTGGTGGGCGGCGCGCCTGGAGGGAATCGCAAGAAGCGGCTTGAGCGAAAAGGCGCGATATATTTCCCTTTTCCTCGCCATCTGTCTGATTTTCTCCGCGCTGGTTGGCGGGGCGGAAGCGGCGATTGATTGGCCGCGGAAATTGACAGCCCAGCGGTTGCTGGAGGCTTATCTGGTTTCAGCGAATCTTTTTGCTCTGATCGTGCTGACGTGCGCTCTGGCCGGCTGGGCGTTTTGGTGGGTGCGCGGCTTGCTCGCCCGCCGCGGCGCCGCCGGCCTCCCGCGGCCCTGAACGTTCGCCGTTTCCATTTCCAAGAGCGCGCGCTTGCGCCCGAGTCCCCACCGGTAGCCGGCGAGCGCGCCGTCTTTGCCGACGACCCGGTGGCACGGAATAACGATCGAAGCGGGATTGGTCGCGCACGCCCGCGCTACCGCGCGCGCGGCGCGCGGCTTGCCGATGGCTTCGGCGATTTCGCCGTAAGAGCGGGTCGCGCCGCAGGGGATTCGCCGCAATTCTTCCCAAACGCGCCGCTGAAACGCCGTCGCCCGCAGGTCGAGCGGCCAATCGGGCAGAGCCTGGCGCCCGCGCAAATGCCGGGCGATCGCTTCGGCCGCCTGGCGTCCGAGCCCTTTGCGGTCCTCGCGAATCCGCGCGCCGGGGAATTGGCTCCCCAGTTCGCCGCGAAGCCGCCGCTCGGAATCGCCCAGATAAACCGCCGCAATGCCCCGTTCGGTCGCCGCCACCAAAAGCCGGCCCAGCGGGCACGGCACAACCGCATAGCGAAGCTCCATGTCTCCTCCTCCGCGCGACTGGGTCCCGTTCGCCACGGCCGCCCTCATCGCCGCATGTCTTCTAGCCCCGTGCGCTCGACGAAACGCTTTAAGAATTCCAGATCGCGGCGGTCGCGCCCCCGCACCGCATGCCGGGTGAACAGCCGGTCCCAGATTTTCCCAATCCATCCTGGCAATTCGTATTCGTCGCGCATGGTCACGCGCGCGCCGCTTCCGGCCGGCTCGATTTCCCAGCGCTGGAGCCCGGTGACGCCGTAGCTATCCTCGAACCGCCATTCGAGCAGCCTGGCGCGTTCGTAGGCGGTCACCTGGGCAACGAGCGAAACTTCCCGCTTCGCCAGATTCCCGACGATCCGCACCCGCAGCCCCGTCTGGAACTCCTGGGCGCCACGCTCGACTTGAATGCGGCTCTCCATCTCGCGCCCGTACCAATAGGGCATCCGCTGCGGAATGAAAAACGCGCCCACCAGGTTTGTGGACCCCGCCATATCCGCCGAGAGTGTGATTTGTCCCATATTCGGCCGGCCTGGCTACCAGCTTACGGCATTTCCGCCTCGCGGCGCATCCGCCGCGCCACCCGTCCTGCGTTCTTGCGCGCCTGCGCCGCCGGTCATTTCGCAAGCTGCGTGCGGATCGAGAGCAGCTCCTTGCGGCGGCTCTTGTCCGGCATCGGGTAGCTCAACTGCAATTCATCGAGCGTATCGAGAATCGCCTGCGAGACGATGAGCCGGGCGTTTTCCTTGTCGTCGGCGGGCACGACGTACCAAGGGCCGTTTTTGGTGCTGGTCGCTTCCAGGCAAGCTTCGTAGGCGCGCTGGTATTGGGGCCAGAACCCCCGTTCGTTGACGTCCGCCTGGCTGAATTTCCAGTTCTTTTGCGGGTCGTCGATCCGCGCGAGGAAACGACGGCGCTGTTCCTGCTTCGAGAGGTGCAGGAAGAATTTGACGATCCGCGTGCCGTTAGCGTGGAGATGTTTTTCGAGGTCTATGATCGAGCGATAGCGGCGCTCCCAGATATGGTCGTCCCGCAGGACCTCGCCCGGCAGTCCCTCCCCGCTCAAGATCTCCGGGTGCACGCGCACGATCAGCACCTCTTCGTAATAGGAGCGGTTGAAAATGCCGATGCGCCCGCGCTCGGGCAGCGCCCGGGTCGTGCGCCAGAGAAAGTCGTGTTCGAGCTCCTGCGCGCTCGGGTGCTTGAAGCTGAACACCTGGCAGCCCTGCGGATTGACGCCCGACATGACGTGCTTGATCGCGCCGTCCTTGCCGGCCGCGTCCATGGCCTGAAAGATCAAGAGCAGCGCGTAGCGATTGTCGGCATACAGCACGTTTTGCCGGTCGCTCAATTTTCCGACGTGATCGGCCAGCATCTTCTGATAATGCCGCTTGGATTTGTAGAACGGCTTGACGCGGGTGGGCCATTTGTCCAGGCGCACCTTCCGGCCCTCCCGCACGCGAAATTCCCGGCTGCTGATTTTCATTTTGCTCCTCGGCACCGCTGGCCGCCCCGCCGCACTAGAATAAGATACCGTGAACTTCGTCTGCCACCATCCGCCCGGTCCGCGCGGCCTGCCTGGGCTGGGCGTCACTTTCGATTTGCTGAACCATCCCCTCGCTTTGCTCGAGCGCATGGGGCACGAGTACGGCGCCATCTCTTCGATGCGCTACTGGCGCGGTTCGCGAATCCTGTTGAACGCGCCCGAACTCATCGAGCAGGTTCTCGTCGTCCAGCACCAGAAGTTTATCAAGGGGGTTCTGCTGCGGCAGACCGCCCTGCGGATGCTCGGCAACGGCCTGCTGACCAGCGAGGGCGAGCTCTGGCGGCGCCAGCGCCAACTCGCCCAGCCCGCCTTCGCGCGCGCCCGTATTGCCGCCTATGCCCCGGCGATGGTTCGCCTGGCCCAGGAACAAACCGAGGACTGGCGGCCGGGCGAAACCCGCGACATCGCCGTCGAAATGATGAACATCACGCTGCGCATCGCCCTTCGCACGCTGTTCGGCGTCGAGCTGAAATCCCAGGCGCGAGCGGTTGGCGAGGCGCTCACCGCCATTATGCGCCGCGACCTTCGCCGCCTCCGCTCCCCGATCAAGCTGCCACCCCGGTTCCCCCTGCCCTCCAATCTCCGCGCCGAGCGCGGCTACGCCCTGCTCGATGGGATGGTCGATCGCATCATCGAGGAAAAGCGGGAGGGCGGCGCCGGTTCCGACGATCTGCTCTCGCGCTTGGTCCAGGCCTCGGGCGACGACGGTGCCCGCATGTCGGCTCGCCAGTTGCGCGACGAAACGATGACCTTGCTCCTGGCCGGCCACGAAACCACGGCCTTGGCGCTGGCTTGGACCTGGTATTTGCTCTCCCATAATCCGGAGGCGGAGGCGCGGCTTCACGAGGAGATCGACCGCGTCCTCGCCGGCCGCGCGCCAGCGCCGGAGGATCTCGACCATATGCCTTACCTCAACGCCGTCATTAGCGAATCGCTGCGCCTCTACCCGCCCGCCTACGCGATCGGCCGCAGCTCGATAGCTCCCAGCGATCTCGGTGGCTACCATTTTCCCGCAGACACCGTGTTCTTGATGTCGACCTGGGTGACGCAACGCGATCCGCGCTATTTCGCCAATCCGCTTGCCTTTCGGCCCGAACGTTGGATCGAAGGGCCGGCTCCGGAAGGCTTCCGCTATTTCCCGTTCGGCGGCGGCCCGCGGCGCTGCATCGGCCAGCCGTTTGCGTTGATGGAGATCGGTCTGGTGGTGGCGACGCTGGCCTCGCGCTTCCGGTTCCGGCTCGCGCCGGGTCCTCCGGTCGTTCCCGAGCCGCTGGTGACGCTGCGGCCGAAATCCGGCATTCCGATGTTCGTCGAAGCGCGCCGATAAGCGAAGCGATCGGAACTTGCTGATACCTGCTTGGGCGGTGTCGCAGGCCGTCATTCGTGTCAGGGCGCGGCGCGCTAGCGGGCCTTCGGGGGTCGGCGCTTCAGCTCCGACAGCCAATCCTCGGTTGAGACCGGGGCTTCAGCCCCTGAAGGATGCGCGAGACCGCAATACCTCGGTCCATTCATTTTTCTCCCAGCAACTCCCGCGCCAGGCGCCGCGACCGGTCTGCGCAGGCCGCATCGGATATTTTCAGTGAATCGATTCGCCCGAGGATGGCTGCCGCCTGCTCTTTCCGCCCGAGTTCCATTTCCAGATTGCCGACGAGAAGCAGAAAAATCGGGTTGCCGGGATACTGGCGCTCGAGCGGCTCGGCCACGCTGAGCGCCCCGGCGTAGTCGTGATCGTAGGTGCGGAGATTTTTCGCCAGATAAAACCGCGCTTCGACATCCGTGATCCGGCCCCGCTCCATGGCCGTGCGCAGCTGCCGGACGCCCTGCTGCTTGCTGCCGCCGGGAATGCCGAGGAAAATCCGCAGCAGTTTCACGATGGGCGAAAGCGTATCGACGTAATAGTTGTAGAGTCCGAGGCCCGTGTCGGCGTCGGCGAGCCCGGGATCGAGCGCGATCGCGCGCATCAGATGTTCCCGAGCCTGCACCCCCGCGCGCGCCGTCGCCAGCTTCTTGCCTTGGATTCCGTACATGCGCGCTTCGAGCGCGTAACCCATTCCGGCCCAAAGTTGCGCCTGCGCCGTCTCTCCCTTTTTGAGTTCCTGCTCGCCCAGCGCCGCCGCCCGCCCCGCCGCGGCCAGATACGGCCCGGACTCGGTCCCCTGTGACAATTCCCAAAAATCGACCATCCCGTACCGGACCTCGCTCTGCTGGCAGTACAACTGCCACCAGCGCGCTTCGGCCTCGATCAGATACCCGAGCGGCTGATCGGGCTGCTCCTTCTCCATCTGCTGCGCCGCGGCGAGCGCCGCGGCGGGATCACCTTCGTAAATCTGCGCGATCGCGCGCTCGGCAACCGGCGGCAGGTTGATTTCCGGCCGCGGCGGCTGCTTCTCCGGCCGGGGCGGGCGAGGCGCCGCCCCGGCGCTTGCCGACAGTGCCGCGCTGATCGCCAGTGCCGCAAGGGCCTGAATCGCCCGGCTGGACAATCGCCCGCGCCCGCCGTCGCCGCGCCCGCTCACTCTTCTCCTTGCCATTTCAGCATTCCCGCCGCGAATGTGTACATCGTGAAGCATTCCACCGCAAATGGCAGAAATCCCAAAAATCCCGGCGCCGGCATCTCGAAAACCTTCCAACGCTGGAACATCGGAAAGATATAGTGCCATTTCGCCGCCGCCCAATAATTCCAGAATTCCCAAAGCCACCCGCACACCCATCCTGCAATGAGAAGCGAATAGAGCCGTCCCCGCCGCCCCTTTTGTAGATCCCCCAGAATCGAAGGCCATCCTTTCGCGTGGTTGATCGGATCGAGCAGCAACGCAAATCCCAGCCAGATCAGCCCGAAGAGGTACGATCCCAGATGGCGCGGCGTCACCAAGGGCACGAGAAGCAGCGCCGCGCCCGTAGCGGCCAGAACGCCCTCGGTGCGGCGGGAAAGCACGATCGGCCGCGCCTGCCGAAACCACCCGAATGCTTCCACCAGATCGGCGGTCTCGAAAATCCCCGGCCAGATGGTCGCAAACGACCACGCGTAGCCGGCCAGCGCCGCCTCCCACTGGGTGGGCACGCCGACGTAGGTCCAGTTTTCGAGGCGCAGATTGTACATCTCGAAAATCAGCCATAAGGGGATGGAAAGAAAGACGAGCCCGGCCAAACGCCTCGGCGCGCTCGAAAGCCGCGACCCTCCGCGCACCGCCAGCACCGCCGCGTCCGCCGCCAGGATGTAGGCTGTCCAGGCGATCGGCGTAAAGTAGGTCGCAACCGGCCAGACGCCGCGAAACATCAGCCATTCGGCCGCCGCCAGAATCGCCAGCCCCGCCCAGCCGTAGGCCGCGAAACCTCGCCGCCGCGAGCGCGCGTATTCGGCCGCGACAACCGCCACGCTCGCCCCGGTGATGCCCGCGCCCAACTCGATCATCGCCATGCCCGCGCCTCGCCCCTCCCGCGCCGCCTTGGCCGGTTCGGCCGCACGCTCAGCCCGCCGCCTGCGTCGCCCGTCCGGAGGCCAGCGAGGCTGGCTCGCGAATTTCCGCTCGCATCCGCGGCAGGCACTGCGGATAGTTTTCCTGGAGAAACGCAACCAGCTTCTCCCGCACCTGGCACCGCAAATCCCACGCCGTGCCGGAATCGGCCGCGCTCATTAGCGCGCGCAGCTCGAGCGTCTGCTCCTTCGAATCAGTCACCTGCAGCACGCACACCTGTCCATCCCACTTGTCCCTGGACTCTTCGAGAATTCGCCGCAACTCCTGCCGCACCGCCTCGACCGGGACGGTGTAATCGACGTATACGAACACCGTGCCCAGCAGGGCCGCCGTCGTTCGCGTCCAGTTCTGGAAGGGCTTCTCGATGAAGTAGGAGATCGGCACCACGAGCCGCCGCAAGTCCCAGATCTTCACCACGACGAAGCTGGTGCGGATCTCCTCGATCCGTCCCCACTCCCCTTCCACAATCACTACGTCGTCGACCCGGATCGGCTCGGTCAGCGCCACCTGCACGCCGGCGAGCAGATTCTCCAGCGTCGACCGCGCCGCCAGTCCGACGATCAGACCCGCCAGTCCGGCCGAAGCGAGCAGGCTGGTGCCGAGCTGGCGAATCGACGGAAAGGTCATCAGCATGATCGATGCGGTGACGATGGCGACCACTACGACGACGATCCGCTGCAGCACTCTCACCTGCGTTTGCACGCGCCGCGCCGACAAATTGTCTTTGACGTCCACGCGGAATTTGAGTGCCACGGCGTCGTCGATCACGCCCAGCAGGGCGATCAGAAGCCACGCCGCCGACGCGATCAGTCCCAAGCCGACGATGTGGCGCGCCGGGCCGGTTACCGTGTGGGGCAGCGGCAGCGTCGGCAGCGTGGCCACCACCGCCAGCAGCGGCAAGATCAGCTTCACCGGCCGGCGGCTGTGGCGGACAAACGAGTTGTCCAGCGTGCTCGGCGTCCGCGCCGCCAGATCGGCCAGCAGCTTGTAGAGCAGCGAGTGGCCAAGCAAAACCGCCAGCACCACCCCGGTCAGAATCCCCGCCGCTATCAACCAGGGGATGAGCGCCCCAATGATCTCTTCCAGCATGCCTCCTCCTTGGAATGGGCTACGCAGCGGTCACTGCGGGCCTTGAGGGTCGGTTCCGTTTCGATTCCGTGCTTGTGATTTGGCCAAACCATAGTGTGAGCGAACCGGTGGCCGGCGAAAAGAACCTTTTTCCCGCGCGAGCCGCGGGCAATCCGAGCAACAGTCGGAGGAAAAGGAAACCGGCCATCGCCGCTGTTGATCCTCGCGAAACCGGCCTTGCATCTGGCCGCATGGCCGCCGCCCCGTCGTGCTAGCTTGGACGGGCGGCTGCTTTCGTTCCCTTCCGCGGCCGCATCAGCCCGAATCATTCGGCTAGGAGCATGCCATGAATTGCCGCCGCATTGGACTCTGTTGCTTGCTGCTGATTCCGGCGAGCTTGTGGGCTGCGGGGCCGCGGCGCACGCGCCATGCGCAGGCGCCCGGCCCACCCGCGCAGCTTTTTCCGCTTACGCCGGCCCAGCAAATCAACAGCCTCATCTCCCACATGCTGGCCGCCTGGCAGATCGGCGACATATCTCTGCTTCACCGCTACTACGCGGACGACGCCGCCTTCGTCAGCGGCCTCGACCAGCCCGTGATTCAGGGATGGAGCAACTATCTGGCCGACTACCAGGCGCAGCGCCGGCGCGTGCAATCCGGGCAGATCATTCGCCGGAACACGTTTGTCCAAATTCACGGCGACGTTGCCTGGGCTTGCTATCAGTGGGAATTCGGTGGTCTGATCGATGGGCGCCCGGCCGATTTCCGCGGCCACACCACGCTCATCTTCGAGAGCAGCGGCGCCAAGTGGCTGATTGTATTCAACCACACCTCGCTCGACGCGGCCGCGCGGGCGGGTTCACCCGGGGCCGCCGGCGCTCCCGCCACCGGCCGCTAGTCCGGCCGGCCGCGCGACGCAGCGGCTCGGGCCCTTGCGGGAAGGTTATGGAGAAGGAGAAGTTGTTGCGTGGCAGGTGTTGCTTCAGGCGCGCTGCCAAGGTCTCGGCGAATTTCGCTTGATCCCGATGCGGGCAGCCGCTCGCTCTACAGGCCCAAGCCTTGGTATATCCACCATCCGACCGAGGCCAGCATCAGCAGCACCATCAGCGTGCCGACAAACCACATCGGCTTCGACAGGCTGTCCACCTTCCTCAGCAAAGCCTTTTGCTGCTCGTTGAGCCGTTCCGGCGTCGTGCGATAGACCTCATCTCCCTTCCGTTCCAGTCGACCCTTGTAGACGAGCAGAAACAAGAAGACCACGACCGAGATCCCAAGCAGAATTAGCAATATCGATTCGATGCTGCCCATTATCAAGCACCTCGCAACTGGATCCGGATTGCTTCTTCCATCCGTCTGGCTTTCGGCCAGGGGATTATATAGCAGAATTTCCGTATTGCAACGCCTGGACATCGATCTGCCCAGCCTGCCCGTTTCTTCGGCTGCTCCCAGGGGCATCGCCTGGACCACCGGTTTAGCAGAAAGCTAGCCGTCATCGCGCCCGGTTGCGGGGGCCACGACCGGATTCCCGCCGGGAACCGAGTGTGGTAGAGTACAGGAAATTTCGTGGTGTGGAGGTGCCTGTGTCCGAGAACTCCCCTCACTCCGATTTTTCCTGGATGATCGGCGGGCCCCAAGGCAGCGGAATCAACGTCAGCGCCGAGACGTTTGCCAAAGCCCTGTCCCGCGCCGGGTACTACGTGTTTGCCCAGATTGAATATCACTCGAACATCAAGGGTAAGCACAGCGCATACCGGCTCCGGATTTCCAACCAACCGGTAAACTCGCACGTCGAGGCCATCCACCTGCTTTCCGCCCTCGACGAGGAAACCTTGGTGGGTGACCTCTATCACGAATTCCCCGCCCACCCGGGCCACGCCCATGAGATCGCGCCCCAGGGGGCCATTCTCTACGACCGCGAACACTCCAAATTCGCCCAGTGGATCGAGCGCAAGGACATCCAGCTTTGGGAAATCCCCTATGCTGAGTTGCTCGAAAAGGCCCTGGCCGAGTCGGGCAAGGCCGGTCAGGCACGCGCCTACCGCATCATGAACAACAGCATGGTCCTGGGCGCCTCGGTGGGCGCGCTGGGATTTGATTTCGATCCGGTCGGCGAAGCCATCCGCGAGAGCTTCGGTTCCAAGGCAGGCAAGGTGGCGGAAATGAACGTGAGCGCGGCCCGGTACGCCTGCGAGTACGCCCAGGAAAACTTCTCTCGAAAAACCGCCTACCGCCTGCCGCCTGCTCCCCCGCGCCGCGAACAGATCCTGATCCGAGGCACCCAAGCCGTGGGACTCGGCAAGCTCCAGGCCGGCTGCGGGATTCAAACCTACTACCCGATCAGCCCGGCGACCGACGAGAGCGTTTATCTCGAGGAGAATCAAAGAGAACACAATCTGATCGTTCTCCAGACCGAGGACGAAGTCTCGGCCATCGATGCGGCCGTAATGGCCGCGCATGGAGGGGTCCGCTCCTCGACGTCCACTTCCGGACCCGGTTTCGCACTAATGCCGGAAGGGCTGGGCTTCGCCGCCATCACCGAGGCGCCCGGACCCGTGGTGGTGATCTACCAGCGCGGGGGACCCTCGACAGGGTTGCCGACCCGGTGGGAACAGGGTGATCTGACGTTCGCGCTGGCCGCCGGTCAGGGAGATATTCCGCGGATCGTGATGGCCTCGGGTGACGCCGAAGAGTGCTTCTACGACAGCTTTGACGCGTTCAATTACGCCGATCGCTACCAACTGCCCGTCATCCTCCTCGTCGACAAGCATCTTTCCTCTTCCTATCAGACGGTTCCGGTTTTCGATACCACAAAGCTGAAAATCGACCGAGGGCCGGTGTTCGATCCCTCGAATAACGGGCATGGCGAGTTTTTCCGCCACGCGTTCACGCCGACGGGCGTCAGTCCGCGCTCGATTCCCGGCCAGCCCGGCGGAATGTTTTGGACCACCTCCGACGAGCACGATCCCCGCGGCCATATCACCGAGAGCATTTCCAACCGGATGGCGATGATGGAAAAACGGATGGGAAAGGTGGATCTGGCGGGACGCGAGATCCCCAACGAGAAGAAATTCAGTCTGTTCGGAAGCGGGAAGACGCCGGTGCTGGCGCTCGGCTGGGGATCGACCAAGGGCGCGATCGTCGACGCGATTCGCCGCCTCGATCCCGAGGGGCGTACCTATAGCTTTTTGCAGATTCGGATGATGCGGCCATTCGCCACCGAGGCGATCCGCGCGCTTCTCGAGAAGGCGGGGAAGGTGGTCTGTTTCGACGGCAACTATTCGGAACAATTGGCGCGGCTGGTCCGTGTAGAAACCGGTTTTCTGCCGCAACACCGCGTGGTGAAGTACGACGGGCGGCCGTTTTCCGAGGACGAGGTCGCCGTCGCGCTCGAACACGCGGTGGCCGGCGGAGCCGAACGGATCGTCATCAGCGGCGGCCGGGTGGTGGGGCCGGAATTTCCCATGGCGGAATTCGATCGAATGGTGGAGCTGCGCCGGAAGCACGAGAAGATGCTTCCCCCGATGGTGCCGCTGCCGCCGGGCTACAATCGATAGGCCTTAGGCCGAAGGGGAGGGTGCAATGGGCACTGCGACCGAGTTGAACCCGTATACCGCCCAGGACTACAGAGCCGACATCCATAACGACTGGTGTCCGGGCTGCGGCGATTTCGGAATCCTGTCGGCGATCCAGATGGCCCTGGCCAAACTGCAGGTCGCCCCGCATCGCGCGGCGGTGGTGAGCGGCATCGGCTGCTCCGGCAAAACCTCCCACTACATGAACACCTACGCCTTTCATACGCTGCACGGGCGTGTGATGCCTTGCGTCACGGCGCTGAAACTGGCCAACCACGACCTGACGGTTCTGGGCGTCGGCGGCGACGGCGACGCTTACGGGATCGGCGCGGGCCACTTCGTCAACGGCGGGCGGCGAAATCTGGACATCACCTACGTCGTGTTCAACAACGACATTTACGCCCTGACCAAGGGCCAAGCCTCGCCAACGATCGCCAAGGGGGAGAAGACCAAGTCGATGTCGGAAGAGTCGATCATGGAGTCGCTCAACCCCATCCAGTTGGCGCTGGCCTGCGGATACACCTTTGTCGCCCGGGCGTATGCGCTCGACATCAAGCACCTGGTCGAGGTGGTCTCTCAGGCGATTGAGCACCGGGGCAGTTCCCTGATCGACGTTCTCCAAACGTGCCCGACCTACAACGACCTGCACAGCAAAAGCTGGTATGCCGGACAAGTTGGCGGCCAGCCACGCCTCTTCAAACTCGATGAGACCGGCTACGACCCGATCGTCCACAATCCGGCCGACCTCACCGAGGTGACGCAAAAGAAGGCCCAGGCCCTGCTGAAATCGCAGGACTCATCGGGCCGAATCGCCCTGGGCGTCTACTATAAGAACGAAGTTCCCACCTACGGGGATTTCCTGAAAGAGAAGATCACGGCGCTTGCGGACAAGCCGCTGGTCGAGCTCGATCTCTACCATCGCGACATCACGCCCAATCTGCGCGGCTTGATGTAGCGCCGGCTGCGGCAAGCGCGCGCCGGCCGGGTTCGCCGGGCTGCGCGCCGCGGCGTCCGATTCGAATTCCGGCGCCCACTCTGGCCGGACCCTCCGGGGGGATACCCACTTTCTGGTTGTTTGACCTGCTGGCGGGAAAGGCGCGCCGTTTAGCGGCTGGCCGAGGCCGATCCGGAAGATTCGCGATTCTCGGCGGAGAAGAAATTTTGGAGGTAAAGCTGGCGGTAGATCCGGCCGCCGATCTCGGCGGCGTGCGGCCCGCTGACGCGATACCCATAGCGCCGCAACAGCACCACGAGGACGATCTGCGGGTGATTTTGGAGAAGGTCGGGGCTGGCGTAGGAGACGAACCAGCCGAGATGTCCGCCGCGCGTCTCGTCGGTACAGGTGCCTGTCTTGGCGTAGACCATCTCGCCATCCGGGGTGTAGCTCTCGCGTGCCGTGCCGAACTCGACCGCTCCGAGCATGCCCTCGCGAATGGCTTGAGCATAGGGTTGCAGGTCGATTCGCCGCTTCAACCGGGGCGTGAAGTCCTGCGCCTGTTTCCCGGTGCGCGGGTATTGCAGGTAGTAGAGAGAGCCGCCGTTGGCGAAGACCGACATCATGGCTGCCAGTTGCAAGGGGGTGATACGAATGCTTTCGCCGAAGCTCGTCATTTTGCCGATGCCGCCGCGGTAAGCAGGCGGAGGAGCGATGGGAAACGTGCCGGGCTGCTCCTCGGCAATGTCCCATCCGGCGCGCTCGCCGAGGCCCAGTAGATGGGCATATTGGGAAACGACATCGAAACCCAGGCGCCGGCCCATTTCGGCGAAGAACTCATTATTCGAGTGGGCCAGAGCCTCGGTGAGATTCAAGGAATTGTAGCGGCTCACACGGACCATCGTGCTGCTGGTGATCAAGCCCTGCTTGAGGGCGGCCAGGGCGATGACAGGTTTGATGGTGGAGCAGGGTTCAAACCCGGAAGAAAACGCCAGCTTTTGGTTGACGATCGACAGAATGCGCCCGTTATTCGGGTTCACCGCCACAACCGAACCGTAGTAGCGGCCCAGGGCGGCAATGGCCGCTTTGCGCACGACCGGGTCGTCGAACGCGGTGAAGTCGCCTGCGGTGGGGTTCAAGCGCGAGGGGTAATAGCGGACGCGCCGGACGTAGTGGCGGCGCCTGGCTGTTCTTCGCGCGGCCACTCGAACCCGATTGTGGCGAACGGCTCTGCGGCGGTGAACGGCGACATGGCGCGCGTGGCGAGGGGTCTTGTGACGGATCGTTGCATGCTCGGCTGAGGCCGTGCGAGCAGGGGTTTGCTGGGCGGGGACCGTTTGAGCGGTTGCGGCGGCTTGTTGGGCGGCAGCCGGCAACAAGCCGGCCAGAAAGCTCAGCAGGAAGAATGCGAGCGCACCGGGGCACCGGAGAATCCAGGAATTCCACATCGTGGCCTTGGACACGGTCGCTTTAGGCATCGGATCGTCGGAACTGTGTTCCCTAGCACCGCGCGCCGCGTGCCGCGTGCCGCGCTCTTCAGCCGCCACATTGTATGGGAGTTGCCGGGCCGGGGCAATAGAGTTAGCGTTTGCCTTTTCTATCCGCGTACTAGTCAGCGGGATTTTTCCTTCCCCGCGGCCGCTTGCTGCGCCGCCGGCTTCTCTTTCTCGCCCTCGCTGGCCAGCAGAGGCAGGCCGAGTTCCTTGCGCAAAGCGGTTTCGAGCTTTGCGCGAATGTCGGCGTTTTCCTTCAGGAAAAGGCGGGAGTTTTCACGGCCTTGACCCAGGCGCTCGCCTCCGTAGGAAAGCCACGCGCCGGATTTTTCCACCACCCCATGCTCGAGGCCGAGGTCGAGCAGACCGTTTTCGCGGGAGATGCCTTCGTCGTAGAGAATGTCGAATTCGGCGTTGCGAAACGGCGCGGCCACCTTGTTTTTCACGACCTTGGCCCGGGTGTGCGCGCCGATCACGCGGTCGCCTTCTTTGATCGACTGGACGCGGCGAATATCGAGGCGAACCGAGCTGTAGAACTTGAGCGCGCGGCCCCCGGTGGTGGTTTCCGGGTTGCCGTAGAAGACCCCGATTTTCTCGCGAATCTGGTTGATGAAAATGAGACAGGTGCGCGATTTCGAGACGATTCCGGTCAGCCGCCGAAGCGCCTGCGACATCAGCCGCGCCTGCAAGCCCATCTGCGGTTCGCCCATCTCTCCCTCGAGTTCCGATTTCGGTACCAGCGCGGCCACCGAATCGATCACCACGGCGTCAACCCCGCCCGAGCGGATCAGCGCCTCGGCAATTTCGATGGCCTGCTCGCCGTTATCGGGCTGGGAGACCAGCAGGTTGTCGACGTCGACGCCCAGCTTGCGGGCGTAGGCGGGGTCGAGCGCGTGTTCGGCGTCGATAAAGGCCACCTGCCCGCCCATCATCTGCGCCTGAGCGGAAACGTGCAGGGCCAGGGTCGTTTTGCCGCTCGATTCCGGCCCAAAAATCTCCGACACACGGCCCCGGGGCAACCCTCCGACACCAAGCGCGGCGTCCAGCGCGAGCGAGCCGGTCGGAATCACGCTGACGGGAACCATCACGTCGCGGCTGCCAAGCCGCATGATCGAGCCTTTGCCGTAGTCCTTCTCGATCTGAGCGATGGCGATTTCGAGTTGTTTGGATCTTTCTTCGGCCATTTTCCACCTCGTTGCGGCCGCTGCTTTGAGGGAAGCCGCCGGCGGCCAGAGTTTATCAGAGAAAGAAGCCTTCCGGGAGCATGGTCACGTCAGGCAGGGGGCATCCTATCACTAGGCGAAGAAAAAGGAAAGACTGCAAGCGCCCCTCGTGCCCTATCGGCGAACACCGGCTGGCTAAATCGCCGGGTTCGGCACGGCCTTGCCGCCTTCGTAGACGTAGAAGCCGCGGCCGGTTTTCCGCCCCAGCCAGCCGGCGGCCACCAGGTTCCGCAGCAGCGGGCAAGGCCGGTATTTGGAATCTCCCAAACCTCGATGCATCACCTCCATGATGTCCAGGCAAACGTCGAGGCCAATCAGATCGCTCAGCTCGAGCGGGCCAAGCGGGTGATTCATGCCGAGCTTCATGACCTGATCGACGGCTTGGACTGTGGCCACGCCTTCGAGCACGGCGAACATGGCTTCATTGAGCATCGGCAAGAGGATGCGATTCGCCACAAAGCCAGGAGCATCGCCTGCGGCGATGGGCGTTTTCCCCAATCGCTCGCACAGGCCGCAGACCAGCGCGACGGTTTCCTCGCCAGTCGCCAGGCCGCGGATGACTTCGACCAGCGTCATCATCGGCACCGGGTTCATGAAGTGCATCCCGATGAAGCGGTCGGGCCGGCCGCTCGATACGCCGAGCGCGGTAATGGAGATCGAGGAAGTATTGGAAGCGATCACGATTTTCGGATCGAGCACCCGGCCCAGCTCGGAGATCACCTGCTGCTTGAGCGCCGGTTGTTCCGGCACCGCCTCGACAACCAGGTCGGCGGCGGCGAGCGCTTCGAGGCTGGTGGCGAGGTGAAGGCGGGCAAGCACGGCGGGCTTTTCCGCTTCGGAAAGTTTGCCTCGTTTGATTTCCCGGTCGAGGTTCTTGTTGATGGTTTCTAGCGCGCTGTCGAGCCGGCTCTGTTCCACATCGCACAAAATGACTGGATAGCCAGCGCGGGCAAAAACATGAGCGATGCCATTGCCCATCGTTCCCGCGCCAACAACCCCCACTGTTTTAACTTCATCGAGATTCACGCACCCTCCGCTGGATCGAGGAATCGAAAAACGATTGGAGCGGCACGGCGGAAATGGAAAAGCGAGCGCCGCCGGCGCCACCCCATCATACGGCGATGTGCCGCATCGCGCATCGCCCGCCGAAGCCAGTTCCACAACGTACAGAAAAACAACCTGTCTTAGCCAGATAATTCTGTCACCCCTTAACGGCCGCGTGAAAATGTCACCCCATGAGACAGGAGACATTCACGTTGAGCCAACGGGAGTTGCAAAAGGTGGCCGTCATCGCACAGTGCGTGA
>Ga0307372_10000456_pt1 | contig 73254 bp, 66 predicted proteins | sample OX1MG_FD_202533 | JGI IMG/M metagenome (GOLD analysis project Ga0307372, IMG submission 202533) | Soil microbial communities from Risofladan, Vaasa, Finland - OX-1 | ecosystem: Environmental > Terrestrial > Soil > Coastal area > Acid sulfate soil | place: Finland: Risofladan, Vaasa | collected... | reverse complement strand
TGGCGAAGTACACAGGCGGGGATGTGATCGACACCGGTTGGATCGCCGCGTATCTTGGGATCGCGCTTGCCGCGTTCAACTCGCGCCCTCGGACCGCTGTGGTGCAACGGGCCGAGCGCTCCACGCCATCGCTCGCCTCGCTCGTATCCCCCCTGCTGCCGGTGCTGATCGCGCTGAGCGTCGCCGCCGTGGAGATCCGGCTCGGCCATCACCTCGACCATGCGGCGTTGCTGATGGCGCTCGGACTGATCGTGCTGGTGCTGACACGCCAGGGGCTGATGGTGCTCGAGCTGCTAGCGCCGGGTCGCGACGCCCAGGCTGGGCTGATGGAGAGGCTCAGGCACGTTGCTCTGGGTGGGGCCGACTCTGGAGAGGGCCGGAGCTCCGGCTATCAGGCCGGTGGACTATGAGCTCCTTTGATCAGAGCGCAAAGAAGCCGCGGTACGTCGGTTTCACGCCCGCGAGCGGATCACCCAATGTGAGGTGGATCCGCCCCGACACAGCGCCCTACCGCTCGCCCCCGAAGTCCAGGGCAGCCATAGAACGCACCGAACAGGTGAACGCCATATTCGTGATCGTGTTGACCTTCGCCTGCACTGCAATATCGCTCTACGACCTGTTGCTGCTGGCAGTAGCAACCTGAGCCAACTTTGCTCGATTTTTTTGCCTGTAGCGAGCGTACGGGTCCGATGAGGTAAAGCAGCCAGCGCCCGCATTTCCTCCGAAAACGGGGGGGTGCCGTATGCGCCAGTGGTGCGCCAGTGGGTGCCAATCCCGAGCGTGGCCCAGCGGCCTCCAGCGGGGCGTTTTCGGCTCTAGACTGCCAAGCTGTGCCTGAGACCCAGAGGCCCCTTATCCGGACGGCTTGCGGCCGTTTGAGCACTTGAGCAGGAAGGCCAAGATCGACGAGCGCCCGCCGGCGCCCTGGGGCTCCTTCCCGTTGGCCGAGCTGACGGTCCTGGCCGGCATCGTGGCACTGGCGATCGGCCTGATCGGAGCGATCCCGACGGCGATCGGGGTGGGGGTCGTGCTCGCCGGCTTCGGTGGCCTCGAGGTCTCGGTCCGCGAGCACTTCGCCGGCTACCGCTCCCACACGACCCTGCTTGCGGGCACCCTCTTCGTCCTCGTGGTCGGGGGGCTCCTCTATCTGGCGAACCTGATCCTGGCCGTCTGCCTGGCGGCCGGCGTCGTCGTCTTCGTCGTTGCTTTCCTGGCCCTGCGCCGGGCCTTCCAACGAGCTTCCGGCGGCCTCAGCTTTCGGGCCGGCGGCCTGGGGGGCTAATCCTCAGGTCAGGCGCGAGAGCGCCGAAGAAATCTCGCGGCGCTCGGTGGCGTAGCGGGGGCCGATCAACGACTCAGGTCAGTAGACGAGCACAGCCTCACACTCGCTGACCTGGCCCTTGGCCGCAAGCTCAGTTGCGAGCAGCAGCCGCTGGCGCGTGGTGAGGGTGCCGAGTCGCTTGTTCTCGCTCAGCCCCAGGGGGAGGAGGAATTTGCGGGCGCGGGTGCGGCCCCAGCGACGCTGGCTGGTCAGCAGCTCGGCGATGGTCATGCTCTCGGTCTCCCACGGGCACTCCCGGACCACCTCGGCCGCCTCGATATCTCCGCGGGCGATTGAGCGCTTCAGCTCAGCCCGGGCCAGCCGAACCAGGTTGGCTCGCTCGAGGGCCTGCATGTGTTGCGGGGCATTGGCGGCGGAAGCGGTCGTCGTTACAGAGGCGATTGAGGCAGCGTCCACTAGGGATTCTCCCTTCCGGGGATCGGTTAACTGGGTATCTCTCATCAGCGGCCGACCGGCGGCGCGAGCCGCGAGCCTGGGCCGGTTTTGAAGTTCTCCGCCGTCCGACCCGCCCAGGGTACGCACGGCGAGGCAGCAAGGTATGCCCGCGGGGGTGGAGCGTCAACCCGGGGTCGCGAAACTCGGCTCGGCTCAGTCGCTAAGAGCAGCTTTTTCCGCTCGGCCGAGACTTGTACAGATCCGGACAAGCCTGAAACTACCCAGACCGGGGGATGTTTAAAACCGGTTAACCGCCGATTAGGCGCGGGGCAGCTCGGGGAAGTCCCCGATGACCCGGGCGATGGTGCCAAGGGCGCCATCGAGGTGCTCGCGCTCGTGGGTCGCCATCAGGCTGGTCCGCAGCAACGCGCCGCCCGGCGGGACCGCCGGATGGATCGCGACGTTGGTGTAGACGCCGGCGTCATACAGGGCCTTCCAGAGGAGCACCGCCTGCCAGTCGTCGCCGACCATCACCGGGACGACGGGGGTGGTGGCGACGGTGCCGTCGGGGAGGATGCCCGGCTCGATCACCCTGAGCCCCAGGTGGCGCAGGCCCTCGCGCAGGTATTCGGCGTTGGCCAGCAGCGCCTCGAATAGCCGCGGCCCGTCGGAGCGGATCACCCGCAGCGCGGCCAGCGCAGCACCGAGGGCGGCCGGTACCGCCGAGGCACTGAAGATGAAGGAGCGCGAGGCGATGCGTAGGTACTCGATCACCTCGGTGGGCCCGGCGACGAAGCCACCGCATGAGGCGAGGCTCTTGGAGAAGGTTCCCATCCGCAGGTCGACCTCGGCCTCCAACCCGAACAGCTCACATGCTCCCGCGCCCCGCGCCCCCAGCACCCCCGCCCCATGCGCCTCATCGACCATCAGCCGCGCGCCGTGGGCCTTGCAGAGCTCGACGATCCGTGGCAGGTCGCAGACGTCGCCCTCCATGGAGAAGACGCCGTCGACGACGACCAGCACACCGCCACCGTCCTCCCCGGCCCGCTCGAGCATCCGCTCCAGCTTGTCCATCCGGTTGTGGCGGAAGGGGCGCAGCTTGGCCCCCGAGAGGCGGCAGCCGTCGAGAATCGAGGCATGGTCGCCGGAGTCGCAGATCACGGTGTCGCCCGGCTCGAGGATCGTCCCGATGCAGCCGAGATTTGACTGGTAACCGGTGGTGTAGACAATCGCGTCCTCGGCTCCCATCCAGTCCGCCAGCTCTCGCTCCAGCTCGACGTGCAAGGGCGTCGTCCCGTTCAGCAGGCGCGACCCGGTGACGCCGGTCCCGTAGGTCTCCAGGGCGTCGCGCGCCGCCTGCTTGACCCGCTCATCCCCGGTCAGCCCCAGGTAGTTGTTGGAGCCGAGCATGATCCTCTCCCGCCCTTCCATCTCGACCAGGGGGCCGGCCTGGGAGGTGAGCAGCCGGAAGTAGGGGAGAAGGTCGTGGCGCCTGGCCGCATCGAGCTGCTCGAGCCGGTCGTGGTTGCGCGCCTTGTCGAAGACGTCGACGGGGACCTTGGCTGTCTGGCTCATCTCTCAGAGTGTAGGTTCCGCACCCATGGGAAGCGTGGCAATCCGGCCGGTGCGCACGCGACGGGAGCTGAAGCGCTTCGTCAAGGTTCCGTTCGCCCTGCACCGAGATCACCCCCAGTGGGTGGCGCCGCTGATCTTCGAGCGGATGGAGTTTCTGAACCGCGAGAAGAACCCCTACTTCGAGCACGCCGAGGCCGAGTATTTTCTCGCCGAGCGCGATGGGGAGCCCCTGGGACGGATCAGCGTCCAGGTCGACCGGCGCTGGGACGAGTTCCAGGGCGGCAGCGACGCGATGTTCGGCTTCTTCGAGACCACCGACGACTCCGAGGTCGCCTCTGCGCTGCTCGGGGCGGCGAGCGAGTGGGCGCGCTCCCGCGGCCGCTCCCGCATCCTCGGTCCGATGGACTTCACCACCAACGACGAGATCGGGATCCTGATCGAGGGCTTCGAGCACCGGCCGATGATCCTCGAGCCCTGGCATCCGCCCCACTACCGGGTGCTGGTCGAGGCCCAGGGCTTCGAGAAGACGATGGACGTGCAGATGTGGGAACTGCAGTTCGGCGACCTGAAGGAGGGCGAGCGGTTTGACCCGGCGATCCACGCCGCCGCCGAAAAGGCCCTGAAGGACGAAGGGATCACGATCCGCAACATGCGCAAGCGCGAAATGGCGGCCGAGGTCCGACGCTTCATGGACGTCTACAACGAGGCCTGGGGTGACAACTGGGGCTTCGTTCCGATCACCGATGCGGAGGTCGAGTTCCAGGCCAAGAACCTGAAGCAGGTGCTCGACGAGGACTGGGCCTACATGGCGGAAAAGGACGGCGAGCCGGTGGGCGCCGCCCTCACCCTGCCCGACATCAACCAGGTGATGGCAAAGATGAAGGGCCGACTGTTGCCGTTCGGCTGGGCCAGGTTCCTGCTCGGCAAACGCAAGATCGATCAGCTGCGGGTGTTCGCCCTGGGGGTCACGCACGAGTACCGGCACTCCGGCGTCGCCGCCGGTCTCTATCTCAAGCATCTGGAGACGGCGGCCCGGCCGGGAAAGATCGAAGGCGGCGATATGGGCTGGATCCTGGAGAGCAACGGCCCGATGAACCGGGCGATGGAAGGCATGGGCGGCAAGGTGGTCAAGCGCTACCGGGTCTACGAGAAGACGCTGGGCGACCAGACCCCCCAGGTTGGCGGTTGAACTCCGCAAGTTGCGAGATTCTCTCGCCCGGCGCTCGAGCGGGCAACGCTAGAGTCCGAGGATGAGCGAGATGGACCTGGAGGCCGAGGTGCTCGCGGAGGAAAACGTCGAAGGCGCCGCCGCGCAGCCCGTGCGGGCAATTCAGCCCTATGAGAGTCCGGCGCCTCCGGTGCTGCGGGATGAGATTCGCACCGCGGCGGTGGCCGCTGTCGGGGGGGTTCTCGCCGGCGCCGCCACCGTGGCGGCGGTTCGGGCTGTTGGGGCGAGCGCCCCGCGTCGGTCGAGGCGACTCTCGCGCCGCCGCGACCGCCCCTCCCAGGTGGTCGCCAGCCGCTCCTTCCTCGTCGACGTCCACCTGCTGGGTCGGTGATGGGCGGCTCGGCTTCGCTGGAAGTCGAGGTTCGTCCACCTTCTCCCTTTCGCCTCCCGTCCTCAGGCGGCGAGGACCGGGTGATGCTGGTCCGCGACGGAGTCGCCTCCCGCCTGCTCCACGTCGAAGAGAGTCCCGTCCTGGTTCGTGCCTGGCAATCGGCGCCCGAGCGCGTCGCGATTCGCGCCGAGCCGGTGGACCCCGCCGTGATCGCCGCCCCACGGGTGCTGCCGTCGCCCGCCGTCGCCCCGGCCGGCTGCACCCAGCTGGAGGTCGGGATCGAGCGGATGCGCTTCGCCCTGGGGGTCGACGACGACCTGGGCGAGTTTCACCGCCGCTTCCGCCGCGATCCGCTGCTCGGGCCGCTGCTCCGCCGCAACCCCCACTTCCGGACTCGCCGCCGCCCATTGCCCTGGGAGGCACTCGCTTGGGCTGTCGTCAAGCAGCTGATCGAGTCAGAGCGTGCGGCCCGGATCCAGCGCCGCATCGTCGGGCGTTGGGGGGCCAGGCTCGGGCGCGAGCGCGAGGGCCTGCGCGACGTCCCCGGCGCCGCGGCGATCGCCGGGCGGGCACCGGCCGAGCTGGAGTCGATGGGGCTGGCGCTGCGGCGGGCGATCGCCCTGCGTGCCGTCGCCCGCGAGGTGGCCGCCGGGCGCTGTGACCTCACCGTCGGGGCCGGCGATAAGCGCCTGCTCGCGGTACCCGAGATCGGCCCCTGGACGCTCCAGTGCCTCGGCCTCTTCGGCCGTGGGGACCCCGACTCCCTGCCCGCCGGCGACCTCGGCTACCTGAAGCTGGTCGGTCGGCTCGCCTGCCTGCGGCGCCGCGCCACGGTGGAGGAGGTGGAGGAGTTCTACGCTCCGTATGCGCCCTTCCGAGGGCTGGCCGGTGCGCTGACGCTGGCGGGCCTTCACCGGCTCGTGGCGCAGGGTCCGCCACTGCGCTTTTCCGCCTGACCTGCACTTGACCCGCATGGCCTGGCGTCTGCAGCGAGGGGCCGTCAAGGAAGCCGTCGATCTGTCGATATCGCACCTATGGAGCGGGTAGTCGGAGACCGGAGCTGGCCCGAGGAGCAGGTGGAGGAGTTCATCGATCAGATCGCCTCCGGCGGGGCCGACTACCGCCACCTCGTCGAGCGGCTGCCGGCGATCGTCTACACCTCCGAGTTGGGCGAGCACGGTCGCTGGCGCTACGTCAGCCCCCAGGTTGAGGAGATCCTCGGCTACAGCCCCGAGGACTGGAAGTCCGACCCGGAGCTGTGGGCCAAGCTCCTGCACCCCGACGACAGGGAGCGGGCTCTCGCTGAGGAGACGAAGGAGACGCTGGGCGAACGCAACCCTCCGCCGGTCGACTACCGGATGATCACTCGCAGCGGCGAGGTGGTCTGGATCCTGGACGAGGCGGTGCTGGAGTCCGACGAGGACGGGGTGCCGGTCTGGCACGGCGTGCTCTACGAGATCACCGAGCGCAAGCTCGCCGAGCAGGAGCTCCAGCGCGCCGCCGCCCAGCAGGCCGTGGTCGCGCAGCTGGGCCAGCGGGCTCTGAAGGACGGCGACCCCGATTCGCTGATGCGGGCGACGGTCTCCCTGATCGAGGGGGTCGAGGGAGTTGACGGGGCCTGCATCTGGGGAGTCGGGCGCGATGGGCGCCGCCTCCTTCTCCGCGCTGGCCTCGAGGGTCAGGTGACCGGCGCCAGCCGCCGCGTCTCCGCCGCCCGCGACTCCCACGCCGGGGCGGCGCTGGAGTCCGGGCTGCACGTGATCGTCGGCGAGTGGTCCAGCGAGCAGCGATTCACGATGCCGCCGGTGTTGCGGGTGCTGGGGTTCGCCAGCAGCCTCGCCGTGATGATCGACGGCAAGAAGCACCCCTTCGGCGTCCTCGATGTCCACTCCAGCGACCCGGGTCGCTTCGGCCCCCAGGACGTGCACTTCCTCCAGGCGGCGGCGAACGTGCTGGCCGAGGCGATCGAGCGCCACATCGCCGACCAGGCTCTGCGCCACAGGGTTCTGCACGATCCTCTGACCGGGCTCCCCAACCGGCTCAGCTTCATCGAGGCTCTGAGCGAGGCGCTGACCCGCGCGAGCGCCTCGGCCTCGCCGGTGGGGGTCCTCTTCCTCGACCTCGACCACTTCAAGTTGATCAACGACAGCATGGGCCACCACGCTGGCGACGCCCTGCTCCGCGCGGTCGCCCCGCGCCTGCGCTCGCACCTGCGCCCCGGGGACCTGGTCGCCCGCTTCGGCGGCGACGAGTTCGGCATCCTGATCGACCGCCTCGTCGACGAGGAGGAGGCGGTGGCGATCGCCGACCGGGTGGCCACCGCCTTCGCCAAGCCCTACTCGATGGAGGGGATCGAGCACTTCATATCGGCCAGCATCGGGATCGCCGTGGCCCATCCCTCCGACCGCGAGCCGGCCAACGCGGGCCTGCTGATCCGCGATGCCGACGCCGCCATGTATCGGGCCAAGGAGAGGGGCCGGGCGCGCTGCGAGGTGTTCGACGCCGAGATGCGGGCGGGGGCCCTGCGCCGGCTGGAGGTCGAGCGCGACCTGCGCCACGCGCTGGAGCGCGACGAGATGGTTCTGCACTACCAGCCGGTCGTCTCGCTGCGCAGCGGCGAGGTCTGTGGGCTGGAGGCTCTGCTGCGCTGGCGCCACCCCGAGCGCGGCCTGCTCGACCCCGCCGAGTTCGTCTCCGTCGCCGAGGAAAGCGGCCTGATCGAGCCGCTCGGCCGCTGTGTGCAGGAGCAGGCCTGCCGCCAGATCCTCGCCTGGCACGAGCAGCGCCCCGATGCCCGCCCCTTCGACGTCTCCGTCAACCTCTCCGCCCGGCAGGTGGCTCACCGTGACCTGCCCGCGGTCGTCGCTGAGACCCTTGTCCGCACCGGCCTGGACCCCCGCCACCTTCGCCTGGAGATCACCGAGAGCGTCCTGGTCGAGGAGTCGGCGACCGCGCAGGCCACCCTGGAGGCCCTGACTGAGATCGGAGTGCGGCTGGTGCTCGATGACTTCGGCACCGGCTACTCCTCCCTCGCCTACCTCAACCGCTTTCCCTTCGACGCGCTGAAGATCGACCGCTCCTTCGTCGAGGCCCTGGGGATCGAACAGGAGCGCACGGCGATCGTCGAGGCGATCATCGGCATGGCCCGAGCGCTGTCCCTCGACGTGATCGCCGAGGGGGTGGAGAACGAGGCGCAGCTCTCCGAGCTCCGCCGCCTGGGCTGCGACTACGCCCAGGCCCATCTCTTCTCTGCCGCCGTGGCGCCGGAGGAGGTTCCCGCCCTCCTTGGCGACGGGTCCTCCTCCCCCTATTCGGGAATCTTTTCAGCCGGAAGGTAGGCGTTGCTCAGCACTTCAGATGGTGGTGGCAGCGTCTTGATCAGTTCGTTATCGCGCATCCAGGCGATGAAGTTGCGCCACTGGGTGGGGTCCATGTAGCCGTAGGGGTGGCCGTGGGGGTTTGGCGCGAGCAGCGGCAATGTCGCCTTCATCTCCTCGGCGGTCAGCTTCGGTTCGAGGCTGTGGTTCGCTTCCAGCACCGCCTCGGTGGCCGACTTTGGGTTCTTGACCGCCGCCGCGGTGCCCCGGTCGAGGGCCGCGATGAACAGCCGGATCGATTCCGGGTCCGCTTCGAGGTGCTTGCGTTGGGCGACCAGCACCAGCTCGTCGTAGGTGGGCACCCCGAGCCTGTTGACCGGGATCACAAGCGGGTGTTTGCCGCGTTCGCGCAGGTCGATGGCCTCCACGTTGAGGTAGCCGCCGAGCATCGCCTGGGCGCTGCCGCCGACCAGTGCCGGCAACAGCCCGAAGCCGGCATTGACCGCCCTGACGTTGGCCGGGGTGAGGTTGGCGCGGGCCAGGATCGTCTTCAGAAAGGCGTTCTGGTAGGGGATGCCGGCGGTGGCGATCGTCTTGCCGCGCAGTTCGCCGACCCTCCTGATCCCCGATTTCTTCAGCCAGATCAAGGAGGTCAGCGGCTGGTTGACCAGCGCCCCGACGGCGACCACGCCGAGGCCCTGCTGGCGGGCGAGCATCACCTCGGGCTCATAGGAGATCGCCAGGTCGCTCTGGCCGGCGGCGACCTCCTTGATCGGCTCCGATGGGTCCGAGGGGGCGGCGATGCTGACGTCCAGCCCCGCTTCCTTGAAGTAGCCGAGCTTCTGCGCCATGTAGATCCCGGCGTGGTCGGGGTTGGGGTAGAAGTCGAGCGTCAGGCTGAAGGGCTGGGCTTGGCCGCTGACGCTGGAGCTCTTCTCGCCGCAGGCGGCGAGGGCGAGGGCGAGGAGGGCGAGGCAGAGCGCCACTGCCGGGATTCGGCGGAGCTTCACCCCTGCTTTCTATCGCCAAGTGACGACACGGCGCTCTGCGAGGGCGCATAGCCCGAAGAGGCCGATCGCCATCGCGGAGAGGACGACAACCGCGGCGAATTGTCTCGCCACCTCGAATTGGTAGCCATCCTGGTTGATCAGGTAGCCAAGTCCGGATTCCGGGTTTGCCAGCTCGGCAAAGACGGCACCGATGACGGCCACGGCTACCGCGATCTTTGCCCCGCTGAAGGCGTAGGGCAATGCGGTCGGGGCCTCCAGCCGGCGGAAGGTCTGCCAGCGGGAGGCGTCGAGGGTCCGCATCATCTTGATCGCATCGGGATCGACGGCCCGCAGTCCGTCGAGCGTGTTGACGGTGATCGGGAAGAAGCAGATCAGGGCCACGATCGCCAGCTTCGGCCCGATCCCGTAGCCGAACCAGACGATCAGGATTGGGGCTATGACCACGATCGGGATCGTCTGCGAGGCGACGATCAGGGGGTAGAGGGCGCGGCGCATCGTCTCGAAGAGGTGCAGGACGACGGCAAATGCGAGTCCGGCGGCCAGGGCGCAGCCAAAGCCGACGACGACCTCCCGCAACGTCACCCAGGCGTTTTCGGCCAGCAGCGCCCGGCCGTCCCAGAGCGAGGTCGCGATTTCAGCCGGGGAGGGGACGAGGAAGGATTCGATATGCAGCGCGCCGGCCAGCGCGCCGTTGCTGGCGACCACCTGCCAGGCGCCGATCAGGGCCGCCAGGACGACGGCGGGGAGCAGCCAGCGCTTCATCGGGAGCCCTGCCGAAGCGCGCGCATCGCCTCCTCGCGCACCGCGACGAATCCCGGCTCGGTGACCGCCTCGTCGCGTTCGGCCGCGCGCGGCGCCGGCGCTCGCAGCTCGGCGACTACCCTGGCCGGCCTCGCCGAGAGCACCGCCACCCGGTCGGAGAGGTAGAGCGCCTCCTCCACGTCGTGGGTGACGAGGACGACGGTGCGCGGGGCGGCCCCCAGCGCTCCGGCCAGCCATCCCTGCATCTCAGCCCGGGTGATCGCGTCGAGGGAGGCGAAGGGCTCATCCAGCGCCAGCACCGGCTTGCCGGCGACCAGGGTGCGCAGGAAGGCGACCCGTTGGCGCATGCCGCCGGACAGCTCTGCGGGCCGCGAGTGCTCGAAGCCGGCGAGGCCGAAGCGACCGAACAGCGCCCCCGCCTCCCGTCGCGCCCGGGCTTTCCCGACGCCGCGGTTGCGGAGTGCCAGGGCGGCGTTGTCGATCGCCGAGAACCAGGGCATCAGCAGGTCGCGCTGGGGCATGTAGGCGCAGCGCTCGAGTCGGCCCTCAGCATCTGGCGCGCCGCCGACCGCCAGCTCTCCCGCCGAGGGCTCTCGCAGGCCGCAGATCAGCTCCAGCAGCGTCGACTTGCCGCAGCCCGACGGCCCGACCAGGCCGATCACCTCATGGGGCGCGGCCTCGAGGTCGAGGCGTTCGATCGTCAGCAGCTCGCCGTAGGAGTGGCGCAGGCCGCGGATCGAGACCCCGGCTGGCGCCAGCGCGGCGGTGGCCGCAGGAGTGCCGCTGCGCTGGGCGAAATCCGTGACCTCGGCGGGCATCCCCCTATCCTCGCGCACTGCGGGCCGCGGTTCGCATCGAGGCGATCGGCCGAGCGCTCGGCGCTGGGACTGATTTACTGCCCGCATGCGTGTCTCCGCCAAAGCCGATTACGCCGTCCGGGCGGCGGCGGAGCTGGCCGCCGCCGGGGAGGGGCCGATCAAGGGCGAGCGACTGGCCGAGGCCCAGGACATTCCGCTCCAATTCCTGGAGCACATCCTGCTGGAGATGAAGCACGCGGGAATCGTCCGCGCCCGGCGCGGCGCCAAGGGCGGCTACTGGCTCGCTCGTCCCGCCGCCGAGGTGACCATCGCCGACGTGGTGCGCGCGGTTGAGGGTCCGATCGCCGACGTCCAATCCGCCCCGCCGGAGGCGCTCGAATACCGCGGCAACGCCGAGCACCTGCAGGAAGTCTGGATCGCCGTGCGGGCCAGCCTGCGTGCCGTGCTCGAGCAGGTCACCCTCGCCGACCTCGTCTCCGGCGAGCTGCCGCCGGTGGTGGGGGAGCTGGCCGGCGCTCCCGACGCCTGGGTCGCCCGCTGACCCGCGGGCCGATCGGGGCTGGCGTCAGACCCATTTGGCCCTCTCGGTCGGTCAGTCTTGGGCCGGGACGCCGCCGGCGACGACGTTGACGAAGTTCTCCAGATGGCGGGTGGTCCAACACTCGAAGGCGCCGTCGCAATAGCGCTCGTAGGCGGCCATCACCGAGTCGCCGTAGTTCCAGTAGAGGCGCGGCTCGGGATTCAGCCAGAAGAGGCGGCCCGCCCGCTCGGCGACCTGGGCGAACACCTCGGCGTGGGGCTCGCGTCCGTTGGTGCGGGCGTCGCCGAGCACGATCACCGTCGAGCGGGGGTCGAGCTCGTCCGAGATCTGGGTGAGGAACTCGAGCCAGACGCGGCCATAGTCGGTGTAGCCGGAGACGTCGGCGACGCCGCCCTCGCTGGAGATCCGCTGGGCGATCGCCCGGAAGTCGCGCTCGTGCTCGAAGACCTCGGTCACCTCTGATATCCGCTCGATGAAGACGAAGCTGCGCAGCTTGCGGAACGAGTCGTGCAGCGCATGCAGGACGGAGAGGAAGAACACGCTGGCCGAGGTGACCGAGGTGGAGACGTCGCAGAGGACGTAGATCTCGGGCCGGCGCGGGCGCTTGGGCCGGTAGCGCAGGCGCAGCGGCACCCCACCGGTCTCCAGCGAGGCCCGCATCGTGCGTCGCACATCGACCGCCTGCCCTTTGCGGCGCCCGCGCTGCTCGTGCCCCAGCGTCGCCAGCCGCCGCTTCATCTGAAAGACGGCGCGGTGCACGGCTGCCAGGTCCTGGGTTGGGCTGGTCGGCAGGGCGCGGTCGAGCTCGGCCAGGGGGCGGGCGGGGGGCAGGGTCGAGGTGCGCTCGATCAGCTCGCGTTCCAGCTCGCGCCGCAGGTGGCGCTCGAAGCGGTTGAGCTGGTCGCGGTCGATCGGCGCCAGCTCGGCGGCTCCGTCGGCCGCCGGTTGCTCTGCCCCGGCCGAGAGGCCGAGGGTGCGACGGATCCGCTGCACGTCGACCCCGACCACGCCCGATCCCTCGGCGCGGCGACCGAAGGCGGCGATCGCCAGCCGCGCCAGGTCGCGCATCTGGCCGTCGTTTCCGTCGATGATCGCCTGCCGGATCTGCTCGCGCAGCTCGTCGATGTCGAGCCGCTCGCCGCCCTCTTCGCGCTCCCCGCTCTCGCCGATCCCCCGCCCCACGGCCTCGGCCTCGGCGGCGCGAAAGAAGAAGCGGTCAAAGAGCAGCTCGAAGACGCGCCGGTCCTCCTGCGACTTGGCTACCGTCGACGCCAGCGCCTCGCGGAAGTCCTCCTGCGCGCTCCAGGGCACCTGGTCCAGCGCGGCGAAGGCGTCGAGGATCTCCGAGGTCCCGACCGCGACCCCCTCGCTGCGAAGTTCCTCGCAGAAGCCCAGCAGCTTGGCCGCCACTCCGGGCGGGCCCGGGTCGGCCCTCGGCCCATATGGCAAGCCTGCGCTCATTGCTGCCTTTACCCCGTCGACTGGGCGGGCGCCTCGGCCAGTTTCACGCCCACCCGCTCGGCGACGAGGTCGATGTCGGTGCGATGCTTGACGATGATCGACATCGATTGCTCAAAGACGGAGCGGTCGATGTCCTCAGCCCCGATCAGCAGCAGGGTGCGCGCCCAGTCGATCGACTCGGAGATCGAGGGAGGCTTCTTCAGATCGAGGCTGCGGACCATACGCACCACCTCGACCAGGCGCCGCGCCAGCGCCTCCGGCAGCTCGGGCGCGTGAAGGCGGACGATCGCCATCTCCCGCTCCAGCTCGGGGTAGTCGAGCCAGAGGTAAAGGCAGCGGCGCTTCAGCGCCTCGGTCAGCTCACGTGAGTTGTTGGAGGTGAGGACGACTATCGGCATCGTCGTCGCCGAGACCTGGCCCAGCTCGGGGATCGTGATCTGGAAGTCGGAGAGCAGCTCGAGCAGCATCGCCTCGAACTCCTGGTCGGTCTTGTCGATCTCATCGATCAGCAGCACCACCGGCTCGGGGCTGGCAATCGCCTGCATCAACGGCCGCTCCAGCAGGAATTCCGGGCTGAAGATGTCAGTTAGAACACCGCCTCCCGCGCTCCCATCAGGAACCCGGGATTCAGACCCCGATCGGTCCTCATTGCCGCCCTCGGGGGCGGCCTGGTCTTTGGCGGCCTGGATCCAGAGGAGTTGTTTGCGGTAGTTCCACTCATAGAGGGCCTTCGCCTCGTCCAGGCCCTCGTAGCACTGAAGACGGATCAGCTCGCGGTCGGTGGCGCGGGAGAGCGCCTTGGCCAGCTCGGTCTTGCCGACCCCCGCCGGGCCCTCGACCAAGACCGGCTTACCGAGCCGCTGGGCGAGGAAGGAGACCAGCGCCGCCGGCTCATCGGCGAGGTAGCCGGCCCTCTCCAGCGCGGACTTGACCTCGGCGACGGTGCCGTCGATCGAATCAGGCATCGCCCGCCGCCGGCCGAGGGGGCGCCAGATCTGGATGTCGCGCTTGCGCCGCGCTCATGCTGGCGATCATAATCCGCCGGGTCCCTGGCCCCGTCGCGCCGCAGGCTCTACGATCAATGCGGCAGCAGCCCAAATTCAGCCAGCCAGGAGGATCCACCGCCTTGAGCCGAATCCGCGTCTCCATAGTCTTCGCCGCGTTGCTCGCGCTGGCGACCGTGCTTGCCGCCTGCGGCAGCAGCAGCGGCAGCAGCAGCGAAAACCCGCAGAAGGTCGTCAACGAAGCGACGCTGAAGGGCGTCAAGAGCGGCAATCTGGACCTCACGCTGGGGGTCAAGGTGGAAGGCAAGGAAGGGGGCAACGTCAACGTCAGCCTCTCGGGACCGTTCCAAAGTCAGGGCAAGGGACAGCCTCCCGAGCTCGACCTGAGTGCAAAGGTCAACGGTTCGGTCAAAGGCAAGCCGGTCAACTTCGAAGGCGGCCTGACGCTGCTTGCCGAAAAGGCCTATGTCGACTACAAGGGAACCGAGTACGAAGTCGAACCGACAACCTTCAACTACGTCAAGACGACGATCGAACAGGACCAGCAGAAAAACGGCGCCCAGAGCAAATCGGCTGGCTCCACGGCTTGCCAGGAAGCGGCCTCCGACCTGAAGGTCGGTAGCTTCATCGAACAGCTCAAGAACGAAGGCAGCACCGAAGTCGCCGGCACCGGCACGACGCACGTCAGCGGCGCCCTGGACATCGCTGGAGCGATTGGCGCGCTGCTCAAACTGAGCGAAAACCCGGCCTGTCACTCGGTCCTCGGCGCCTCCGGGCAGGTGCCATCGGCCGCCGCCCTGGAAAAGGCCAAAGGTCAGGTGGAAAGCGCGGTGAAGGCGGCGCACGTCGACCTCTACGTCGGCAGCGACCACATCCTGCGCAAAATCACCGGCGAACTGGAGATCGAACCGCCGAATCGCTCCAGCGGCCCGAAGAAGGTCGCTCTGACCTTCGACCTGTCGCTCAGCGGGGTGAACGAATCGCAGACGATCAGCGCCCCCTCCGGCGCAAAGTCGCTGAACGAACTCTTCCAGAAGCTCGGCGTCAACCCGATTGAACTGCTCGGCGCGGTGAGCGGCAAGGGAGGCCTGAGTGGGCTGACCAAGGGTCTTGGCGGCGGCTCCTCCAGCGGTCTGGGCAGCATCTTGAACGGGCTGAGCGCCAGTGGCGGCGGGTCATCGAGCTCCGGCGCCAGCCCGCCCTCGGGTGGCGTTTCGGCCGCTGGCGGCTCTCAACAGGCCTACATGAAGTGCCTGCAGGGGGCCTCCACCCCGGCCGATCTCCAGAAGTGCGCCGCGCTGCTGAAAAAGTAGCGCGGCGCGGCGCCAGCCGTTGAGCGTTCTGGGGCTGGCGCTCAGCTTCGCCGTAATCCTCGCCGGAGCGCTGCTCTTCACCAACGCGGTGGAGTGGATCGGGCACCGGCTGAAGCTGGGCGAGGGCGCGGTGGGCAGCGTGCTGGCAGCGATTGGCACGGCGATGCCCGAGACGCTGATCGCGATCGTCGCCCTGCTCGGCGCCTCCAGCGGGTCCCACCAGGTGGCGATCGGAGCGATAGTTGGCGCCCCGTTTCTGCTCGGGACCCTGGCGATGGGTCTGGTCGGCCTCTTCCTCCACCTCTTCCGGGGCCGGCGTGCGCAGGGCTTGGCGCTGAGCGCCCACGGGCCGACCCTGGAGCGCGACTTGCTCTTCTTCCTCGCCTTCTTCGCCGGGGCCCTGGCGCTCTCCTGGGGACCGCCGGCGCTGCTGCGGATCCCGGTCGGGATCGCCTTCATCCTCTGCTACCCGCTCTACATCCGCCGCACGCTGCGCGGCGCCGGCGCGCTCCAGGCCGGTGAGACGCTCAACCCGTTGGTCTTCGAGCGCCGTGCGGCGCGCCGCCGAAGCCCCCCCATCGCACTCTGCGCGATACAGCTCCTGGTGGGCCTCGGAGCGATGGTCGGCGGCGCCCACCTCTTCGTCGTCGAGCTGCTGAAGATCGCCGCGGATCTCGGGATCCAGGCCGTGGTCCTCGCCCTGATCCTCGCCCCGCTGGCGACCGAGCTGCCGGAGAAGGTCAACAGCTTCTTCTGGATCCGGGAAGGAAAGGACTCCCTGGCGCTGGGCAACATCACCGGGGCGATGGTTTTCCAGTCGACGATCCCGGTCGGAATCGGTCTGATCTTCACCGGCTGGGCGCTGAGCGCGAACGCCACCCTCTCGGTGGCCCTCGGCCTGGCGGGCGGCTTCCTTGCCTATCAGTGCCTGCACCGGCGCGGGCGCTTCACCACCCCCGCCATCGTCGCCTGGTTCGTCCTCTATGCGACCTTCATCTTCGTCGTCGTCCTCAGTGCCTGAGGGGCGCGCAGGCGCTCAGGCACTCGATAGCTCGGCCAACGCGGCGAGCACGACGTCGTCGTGCGTCTTGGGCGAGACCTTGGGGAAGATCTTGGCGATCCTGCCCTCCGGGTCGATCAGGAAGGTCGCCCGCTGCACCCCCATGTACTTCTTTCCATACATCGACCGCTCGCCCCAGACGCCGTATGCCTCGGCGACCGCGTGGTCGGCGTCGGCCAGCAGGGTGAAGTCGAGGTCGAATTTATCGGCGAACTTCCCGACATCCTCGACCGTGTCGGGGGAGATGCCGATGACCCGAGCCCCGGCCTCCCGGTACTCGGGGCCTCGATCGCGAACCCCGCAGGCCTGGATCGTGCAACCCGGTGTATCGGCACGGGGGTAGAAGTAGAGGACCACGGTGTCCCCCCGCAGGCTCGACAGCGCCAGCTGGTTGCCGCCCTGGTCGGGGAGCCTGAAGTCCGGCGCCTGATCGCCCTCGGCCGGCATCAGTCCTCCCGCCCGGGGTCCTGACCGCTCTCGTCCTCGTCGATCTCCTCGTCGCCCTGCTCCAGGGCGGTCTCAGAGACCGAGCCCGACGAGCCCGGGTGGTAGTGCGTCTGGAAGGACTGCATCAGGCGGTCGCGGTGGTCCTCGTCGACCGGCACCTCCTCGGAGATCCTCACCCACTCGGCTCCCTCGTAGGCCTCCATGTTGAAGACCTCCTGGTCGAGCGAGGTCGAGTCATCGACGACGACCAGGACCTCGGTCTGAGGGTTGAAGTAGGTCCCGGGCTGCAGCAGCAGCTCCTCGACCTCAATGAGGCCCTCTTTCGCTTGCTCCGCCATCGACTCGATCCTATCGCCCGCGCAGGGCTGGGGGAGCGTGGCAAAGGCGCGCCCGAGGCCCTCCCATCCGCTAGTCTTTGGAGGCTGGTTGACTGACCAGTCAATCGGCATCTTCCGCCCAAGAAAAGGAGCTCGAGCAGTGGTTGACTTCACCCTCACCGACGAGCAGAAGGACCTGCGCGAGCTGGCCCACACCTTCGCCGAGAAAGAGATCCGCAAGGTCGCCTGGGAGTACGACAAGGACGGCACCTGGCCCCAGGACATCATCGAGAAGGCCTGGGAGGTGGGGCTGATGAACACCCACATCCCCGAGGCCTACGGCGGTCCCGGCCTTGACTATCTCTCCGGCTGTCTGATCGAGGAGGAGATGGGCTGGGGATGCTCGGGCGTCGGCACCTCGCTGATGGCCAACGGCCTGGCCTCCGCCCCGATCACCCTCGGCGGCTCCGAGGAGACGAAGAAGAAGTACCTGGGGATGCTCTGCGAGGAGCCGAAGCTGGCCTCCTTCTGCCTGACCGAGCCGGACGCCGGCTCCGACGTCTCGGGGATGAAAACTCGCGCCGTGAAGAAGGGCGACAAGTACGTGATCACCGGCTCCAAGTGCTTCATCACCAACGGCACCTACGCCGATTACTTCACCGTCTACGCCAAGACCGATCCCGAGGCGGGCCACCGCGGGATCAGCGCCTTCGTCGTCGACGCCGACCTCCCCGGGGTCAGCGTCGACAAGAAGGAGGACAAGATGGGTCAGCGGGCATCGAACACCGCGACCATCTCCTTCGACCAGGTCGAGATCCCGGCCGAGAACCTGATCGGTGAGGAAAACAGGGGATTCAAACTGGCGATGATGACCCTCGATCGCACCCGTCCGGGCGTCTCGGCGATGGCTGTCGGCATCGGTCGCGCCGCCTTCGAGTTTGCCGCTGCGTACTCCAAGGAACGGGTCCAGTTCGGCGTGCCGATCGCGATGCACCAGGCGATCCAGTTCATGATCGCCGACATGGCGACCAAGGTCGAGGCGGGCCGCCTCCTGGTCTGGAATTCGGCGGTCCTGCTCGATGAGGGCAAGCGCAATACCCGCGTCTCCTCGATGGCCAAGCGCTTCGCCGCCGACTCGGCGATGGAGATCACCGTCGACGCCGTCCAGGTCTACGGTGGCTACGGCTTCATCAAGGAGTACCCGGTGGAGAAACTGATGCGCGACGCAAAGATCATGCAGCTCTACGAGGGGACCAGCCAGATCCAGCGCCTGGTCATCGCCAAAGAGGTGCTGCTGCCGCGCAATATCGACGAGAGCACCCCCGAGGCTCAGGCGGCCGCCAATCAGGCGAGCGAGTCCGAGGCCAGCCAGGCCGAGCAGGCAGCCGCTACTGTCTGAGCGATGAACCTCTCCGAGCGCGTCGCCGCCGGAAAGGCGGCGCGCTCGGAGGCTCCCCGTTCAGCCCACGCTGCCTGGGAGCCGCCGCCCGATCGCGCCGACCCGATCGGGATCCTCGAAGCCCAGGCCCGCTCGCGCGTGCCCGAGCTGGTCCCGATCCGCTACGGACGGATGGCCGTCTCGCCCTTCAGCTTCTTTCGTGGCGCCGCCGCGGTGATGGCGGCGGACCTTGCCACGACCCCGATCTCGGGTCTGCGGGTGCAGGCCTGCGGCGACGCCCACCTGACCAACTTCGGCACATTCGCCGCGCCCGACCGTCGCCTCGTCTTCGACCTCAACGACTTCGACGAGAGCCTTCCCGGCCCCTGGGAGTGGGACGTCAAGCGCCTGGCTGCCAGCTTCGCCATCGCCGGGCGCGAAAACGGCTTCAAGGCCAAGCAGCGGCGTGAGGTGGTGCTCAGGGCGGTCGGCAACTATCGCGAGGCGATGCGCGGCTTTGCCTCGCTCAGCGACCTCGACGTCTGGTACGCGCGCCTGGACGTCGAGGCGTTGCTGGGGAACCTCCCGCCCGAGGCCAAGCTGGCCGCGGGCCACAAGGCGCTGCGGCGGGCCGAGCGCGGCCTGGCCAAGGCTCGCTCCAAGGACAACATGCGCGCCTTCGACAAACTCACCCACACAGTCGACGGGGAACTGAGGATTGTCAGCGACCCGCCCCTGATCGTCCCGATCGAGGAGTTGCTGCCACCGGGGGAGAGCCGCGATCTGCAGCAGACGATGACCGACCTGCTCGCCTCCTATCGCTCCACCATGCAGGGCGATCGCCAGCATCTGCTCGGTCGCTACCAGTTCCGCCACCTGGCGCGCAAGGTGGTCGGGGTGGGCAGCGTCGGTACGCGGGCCTGGGTGGCACTGTTCACCGGAGCCGATGACAATGACCCGCTTTTCCTCCAGGCGAAGGAGGCTGAGGCCTCGGTGTTGGAGCCCTACGTGGGGGGCAGCCGCTTTAAGAACCACGGCAGGCGGGTGGTGGAAGGCCAGCGGCTGACGCAGGCCGCCAGCGACGTCTTCCTCGGCTGGTGTCCGGCGATTGGCTTTGACGGGCACGATCGCGACTTCTACGTGCGCCAGCTCTGGGATTGGAAGGGCTCGGCCAACGTCGAATCGATGAACCCGGTGGCGATGGGCATCTACGCGCAGATGTGCGGTTGGACGCTGGCCCGGGCCCACGCCCGCTCCGGCGACCGGATCGCCGTCTCCGGTTACCTCGGCGCCAGTAGGACATTCGACGAGGCGATCGCCGAGTTCTCTGAGCTCTACGCCCAGCAGAGCGAGCGCGACCACGCGGATCTCCGTGCGGCGATCGACTCCGGGCGCCTGGTCGCAGAGAACGCCTGAGCGTGGCGCGCAGGGCCGGCGTCGGTGCGGCTGGCCCGATCCTGCTGACCCTGTGCTCGGGCCAGTTCCTGATGATGCTCGACAGCTCGGTGATGAACGTCTCGATCGCCACCGTCGCCAGGGACATCGGCACGACGGTCACCGGGATTCAAACCGCGATCACTCTCTACACCCTGGTGATGGCTTCGTTCATGATCACCGGCGGCAAGATCGGCCAGATCATCGGCCGAAAGCGCAGCTTCATGATCGGCTGCGTGATCTACGGCTGCGGTTCGCTGACCACCTCCCTCGCACCGAATCTGGCCGTGCTGCTGATCGGGTGGTCGGGCCTGGAGGGCCTTGGGGCGGCCTTGATCCTGCCCGCGATCGTGGCCCTCGTCGCCACCAGTTTTGACCGCCAGGCGCGTCCCCGGGCCTACGGCCTGGTGGCCGCCGCGGCGGCGATCGCGGTGGCCGTCGGCCCGATCGTCGGCGGTCTCTTCACCACCTACCTCTCCTGGCGCTACGTCTTCGCCGGCGAGGTGCTGATCGTGATCGCGATCCTCGCGCTGGCCCGAGGCATCGAGGTTGGGGCGCCGGAGCGGGGGGTGCGGCTGGATCTCGCCGGGACCGGACTCTCCGCCCTTGGCCTGGGGCTGATCGTCTTCGGCATCCTTCGCTCCGGCACCTGGGGTCTGGTCAAGGCCAGGCCCGACGCGCCGCAATGGATCGGGCTCTCGCCGGTGATCTGGCTGATCCTCGGCGGCGCGGCGATGCTCTCCCTCTTCCTGGCCTGGGAGAGCCGCCTGGCGAGCGGCGGCCGCGAGCCGCTCCTGGACCCGGCGATCATGCGCATCCCGGTTCTTCGCGCCGGCCTCACCTCGTTCTTCTTCCAGTACTTCCTCCAGGGAGGCCTCTTCTTCGCCCTGCCTCTCTTTCTCTCTCTCGCCCTAGGTCTCTCGGCGATCGAAACCGGCGTGCGCCTCCTGCCGCTCTCCTTCACCCTGATCCTGGCGGCGGCCGGGATCCCGAAGCTCTTTCCCCACGTCTCGCCCCGGCGGGTGGTGCGCCTCGGCTTCCTCGCGATGTTCGCCGGATTGGTTGTGTTGGTCGCCGCGCTCCAGGCCGGCGCCGGGGCTGAGATCGTGACCTGGCCGATGCTGCTGGCCGGCCTGGGGATCGGCGCCCTGGCCTCCCAGCTCGGCAGCATCACCGTCTCCTCGGTCCCCGACGAGCAGAGCGGCGAGGTCGGCGGCCTGCAAAACACGATCACCAACCTCGGCATCTCGCTCGGCACGGCGCTCACCGGCGCGATCGTCATCGCCACCCTCAGCTCCTCCTTCCTCGCCGGGGTGGAAGGGAATCGGGCGCTACCGGCGTCGATCAAGGCGCGAGCCTCGACTGAGCTCTCCGGCGGGGTCCCCTTCCTCTCCGACAAGGAACTGGAAGCCGCCCTGGCTCAGGCGCGGGTGGCGCCCCGGGCCAACGAGGAAATTGTCGAAGTGAACGAGACCGCACGGCTCGACGGTCTGCGCACGGCGCTCTCGCTGCTTGCTGTTCTGGCCCTGGTCGGCCTGATCTTCAGCGGCGGGATTCCGACCCGAGGGCCGGGGGCGGAGATCGATGGGCGCCGGGCGGCGGCGTAGGGCTCAGCCGGTGGCGGCGCGGGGTCGTGAGGGGTTTTGGCGAGCGGCCTTCTGGCGCGCTGTCCTGTCCAGCAAGACCTTGCGCAGGCGGACCGATTGGGGGGTGATTTCCACGCACTCGTCCTCGCGCAGGAACTCAAGCGCCGCTTCCAGCGAGAGCCGGGTTGCGGGCTCGAGGCGCTCCAGCACATCGGCGCTCGCCGCCCGGATGTTCGTCTGGTGCTTCTCCTTGATCGCGTTGACGTCGAGGTCCTCCGCGCGGGAGTTCTCGCCGACGATCATTCCCTCATAGACCTCCTCACCGGGGCCGATGAAGAGCGTGCCTCGCTCCTGCAGGTTGGCCAGTGAGTAGGCGGCGGTCCTGCCCCGGCGGTCGGCGACGATCGAGCCGCTGGGCCTGGTTCGCAGCTCCCCCGCCCAGGGCTCCCAGCGGTCGAAGACGTGGTGCAGTATGCCGGTGCCGCGAGTCTCGGTGAGGAACTCGGTGCGGAACCCGATCAGGCCGCGGGCGGGCACCAGGTATTCCATTCGCACCCAGCCGGTCGAGTGGTTGACCATCTGCTCCATTCGGCCCCTGCGCTGGGCCAGGAGCTGGGTGACGGCTCCGACGTACTCCTCGGGGACGTCGATCGAGAGCCGCTCCACCGGCTCGTGCACCTTGCCCTCGATCTCGCGGGTCAGCACGTGCGGCTGCCCCGCGGTCAGCTCCAGGCCCTCCCGCCGCATCAACTCCAGCAGGACGACGAGCTGCAGCTCCCCCCGGCCCTGCACCTCCCAGGCATCGGGGCGGTCGGTGTCGCGGACCCGTATCGAGACGTTGCCGATCAGCTCGGCGCCGAGGCGGTCGCGCACCTGGCGGGCGGTCAGCTTGCTCCCCTCCTGACCGGCAAGGGGCGAGGTGTTGATCCCGACCACGATCGAGAGCGAGGGCTCATCGACGGTGATCACGGGCAGCGGACGCGGGTCTTGGGGGTCGGCAAGCGTCTCGCCGATCGTCACCTCGGCGAGCCCGGCGACGGCGATGATTTCGCCCGGACCGGCCTCCTGCGCGGGGACGCGCTCCAGCGCCTCGGTCACGTACAGCTCCGAAACGGCCGCCCGCTCGATCGAGCCGTTGGCTCGGCACCAGGCGATCTGCTGACCGGAGCGAATCGTCCCGTTGCGCACCCGGCAGAGGGCCAGGCGGCCGACGTAGGGGGAGGAGTCGAGGTTGGTGACGTGCGCCTGCAGCGGCGCATCGGGGTCGTGCTCGGGCGCCGGGATTTTCTCCAGCATCAGGTCCAGCAGGGGGGAGAGGTCGGTCCCCTCGACCCCCTCCTCGAGCGAGGCCCAACCCGCTTTGGCGTTGGTGTAGACGATCGGGAAGTCGATCTGTTCGGAGTCCGCGTCGAGGTCGATGAATAGCTCATAGATCTCCTCCACGACCTCGGCGATGCGGGCGTCGGGCCGGTCGACCTTGTTGACGACGAGGACCACGGGCAGCTTCGCCTCCAGTGCCTTGCGCAGCACGAAGCGGGTCTGCGGCAGGGGCCCCTCCGAGGCGTCGACCAGCAACAGAACCCCGTCGACCATGGTCAGGCCGCGCTCCACCTCGCCACCGAAGTCGGCGTGGCCGGGGGTATCGACGATGTTGAACTTGACGTCCCGGTAGTGGACCGCGGTGTTCTTGGCGAGGATCGTTATCCCCTTCTCCCGCTCCAGGTCCATCGAGTCCATCACCCGCTCGGCCACGTCCTGGCCCTGGCGGAAGGCGCCGGACTGCCAGAGCATCGCGTCGACCAGGGTCGTCTTGCCGTGGTCGACGTGGGCGATGATCGCGACGTTTCTGAGGTCGGTTCGGAGGCTCATGGCACTTCGCATTCCTGCGTCCTCGGTCGCTTGCCTGCAGAGCACACGGCGCGCCCTGCGCCCTGGATCCGCCCGACTTTGAGCGTCTGAACGGCCAGGGACATAAAAACGGGACCCACCGAAGTGGGTCCCGTCATTTAAGCGGAGCGGCTACGAAGTCTGCTGGACGCTAGCCGCGGCAGGGCCCTTTGGCCCTTCCTCGGACTCGTAGGTCACCTTGGCGCCCTCGGCCAGGGACTTGAAGCCCTCACCGATGATCGCGCTGTGGTGGACGAAGACGTCCTTAGAGCCGTCGTCGGGTGTGATGAACCCGTAGCCCTTGTCGTCGCTGAACCACTTGACAGTTCCAGTGGGCATGCATTGCCTCCACTTGATGTGCTGCGAACGCGGAGGATGCGGTGAAGCAACGACGCGAGCGCTAGACACGACTTTGCCGGACTTGAGGTCCGACCGAACGCGGGGACCGTAGCAGGCCGGGGGCATCCGGGGGGGTATCTAGCGTTGCCGCGTGCGCTTCTTCGACCACCTGGACCGAGATGGAATCGCCGAGCTGTTGAAGCGCGACGAGTACTTTTGGCTCGATCTCAGCGACCCGGGCGGGGAGGAGATCGAGGAGCTGGGGGACGTCTTCGGCCTCCATCCCCTGGCCCTCGAGGACACCCTGAAAGGCGGCCAGCGGCCTCGCCTTCCTCGTCGGCTTCTTCGGCCAGAAGTTCAAATGGCTGGTGACGAACATCAAATCAACCGGGGACTTCTTCCTCATCGGCCTCGGCAGTCTCCTACTCTCCTTCGTGGCTCTGGTTGCCTGGTTCTGGCGCGCCGATTACATCTGAGCCGCCGTGAGCCGCTCGTAACCGCGTCCAACGGTGTTCTTGTGATTTAAGCAAGGGCCGATAGCTTGGACTGAGATGACTTCGAGGGTGGGACGAGGCCAACTGGTGGCGTGGGCGACGCTCGGCGCCGCGGCAGCGATCGCGGCTCCGGCCGCGGCCACATCGACCGGCGGAGCGCTCTCAGCGAGACTGGCCGAGTTGGCGAGGCCGGCGGTGCGCTCGGAGCCACCGGCCCGGCAGGCGGCGATGCTCGGCCTCGCTGCGGCCGGGCCGGGCAGCTTGCAGCGGGAGGGAGGTCGGGTTCTCGTCGATGTCCGCTACGACCATGGCGCCACGGCCGGGATCGAAGCGCTGCGCGCGGCGGGGGCCCGGATTCTCAGCCTCAGCCGACCCCTGCAGACGGTGACCGTCGCCGCCGCGCCGGCATCGCTGCGCGCCCTCGCCGCGGCGCCCGGGGTGCGGGCGGTGACCGAGATCCTGGCCCCGATCATCTACGGAGCCGGCGGTTCTGCCGTCGACTCGTCTTCCTCCACCAACTGCGAAGGCGGGTCGGTCATCTCCGAAGGGGTCGGCCAGCTGCACGTCGGTGAAGCTCGCCAGGAGTTCGCCCTGAATGGGAGCGGGGTGACGGTGGGGGCGCTCTCGGATTCCTTCAACACGGCCACTAAGGAAGTTGAAGGAAAACATCTTTCGATCGCCACCCACGCCGCCGAAGACGAAGCAAGCGGCGACCTGCCCGGCCCTGCAAATCCCTGCAGCGGCCAGCAAACGCCTGTCCGGGTGCTCGAAGACCACGCCTCCAGCGCCCTGGAAGGGGAATCGACCGACGAGGGAAGGGCGATGCTGCAGACCGTGCACGACGTCGCGCCGGACGCCTCGCTCGCCTTCATGACGGCATATCCCAGCGAAGAAGCCTTCGCTCAGAACATCGAACGGCTGGCGAAGCCGGTCGCCGCAGGCGGCGCCGGCGCCCAGGTGATCGCCGACGACGTCGCCTATTTCGAAGAACCGTTCTTCCAGGACGGGCCGGTCGCCGGAGCGATCAACCGGGTTACGGCGGCCGGGGTCGAGTACTTCACCGCGGCGGGCAACGACAACATCTTCGACGCGATGGGCCGGGAAATCGCCTCCTGGGAAGCACCTCGGTTCCGCGACTCGGGAAGCTGCCCGAAAGCGCTGGAGGGGATCAAAGAAGCGGGGGAACCGGCGCACTGCATGCAGTTCGGGTCCAGCGCGGAAAAAAATACCTTCGGCATCGCGGTCGAGGCAGGCGCCACCCTGACCGTCGACCTGCAGTGGGCCGAACCCTGGAACGGGGTTCACACCGACCTCGATGCGTTCCTGCTCAACTCCGCCGGCGAACCGATCAAGGAAGGCGGAGAAGTGGTCGGCAGCTACAACGACAACATCAAATCGCAAAAACCGGTTGAGGTATTCCAGTGGGAAAACAAGAACACGAAAGAAGCCCAGGTCGAGTTGGCGATCAACCACTGCTTCGGGAAACCGTGCAACGAAGAAGCCAGCGAAACCTTGATGCCGCGACTCAAAGTCGCCCTGCTGGAGAACGGCGGCGGGGTCTCAGAGACCCAGTACCCGATCTCCTCCGAAGGCGACACAGTAGGACCTACGATTCTCGGCCACAGCGGCGCCGCCAGCGCGATCACCGTCGGAGCCGAGCGCTATGACACCAACTCTGCGCCGGAGCCCTACTCCTCGCGGGGCCCGATCACCCACTACTTCGGCCCGGTCTCGGGCACGACCCCGGCCCCCGCCCTTCCGACCCCCGAAACGATCTCCAAGCCCGACCTCGTGGCCACAGACTGCGCCACCACCACCTTCTTCGCCTCATTCGAAGAAGGCGTTTGGCGCTACTGCGGGACCTCGGCCGCCGCTCCCCACGCCGTCGGCGTCGCGGCCCTGATGTTGCAATCGAACCCCTCGCTCACGCCTGCCCAAGCACACGCGGCGCTGGCCGCCTCGGCGCGGGCGGTGGGGAGTTTCGGACCCAACGCGGTGGGCGCCGGACTCCTCGACGCTTTCGGTGCCGTGGCGCGGGTCGCGCTGCCGCCGACGGTCACGATCACCAAGCAGCCGAAGAAGATCGGCCGAAACCGCAGCCCGGCGGTGGAATTCAGCGCGAACAGGCCGGTGGACTTCTCCTGCTCGCTCGATGGCAGCGCTCCCCAGGCCTGCTCCTCGCCCTTCGTCCCCGCCAAGCCGCTGGCCGACGGACAACACAGATTCGAGGTCACCGGGGTCGATATCGCGGGACACCTCGGCAGCGGCTCGGTGTCGTTCACGGTCGAGACCAGACCGCCCAACACTTTCTTTCGCCAACATCCCCGCAGGCTGATCCGCACTCACCGGCCGAGGGCGCGGGCCGGTTTCCGCTTCGGCTCGAATCAGTCCCCCGTCACCTTCCTCTGCAGAGTTGATGGCGGTCGTTTCCGCCGCTGTGGCTCACGCCTATCTCGCAGGTTTGCGCTCGGCGTGCACACCGTGCGGGTCAAGGCTCGCGACGCGGCCGGCAACGTCGACCCGACACCGGCGGTCTTCCGCTTTCGCGTCATGCGGGTCAGCTGATCCGGCGCTGCGGCGCCGCCTGTGCGCCGGCAAAGCCATTGGGCGCGCGGGAGCCCCGGCCGGTGGCCGGGTGCCCGCCGCCGGCTATCCGAGCAGCCGCTCCGCCAGACCCGAGTGCCGCTCGCCGCTGTCGTCGCGGCGCACCGCCATCGCCAGCGCCACCGGGTCTCCGACCAGCACGCAGCCCCTGGTGGCGCGCGTGATCGCCGTGTAGACGAGGGGGCGGGTGAGCATCCGTGCGTGGGAGCGATGGCAGACGCCGACCACGACCGGCACCTCGGAGCCCTGGGACTTGTGGACCGAGATCGCGTAGGCCAGACGCAGGGTCGCCGTCTCCCCGTAGGGGATGACCATCGAGCCACCGTCGTCGGTGTCGACGAAGATCGCCTCCTCCTCGGGGTCATCGGCGCGGAGGAAGATGATCGAGCCGTTCATCAGGCCCAGCTCGTGCGAGTTGCGGGTCTGGATCAGGCGGTCGCCGAGGCGGAAGCGCTCGCCCAACGCCCGCCTGCCGCTCGGGTTGAGCCGCGCCTGCAGGCGCTTGTTCAGCGCGTCGATCCCGACCGCCCCCCGATACATCGGCGAGAGCACCTGCACCTCGCGGATCGGGTCGACGCCGAAGCGCTTCGGCGCCCGCTCGGCGACAACCTCCACCACGGTCTCCAGCGCTCGCTCCGGGCTCGGCCGGTCGATGAAGAAGAAGTCGTGTTCCTGGCCGGTCTCGGGCTGCAGACGCGGCGCTCGTCCCCGGTTGATCTCATGCGCGGCGGTGGTGATCATCGACCGCGCCGCTTGGCGAAAGATCTGGTTGAGTCGCACCACGGGCGCGATCCCCGCGGCGATCAGGTCCTCGAACGGCTTGCCGGCGCCGATCGGCGGCAGCTGCTCGGCGTCGCCGACGAAGACCAGGTGGGTCGACTCCGCCAGTCCGTCGAGCAGCACCTCGATCAGCCGCAGATTGAGCATCGAGGCCTCGTCCACGACGACCAGATCGACGGGGAAGGGGTGGCTGCGCCGGTAGGCGGGCTGGCGGCCGGGCATCCACTCGATCATCCGGTGGATCGTCTGCGCATCGTGCCCGGTTGCCTCCTCCAGCCGCCGCGCCGCGCGCCCGGTCGGCGCGCAGAGGGCGACGGTGGCATCGGCGGCTTCGGCCTCGGCGACGATCGCCTGGGTGCAGACGGTCTTGCCGACGCCGGGCCCTCCGGTGAGGATCGAGATGCGCGAGGCGAAGGCACCGCGCACCGCCGCCCATTGCTCCTCGGTCAGCCCGCCGCCCGGATTCTCCAGCGGCGGCTCGTGGCCCAGGTGCGGCTCGGCCTCGGCGCGGGCGCGCAGCGTCTGGGCGACGGCGATCTCGCGGGCGTGGGTCGGCTGGCGATACACCCGGCTCCCCTCGAGCAGAAGGCCGCGGGCGGAGGCGAGCACGTCGGGGTCGGGATCGAGCTCGAGCAGCCTCGCCGCCCGCTGGGTCAACGTGCCTACCGGGAGGAAGGTGTGACCCTGCTGCTCGGCCTCGGCCAGGACGAAGGACGCCGCCGCTTCGGCCCGGCGGTCGGACTCCGGGGGCACGTCGGCCCCCAGCGCGATCCTGTCGGCCCGGGCAAATCCGACCCCCTCGACCTCCGTCAGCCGGTAGGGGTCCTCGCGCAGGATCGCCATCGCGCCCTCGCCGTAGAGGGCGTGGATCGGGGCGGCGAGGTGTGCCAGCTCGTGCGGCGCCAGCTGGACGTGCAGGTCGCGAACCGAGCGGCTCGCCTGCCAGGATTCGGCCGCGGCCACCGCCTGTTTGGCGCTCACGCCTTGGAGTGAGCCGAAGACAGCCTCGGGGTTGGCGGCGATCGCCCCCATCACTCCCTCGCCGTGCTCATCGACCAGCCGCTCGGCGCGGGCCGGGCCGATGTGGCGCAGGGAGGTCAGGTAGGCGATCTGCCCGGGGCGGTCGGCGGGGTCCAGCGGCAGCGCGCCCCGCGCCCGCAGCTGGCGTCCGTAGCGAGAATGGGTCTGCCAATCACCGCTCACCTCGGCCCGGGCGCCGGTGGCCAGATGGGCCACCGGGCCAACCAGGGCGAAGCCCTCGCCCGACTCGGGATCCTGTACCTCCAGCACCGCGTAGCCGTCGTCGTCGGCCTTGAAGATGACGCCGAGCACCTCGACCGTGCCGGAGTAGTTTGCCTCCTCGGCGTCGAACAAAGTCGTTGCCTCGCTCACCCTTCAAAGCTACTCGGAGCAGGCGGATGTAAAGCACCGGCGACGTCGCCATCCGCGTCGCGACGCCTTTACTTGACCGGGTCGGCGCTGGCCTTCGAGCGTGGCGACATCTCCGTCCAGCAGCTTCTGGCCGCGGCGCCCCTTGACCGCCGACGGACCCAGAGCGCGCCGGATGGAAACGCTCGCGGTCTGTCGGCGGTCAAATCGGTTCAGCGCGCCATCGGATCCGGCTCGCCCAACTTGGTCACGTCGGGCGCCTCGTAGAGCTGGCCCGCGGTGCCACCGATGACCAGCATGCGGATGCCCTCCTCGCCCGGCCAGACCTTGCGGGAAATACCAGGGCCGACCTTCGCCACGTGGTCGGGGTCGAGCTCGAAGCGCTCTCCCTCGATCTCGATCTCACCCCCGCCGCGCAGAGTCGCGTAGACCTCCTCCTGTCCATCCTCGGAGTGGTCGTGCTGGGGGTAGTTCTCGTAGTTGGGCGGCAGGTCGATGATCTGCATGCCGAACGATTCGACGCCGAGCTCGGCGCGAGCCCGCTTGAAGCCGCCGCCGAACACCGCCTCCATGTCGTCGATCCTCTTGACGGTGTGAGTGCTCATCCATCCCTCCTCCGGTGGTTGTCCATATCGGGTCGAGCGATCCTACGGCGCCATGTGCTGGACGCGCTCGGGCTCGACCTTTACGATCAGCCGCTGTTCGCCCGGCTGGCGCATCGGGTACTCCTCGACCCCCATGTAGCGCTTGGCCAGCGCGTCGATGTGCTCGTCGGCCCCATCGTGGGTCAGCTCCACCGCGCGGCCGCGGATCAGCAGACTCTCGTAGGGATTCTCCGGGTTGGTGATCGAGATCGCCACCCGCGGGTCGCGCCGCAGGTTCACCGGCTTCAGCCGGCCCTCGGCTGTGTTGAAGACGATCAGGCCGTCCTCGGAGTCGATCCACACCGGCGATACCTGGGGTGAGCCGTCCTCCATCACGGTCGCGACGTGGGCGAAGCTCTTGCCCCCCAACAGGTGCTGGGCGGTTGCGGGAATCTCTGCCATCTGAACCTCCTGACGATTGTTGTTTTTGGCGCGTTGCACAGGTGACCATAGCTCCGTCCCTACACTCGCCCCGGTGGATCGTGAGCTACTCGACATCACCCTTGCCGACGCCGGGGAGCCCGGTTTCCGCGCCTCCCAGGTGTGGGAGTGGGTCGCCCGTGGGGCGCGCTCCTATGGGGAGATGACCAACCTGCCGGCGGCGCTGCGCCGGCGGCTGGCCAGCGAGGTCCCGCTCTCCACCCTGAGCGTCGAGGTCGAGGCCAAGTCCGAGGACGGCACGGTCAAGGCCCTCTTCAATACCGTCGACGGGCGGCCGATCGAGGCGGTGCTGATGCGCTACCGCGACGGGCGCCGTTCGGTCTGCCTCTCCTCCCAGTCGGGTTGCCCGCTGACCTGCACCTTCTGTGCCACCGGGAAGATGAGGTTCGGCCGCAACCTCAGTGCCGACGAGATCCTCGACCAGGCGCTCCATTTCCGTCGCATGGAGGCGATCGACCACGTGGTCTTCATGGGGATGGGGGAGCCGGCGATGAACCTCGACGCCGTGCTCGCCGCCTGCGAGCGCTTGCCCGACATCGGCGTCACCCACCGGCGCACGGCGATCTCCACGGTGGGCTGGGTGCCGGGTATCGATCGTCTCGCCGGGTGCCCGATGCCGGTCGCCCTCGCGCTCTCTCTGCACGCCCCAAACGACGAGTTGCGCTCGCGGCTGATGCCGGTCAACGACCGCTATCCGCTGGCCGAGGTGCTCGCCGCCTGCGAGCGCTACCGCGCCAGCCGCCGGCGCCGGGTCTTCATCGAGTACGTGATGCTCGACGGCGTCAACGACCTCCCCGAGCACGCTCACCAACTCGCCGCCCTGCTCGACCCCAGGATCTACAAGCTGAACCTGATCCCCTACAACCCGACCGGGACCTATGACGGCTCCTCTCCCGAGCGGATCGAGCGCTTCCGCGCGATCCTGGCCGCCAACAGTGGCCTCACCGCCACCCTCCGACTCACCCGGGGGCGCGACATCGACGCCGCCTGCGGTCAGCTCGCGGCCGGGGCCAGCTCCGCCGCCTAGCCGCCGAGACGTGGGCGCGCCGACCGTTTGGCTGCTCAGCCAACTAGCATCCCGGCAATGCCCGCCGAGACCGCGATCTCCGTCCCGCGCCCACCCCGGCGCTCGGCCAACCCGTTCAGCCGGTTGGCCAGCGATGCGCTCTCCGAATGGCGCTGCCGTGGCCGGTTTCCTCCCGGCCCGAATGACTTCAGCATCTCCCGCACACGAAAGATCGTCCACGATCCCCTGCCGATTCTCCTCTCCGCCTACGAGGAGTACGGGCCGATCTTCAGCCTGCGAGTCCTGCACCTGCGCAGCGTCTTCATGCTCGGGCCCGAGGCCAACCACTTCGTCACCGTTTCCCACCCGGAGAACTTCCACTGGCGCGAGGGCAGCTTCGGCGACCTGATCCCGCTGCTCGGCGACGGCCTGCTGACGATCGACGAGGGCTACCACGACCGTGCCCGAGCGATCATGCTGCCGGCGTTTCACCGCGAGCAGGTGACGGCGATGCTGGAGTCGATGGGCGCCGAAGCCGAGGCGGCGATCTCGGGCCTTCGGCTGGGGGAGGTCATCGACCTCTACGCCTGGATGCGCAACCTGGCGATGCGGATCGCGATGCGCTCCCTGCTGGGTCTCGACCCCGACGGCGCCGGCAAGGGCGCTGCGGCGGCGGAGCACTTTGAGCGGGCCCTCAACTTCTATGGGATCGACTTCGCCCTACGGTTCCTGCGCGGCCCGGGCACGCCCTGGCGGGGGATGCTCGCCTCACGCGCCGTCCTCGACGAAATCGTCTTCGGCGAGATCACCCGCCGGCGCGCCGCGCCGGACCCGAGCAGCCGCGACATCCTCAGCCTCCTGCTCGCCGCTCGCGGCGAGGGGGAGGAGGCATTCACCGACCGCGAGGTTCGCGATCAGGTGATGACCCTGATGTTTGCCGGCCACGACACCTCCACCTCGACCCTTACCTTCATGATGTATGAGCTCGCCCGTCACCCCGAGGTGCTCGCCCGCCTCTGCCAGGAGCAGGACCGGGTGCTCGGCGCCGCCGCTCCCACGGCGGAGGTCCTGGAGCGGGAGATGCCCTACCTCGACATGGTCCTGGACGAGGTGTTGCGCCTCTACCCGCCGGCCTGGATCGGCCCGCGCCGCGCGGTCCGCGATTTTGAGTTCGGCGGTTATACGGTTCCCCGGGGCGCCTACATCAGCTACTGCTCCTGGGCCAGCCACCGCATCCCGGAGGTCTTCCCCGATCCCGAGGCATTCATCCCCGAGCGCTTCACCCGCGAGCGCAAGGCGGCGCTGCCGCGGGGCGCCTACGTTCCCTTCGGCGGCGGCCGGCGAATCTGCATCGGCAAACGCTTCGGCCAGACCGAGGTGAAGCTGGTGGCGACCATGTTGCTCCAGCGCCTGCGCCTCGACGCGCTCCCCGGCCGCACGATGACCGTTCGCCAGATGCCCACCCTCTCGCCGCTGGGCGGTTTGAAGATGCGGGTTGGCGAGCGGGGGGCCCCGGCGGGGATTCCGCTGGCCTGAATTTAGACCCTATCCTGGTTGGGTGATGGTGCTTGCGACCCTTGTGGCACTGCCGTCGGCGCTCGAGGCCTGGCCAGCCGTGGTCGGCGCCGGCCTGATCCCGGTCGTCGGCATGGTCGCCGTCGGCTACCTGATCATCCACGCCGTGCGCGACCACGACGAGGAGGAAGACGATGAGCCGGCACCACCCCCTCCCGCTACTTGATGAAGAGCATCTCCTCGTACTTCGGCAGCGGCCAGAGGTCGTCGGCGACCAGCCGCTCCAGCTGATCGGCGGCGTCGCGCACCGTGGCCATCGCCTCGATCTGCTCGTCGCGGGCGTGGAGCGCCAGGTCCATTCCCTCTAGGTCCGCGGGATAGGCGTTTGCCTGCTTCAGCCCGCCGAGCGCTGCGACCAGCTCGTCGAGAAGCTCGCGCGTCTCGCCCTCCAGGGCCGAGACGCCGGCCTCCCCGATCAGCGCCAGGTGGCGCAGCGCCGCCGGCAGGATCATCGTCTGGGCGATGGAGAAGGTCTCCTCCGCCTCGATGTTGGCCCGGAGCGCGTACTGCTCGATCCAGACCTCGTAGCGGGACTCCAGCTCTCGCCTGGAGAGGACGCCGTAGTTTTCGAAGGCGGCGATCGTCTGCTCGCTGATCACCTCGGGAAGCGCGTCGGGCGTCGTGCGCAGGTTTTTCAACCCCCGCCGCTCGGCCTCCGCGTGCCACTCATCTGAGTAGTTGTCGCCGCCGAAGCAGACCCCTTTGTTGGCCGTGTACGCGTCTTTGACGATCTCGATCACCGCCTCGGGCATGTCCTGCCCAGCGGAGAGCTTGCCCTCCAGCCCGCCGCCTAGCTCGTCGATCGCCTCGGCGACGATCGTGTTCAGGACCGTGTTGGGGAAGGCGAGCGACATGCTCGAACCGAGTGCCCGGAACTCGAATTTGTTGCCGGTGAAGGCGAACGGGGAGGTCCGGTTGCGATCGCCGCCGTGCATCGGTAGCGCCGGGAGTACCGTCGCACCCAGCTCGAGGAAGGAGGCCGGCGTGTTGGGATCGCCTTCGCCGGTGGCGATCGCCTCGAAGACTTTCTCCAGCTCGCCGCCGAGGAAGATCGAGATGATCGCCGGTGGCGCCTCGTTCGCGCCGAGACGGTGATCCTGGCCGATGTTGGCGACCGAGGCGCGCAGCAGGCCCTGGTGCTTGTTCACGGCCTGGATCACCGCCGCGCAGAAGAAGAGGAAGTGGATGTTCTCAGCCGGGGTGTCGCCCGGATCGAGCAGATTGGTACCGGTATCGGTTCCCATCGACCAGTTGTTGTGCTTGCCCGAGCCGTTTACGCCGGCGAAGGGCTTCTCGTGCAGCAGGCACACCAGGCCATAGCGGCGCGCCACGTTTTCCAGGGTCCGCATCAGCAGCTGCTGATGGTCTGAGCCGACGTTGGAGTTCTCGAACACCGGCGCGATCTCATACTGCGCCGGCGCCACCTCGTTGTGGCGGGTCTTGACCGGGATGCCGAGCTTGCGCAGCTCCAGCTCGGTCTCCATCATGCAGGCCAGCACGCGCTCGGGAATCGAGCCGAAGTAGTGGTCGTCTAACTCGTGGCCCTTCGGCGGCTTGGCGCCGAACAGCGTGCGCCCGGTGGAGATCAGGTCCGGCCGCTCAAAGAAGTACTGCTCGTCGATCAGGAAGTACTCCTGCTCGGGGCCAACTGTGGTGAAGACGCTTTGAGAATCCTCGTCGCCGAGCAGGCGAAGGGCCTTGATCGCCGAGCGCGAGAGCGCGTCCATCGATCGCAGCAGCGGGATCTTGGCGTCCAGCGCCTCGCCGGTCCAGGAGGCGAAGGCGGTTGGGATGCAGAGCAGCGCCCCGTTGGGATTCTCGAGGATGAAGGCCGGGCTGGTCGGGTCCCAGGCGGTGTAGCCGCGGGCCTCGAAGGTGGCGCGCACCCCGCCGGTGGGGAAGGAGGAGGCGTCGGGCTCGCCCTGGATCAGCTCCTTGCCGGAGAAGCCGGCCAGGGCCCGGCCCTCGGCGCCGGGCTCGAAGAAGGAGTCGTGCTTCTCCGCGGTGGAGCCGGTGAGCGGCTGGAACATATGGGTGTAGTGGGTGGCGCCGTTCTCCAGCGCCCACTGCTTCATCTCCTCGGCGACGGAGTCGGCCAGTGCTGGGTCCAGCGCCTCGCCTCCGGCCAGCGTTGCCTGCAGCTTGGCGAATACGTCTGCCCCCAAGCGGTCGCGCTGCACCGAGAGGGAGAAGACGTTGATGCCGAAGGGGTCGTTCTCGGGCTGGGTCAGGTCGAGCGCGCCGAGGGCCTCCCCGTTGGAGCTCCACTGTGCTGCGGTTAGGTTCTGCTGGCGGATACGAGTCATCGCTTGGCTGGTCCTCACTTGGCGGCGCGCCCGCGGTTGGGTCGCGTTCGTTTACCGGTCTCACTTCCCGTACGAAGAGCCAGCGCAGCCTAATGGCCGGGCGATGAGGGGGGCTTGTACGCGGGTACAACGTTCGGAGGGGCGCCTTGTCCCGGGTGGCGGCCGGCGCTTTACCGATAGCCTGCGGCCTCCCGCGGCCTTGGCGCCGCATTTCCCAGCCAGAATCCCGGAGGACTGACGCGCAATGTTCGTTTCCAAGGCCGCCGTCGTCGGCGGCGGCACAATGGGCGGTGAGATCGCCCAGGCGATCGCCGCCTCCGACATCCCCGTCGTGGTCAAGGACATCGAGAGGAAGTTCGTCGATGCCGCGGTCGAGAAGGCGCGCGCCGTCACCGAGGGCCAGCTGGCCCGCCTGGTCAAGAAGGAGAAGCTGACCCAGGAGCAGGCCGACGCCCGGCTGGCCGAGGTGATGGGGCTGATCAGCGCGACCACGACATACGAGGAGTTCGGCGATGTGGACTTCGTCGTGGAGGCGGTACCGGAGCGGATGGAGATCAAGCAGGCCGTCTTCCGCGAGCTCGACGCGGCGACCCCCGGTCACGCGATCCTCGCCTCCAACACCTCCTCGCTTTCGATCACCGAGATGGGTGAGACCACGCTGCGCCCGGACAAGGTGGTCGGCTTCCACTTCTTCTACCCGGCCTCGGTGATGCCGCTGGTGGAGGTGGTCGTGGGTGAGGACACCGCGCCAGAGACCGCCACCGCCGCCTACAACTTCGCCCAGGCGATCAAAAAGCAGCCGATCGTCTGCGGCGAGGTCCCCGGCTTCGTCGTCAACCGCATCCTGATGGCGACGATCGGCGAGGTCTGGCGCGCACAGGAGGAGCAGGGGCTCTCACTCAAGGCGATCGACGAGACGATCGCCGCCGCCCAGGTCGCGCCGATGGGCCCCTTCTTCCTCACCGACCTGCTCGGGCTGGACACAGTCCTGCACGTTGCCGAGCATCTGAGCGAGTCCTACGGGGAGACCTTCTACGTCCACCAGGGGCTGAAGCAGCTGGTCGCCGAGGGCAAGCTCGGGGCCAAGAGCGGCGGCGAGGGGTTCTTCGCCGGCGGCGAGCAGACGATCGGCGGCGACGCGGCCCCGGACGCCGAGGAGCTGGTCGCGCTGTTCACCAGCCGAGCGCTGATCGAGGCCTGCCGGCTGGTCGAGGAGGGTGTCTGCTCGGTGCGCGATATCGACGTCGGGATGATGGCCGGCGCCGGGCTGGATCCCCGCCGCGGCCTTCTGCCTCCGTTCTGGAAAGCCGACGTCGAAGGGCTGGACAAGGTGCTGGAGCGTATCGAGGGGCTGGAGGAGAAGTTCGGCGAGCGCTTCGCCGCCCCGCTTCTCCTCCGGCGCCTGGTTGCCCAGGGGCGCACCGGGATGGGGTCGGGCCAGGGCTTCTACCCCTATCCACAGGCCGACGAGGGCGAGCAGGCGGAGACGGTGAAGCTTGAGACCCGCGGTGAGGTTGCCATCGCCTGGCTCGCCAACGCGCCGATGAACGCCGTCTCGCCCGAGGTGATCCGTGATCTGAAGGCGGTCTGGGAGAGGGTCAAGGACTCGGGCGAGGTCGGCGCGATGCTGATCGCCTCCTCGGTTCCGATCGTCTTCTCCGCCGGCGCGGACATCAAGGCCTTCACCCGGATGGACGAGGCGACGGGCGCGGAGATGGTCGACACAGCCCACGCCCTGCTGCGCGATTTCGGGCAGGCGCGGGTGGTCACGATCGCCGCCGTAAACGCGCTGGCCTTCGGCGGCGGCTGCGAGCTGGCGATGGCATGCGACGTGCGGCTCGCCGCCGAGTCGGCGGTTTTCGGACAGCCGGAGGTGAAGCTGGGAATCATCCCCGGCTTCGGCGGCACCCAACGGCTGCCGCGACTGGTCGGGGCGAATAAAGCGCTGGAGATGAACCTGATCGGCGATGCGATCCCCTCCGATGAGGCGCTGGAGTTCGGCCTCGTGAATCGCGTCGTCGCGGACCACGAGTTGTTCGAGGTGGCGCTGATGTGGGGCCGAAAGCTCGCTGCTCAAGCGCCGATCGCGGTCGAGCAGATCAAGCTGGTCTCACATCGGGGCGACCTGGACGAGGGAATCGAGGACGAGAAGCGAGGCTTCGCCACCGCCTTTGGCAGCGCGGATGCCAGGGAGGGGATCGCCGCCTTCCTCGGCAAGCGCGCCCCGAGGTGGAGCGGCAACTAGGACGCAAGGTCGAGCGGGGGATTGGCGCAGCTGAGGCCCGCTCAGCCGATTCCGTAGCGCCGGCAGCTTTCCTCAATCGCCAGCGACCCCGGGTCACCGAGGCCGGCATGTCTGAGGCACAGGCTCCTGGCCCGCTCGCCGCAGGCTTCGACCGAACCCCCGCCCATGATGCCGGGGACGATCGCCGAGAGGCAGCCGCGCGAGGGCGGCGGCCTGGTATTTCCCGCCGTCAGCGCGATCAGCGCGATCAGCGTCAGGGCCGTGATCGTGACTGCCGCCAGTGCCACGTTGCGCTCCCGCGGGGTGAGCCGTCGCAGCGGCGTGTTGACCCGCTGCCAGTGTCCCTCCATCGGCATCGCGGCGCAGGTTAGCGACTCGCGCTGGCTCGGATGGACAGCTGGCGGCCCGAGCGTGGGGGAGAGGCTGGCCGGCCCCGGCGCGGTTAGACAATTGTGCGAATCACTCGCCCCGATCTTTAGACGCCTGTACGTAGTGGGCGATCGCAGGCCACGGCAGGGTTAGGGAATCTCGCCGGGCACCGATGTCCGGTGGGGGCGTTCAATGCATTCCGCGGTTCCCTCCATGAGAAAGGAAGCAGTGGATCGATGAATTGGCTTGACACGGGAGACAACTCCTGGCAGATGACTGCGGCGACCCTGGTCGGCCTGATGAGCGTCCCGGGTCTTGTCGTTCTCTACGGCGGCGTGATGCAGAAGCGCTGGTCGGTGAACTCGATGATGATGGCCTTCATGGCGTTCGCCCTGGTGCTGATCGTCTGGGTGCTGTTTGCCTTCAAGATGGGCTTCGGGGCGCCGATGCACATCTTTGGCGCAAGCGGCAAAAGCTTCTTCGCCAACCTGTGGGGCAAGCCCGGCTCGATCCTGAGCAGCCAGGCGCTTCTCGGACAGGGGAAGATCCCGCTGCTGGGCGAAGCGGGCGAACTGCACTTCCCGACCTCGACCCTGGCCTACTTCCAGTTCGTTTTCGCGGCGATCACGCCGATCCTCTTCCTCGGCTCGGTGCTGGGCAGAATCAACTTCAAGGCCTGGATCCCCTTTGTCCTGATCTGGTCGAGCGTCGTCTACACGGTCAACGCCTTCCTGATCTGGGGCGGCGGCTACTTTGCTCAACACGGTGCGCTTGACTTCTCCGGCGGCTACGTGATCCATCTGGCCGCCGGCGTCTCCGGCTTCGTCGCGGCCTGGGTGATCGGGCCGCGCCTGCAGCGCGATCGCGAGGTCGACGCTCCGAACAACCTGGCGATGGTCGCGGTCGGAGCCGGTCTGCTCTGGCTGGGATGGAACGGCTTCAACGGCGGGGACCCCTATCTCGCCAGCCCGGATGCCTCGGCGGCCGTTCTCAACACGAATCTCTGTACCGCGGTGGCCTTCCTCGTCTGGGTTGCCTGGGACTATGCGACGGGGCGCAAGCCCAGCCTGATCGGCAGCGTCAACGGGATGATCGTCGGCCTCGTGGCGATCACCCCGTCGGCCGGTTTCGTCAACGGCTGGGGGGCGATCATCATCGGCGTGATCGGAGCGACGATCGTCTACTTCGCGCTCAACTACCTGAGCCGGATGCGGCCCTTCCGCAACGTAGACGACACCCTCGGCGTCGTCTACACCCACGGTTTCGCCGGCCTGACGGGTGGTCTGCTCGTGGGCATATTCGCCAACAAGGCGATGGACAGCGAATTCATCCTCAACGGCCTGATATCTGGCGGCGGCCTCAATCTGCTCAAGTGGCAGGTTCTGACAGGGCTCTGGGTGATCGTGTTCTGCGCTGTCGCCACCTACATCATCCTCAAGCTGATCAGCCTGTTCGTGCCGCTGCGGATGACCGACCAGGAAATGGAGGAAGGCGACGTCGCTGTCCACGGGCACGAGGTGTACCCCTCCGACGTTCCCTCGCTCGGCTACCCGGATGGCGTCCCGGCGCCAGCTCCCGCCGGCCCGGCTCCGGCGGCGGGCAGCGCATAGGGCGAAGGCCAGCGGCGTGGAGGCCGCTGGCCGCCCTTTGGTCCCGCAGAACCGCCCCCGCCGAACGGCGGGGGCGGTTCTGTCACGGGGAGGGCCGCTGGGCGCCGGCTCAGGCCGCGGGCAGCGCCGAAGCCTGGGCCCGCGAGACCTCCCGCGTCACGTCGAGCATCGTCGCCAGGGCGGGGGTCACGGATGCGGCGCGGGGGGTCGCGGCCAGTACCTTGCGCACCGGGCTTTGCGGGTGCAGGGCGCGGACCTGGATGTCGGGGCGGACGGTGGAGAGCGCCAGCGCAGGGATCAGCGCCACCCCGACTCCGGCGGCGACCAGGCCCTGCACGGTCTGGTAGTCATCGCTCTGGAAGGAGACGCTCGGCTCAAACCCCGCCGCGTGGCAGGAGCGCACCACGTGCTTGGCGCAGGGGCTGGAGGCGGAGGTCTGGATCCACAGCTCGTCGCGCAGATCCTCGAGCCGCAGCTGCCTGCGGGCGGCGAGCGGGTGGTTGGGGCGAAGCGCGAGGTGTAACGGGTCGTCAAGCAGGTCGAAGCGCCGGATCCCGGGGCCCAGTTTCTCACCGACTCCCTTGAACTCATAGAGCAGGACAAAATCGAACTCGCCGGCCCGCAGTCGAGGCGCCATCTCCTCCGGCTCCCCCTCGGCCAGGGTCACCTCGACACCGGGGTGGGAGGCGCGGAATCCGGCGATCGCCCGGGGCATCAGCGTTGCCCCCGCGGTGGGGAAGGAGGCCGTGCGCAGCCGTCCCCCGCGACCGGCGGCGATCGCTGCGACCTCCGCCTCCGCGGCTTCCATCTGCGCCAGGATCCCGCCGACGTGGCCGGCCAGGGCCGCGCCGGCCGCCGTCGGACGGACGCTGCCGCGGGTGCGCTCGATCAGCGGCGAGCCGACCTCACCCTCCAGGGTGGCGATCGCCTGCGAAACCGCGGACTGGGAGTAGGAGAGGACGTCGGCCGCCTGCGAGAAGGAGCCCTGCGCGACGACCTGGCGGAAGACGTTGAGGCGGCTTGCGTTCAACATAAGTAAAGCTGATTCTAACCATAGGTAATAACAGTTGCGCTGATACTGCGCGGGTGCGATCATCGCTCCTACGTGCAGACCACTTCCCAGGAGGCAAGCATGGCCCTGAAGATCATCGTTTCCTATGACGACACCGCCAACGACCGCGACGCGCTGGCGCTCGGGCGGCTGCTCGCCTTCTCCGGCGCGGAGCTTTCGCTGGCCTATGTCCGTCACTCCCTCGGCGGGGCGCTGGAGGAGAAGGAGGCGGAGCAGATGCTGGCTCGCGGCGCCGCCTCGGTCGGCGCTCCGGACATGCCTCGCCACGTCGTTATCAACCCGGGGACCAGCGTCGGCCTGGCCGAGCTCGCCGAGCGCGAAGACGCAGACGTGATTGTCTTTGGCTCCGAGTACCGGACCGCCCGCGGCACGGTCAAACCGGGGATCCCCGCCCACAAACTGTTGCTCGGCGGACCGGCGGCGATTGCTGTCGCTCCCGCCGGCCTGCACTCCAACCCCTCAATTAGCGTCAACACGACCGGCATCCTCGATGAGGGGGACCCGAGTGCCCGGGAGAGCGCCGCCAGCCTCGCTGCCGCCCTGGGCGCAAACCTCGCCGAGCATGGCGGCGGCCCGGTTGACCTGCTGGTGGTCGGCTCCCGCCCTGAGTCCCCGCAGGGGAAGGTCACGCTGAGCGCGGCCAGCGACTACGTGGTGGAGACCGCGACCTGTCCGGTGCTGGTGACCCGGCGCGGGATCGCACTCAACTTCGCTGCGGCCCCCGCTCCGGTCGCCTGAGGACCACGATCAGGGCGGCCACCGCGGGGTCGCGGCCCTCGATCCGCTCCAGCGCAACCGTCCAAGGGATCCGCTGCGACTCGTCGCCGGCGCTCAGCCTCGCCAGGGCATCGTCGAGCGAATCGGCCTCGATCAGGGCGGCGCCGGGCGGTGGCGCGCTCGCCTGCGCTGCCTCGACCATCCGCGGCGTCACGTCCTCGGCCAGGCGCAGCGCGTTTGACCACCCCTGACCGAAGGACAAATCAGGTGTGGTCAAAGCCCGCCCCTCGAGCACGGTCAGCTTGCTCTCTCGCGGCTCCCACCTGCGTTCTCCGAACTCGAACGGCTGGCTGGCGACCCAGGGCTCGAGCACCGTCCGCCGCAGCTCGTCCTCCTCGAGGTTGAATACCCGGGCTCGGTGTAGGGATGAACTGAGCTGGACATGGAACGGCATCGGGCAAACCTTATGCTCAGGCTTGATGCAGGCGCCGCCGACCGATGCAGTCATGTTCGATAACGACGGCCTGTTGCTCGACACCGAGTCCGTCTGGACCAGGGCCGAGCGTGACCTGTTCCAGCGGCGGGGAGTCGAGTTCACCGCCGCCGACAAGCGGCATCTGGTCGGCACCTCGGCCGCCGTCGCGGGAGGAATCCTCGAGCTGCGGCTGAGCGAGCCGGGCCGGGCGGCGGCGCTGATCGAGGAGCTGAACGAGCTGGTCGTCGCCGAGCTCGAGCATGGGGTGGAGGCGATGGTCGGCGCGCGGGAGCTGTTGGGCAGGCTGAAACGACGCGGGACGCCAATCGGCCTGGTCTCCAACTCGCCACTTCGCTTCGTCCGCCGCTCGCTGGAGATCGTCGGCTTTGAAGGCCACTTCGACGTGGTGGTCAGCGCGCATGAAGTGGCGGCTCCCAAGCCGGCCGCCGACCCCTATCTGGAGGCCTGCCGCCGGCTGGGCGTGGAGGCCGGTCCCGCGGTCGTGGCCTTGGAGGATTCACCCACCGGGGTGGCGGCGGCGCGAGCAGCCGGGCTGACCGTGATCGGGGTGCCCTCGATCGAAGGGGTCGCTCTGGACGAAGCCCACCACCTGGCGGAGTCGCTTCTGGACGAGGTCATCGCCCGCCGGCTCTCGCTCTGAGAACGGTGGCCGGATCTAAGCCTCAGGTTGAGGTTTAGCTACGGAGCACGCGCCGGCGGCGCAGCACCCGCTCGCAAACCTCGAGCAGCTCCTGAACTCTCCCTTCGGTATCGGCGTCGAGCTTGCCCTTAAGTGCCAGGTTCGCCGCCCTGCCGACCTCCCCCCGCTGAGCCTGTAGCGCTCCCATGTCCTCGTCGTGCGCGGGGTCTGTGATCGCCCCTCGAAGCTCGACCAGCAGAGCCTCCAGTCCGACCCGCAGCTGCAGCGCCGCCTCCCGTCCGCGCCCGGCATCGAGGTCGGCGCGGGCGCGGAGCAGCAGTGTCTCGCAGGCGTCGATCCGCTCGCGCCCGGCAAGTACCGCCGCCGTTCGCTCTTGCGGTCGCAGCGACTCGGCCCGGCGCCTTCGGCGCGATGCCCTGGTCACCCAGACGTCGACCTCGCGGGCCGCGAGGAAGCGTCCGGACGCGACCTCCTCTCCGCTCCCATAGCCGATCCGCACGGCGACCGCCCGCTCCGGGCGCAGCTCGTGGCCATGGGGGTCGGCGCTGGCCGTCGCGTGGGCATGCAGAGCCCGGTTCAGCAGATCGGCGCCCTCGCCGACCAGCGTGTCGGCCGCCTCCCCCTCGACCGCCCGATCCAGCCACTCGGCGGCCTCCTGCTCTCGCTCGAAGGGCTCGAACGCCCGCACCGCAGTGGCCCGGGCCAGGGGCAGCTGGGCGAGCGGCCCCTCGGTGGCGACCGGCCGCGGCCGTCGGCGGCGCTTGGAGGCGGGCGCCGGCGCCCCGAGGGTCTCCAGGACCAGCACCCGCTCGACCCCCTGATCGCCGTCGTCGCGTGCCAGGTAGCGCCCGTCGGCCAGCGGTAGCGCGCCGGGGAGGTCGAACTGCACGAATCCGAAGAGCTGGGCCAACGGGCGGATTATCGCCCTCGGCCCGAGTCTCTATCTGCCGACCTCAGTAGCCGGCGGGATGTCGGACGACAAAGCCCGCCGGGTACGGCGCTTCGGTATGCCATCGCGGCCCTGAGCCCTGGGCGTCGCCGACGGTGTCCCAGCGCAGCCCGGCGATCTCGGCGTAGGTGTGGGTGGCATTGGCATAGATCGTCACCCAGCGCCCGGCGCCCGGCTGGCCCCAGCCCGCGAGGGCGCCCGAGGTGAGCGGGGTTGCGAGCAGGCGGGCAGCGTGGAGCACGTAGCTGACCGAGCCCGAGCAGTCATAGCCGGGCGAGTTCCAGGAGCCGTGTCCACCGCCCCAGATGTAGGGGGTGGTCGAGATGTGGTTGGCGGCGGCGATCATCGCCTGGATCGCGGGTGGAGCGTTGACCGGGGCGATCGCGCGGCCGTTGACGAGAGTGGCGGCCTGTGGCGGGTTGAAGTCAAGGTCGATCAGGCGGGGTTGGGCCTGGCTGGCGACGCTCACGCCGCCCAGGCTCATCCTGGAGAGGACCTTCTGTGGCCCGGTGGCACCCTGCATCTGCAGGGTCGTGCGCACCAGCGCATGGGAGGAGGAGGGAGAGGAGGTGGAGGAGGAGGACGCCCCGGTCCCCGGGCCGCCCGCCACCGGGGCGCCGTCGACCCTGCTGATCTTCACCGCAAAGCCGTTCTGGTGGACGCAGGTCGAGGCGGAGACCCCGAGCTTGAACCCCCGTGCGGTGAGGTACTCGATCCCCGCCAGGACCCGCGGTTCAACCTCACCGGCCCGGATCGCGCTCTGCTCGCAGGGGGGCAGGGAGAGGCGGGCGTCGGCGAGGGATCGGCGCCTGAGGCTCTGGCCCGAGAGCAGCAGCACCTGGGCGGGGCTGGCCTTTGCCCAGAGCGGCCGGGATATGTGGAAGACCTTTGCCGCTCCACCTTGCTTCCAGCCGTCGAGGATTGCGGTTGGATCGATCTTGGGCGAGCCGTCGGGCTGGATCGAGAAGTCGATGTGGGCGCCTGAGCCCGAGCCGCCGACGACGGCCAGCACCGTTCCTGCCACGACCCGGGCGCCGCTGCTCAGCCGTTGTTCCCTGGTCGCCACCGGGGAGGCTCCGAGCTGCCCCAGAGCGGCGGCCCGAGCTCGGTTGGCGGGACGGTTGGGGAGCGCGTAGAGACGCCGCCGCGAGCTCCTCGCCCCGGTTGCCGCAAGGTCTGGCGCGGTGGTCCTCATCGCCGTCAGCTCGGCGGCCGGAAGCGAGGGCTGGCGCAGCCTCGGCGTCCGGTAGCGGCTGCGGATCTGTCCCAGGTTGGCGTAGGTGAAGAGGCTGCCGTAGGGGTCGCGAAGCACCATGTAGTTGCCGAGTCGGGCACTGTGGCCGACCGTGACGATCGTTCCGTTGGCAACCGCCACCACTGGCGAGCCGGCGGTGGCGAAGATGTCGACTCCGGCGGCTCCGGGATGGGCCCGCTTGGCCGCGCTTGAGGCGGTGGCTTCGCTCAGCCAGTTGCGCTGAAGAGCTTCGGTGACGCCGGCGTTGTCCGCGTAGCTGACGTGGCCCTGCACGGGGAACTGCGAACCCTCGGCAAGCTGGCTCAGCGCACTGATCAGGTTCGCCGGAAGGCTCTCGTAGTTCGCCGCGTCGCTCAGCACCTCGTGCACGTACCAGCCGGCGTGGTTATAGGCGAAGACCGCCTTGTAGATGTTCTTGCCGCCGCCGGCGGCGGCAAGGTAGCGAGCCGCTGCACAGATCGCGTCGACCGGGTTGTTGGGGTCCTTGCGGCCGTCGCCGTTGCCGTCCACGCCCCAGGTCGCCCAGGTTGAGGGCAAGAACTGCATCCACCCCTCCGCCCCGGCGCTGGAGGGGCCCAGATTGGAGCCGAAGTCGGTCTCCACTTTGTTGATCGCGGCCAGCACCTCCCAGGGAATTCCGTATTGGGTGCCACAGGCCTGGTAGACGGGAAGCAGCAGGGGTGGGATTTCGAAGGAGCCGATGCCGAAATCAGAGACCCCGATCACCGCGCCGAGGGAGCCACCTGCGGTGGAGTTCGAACCCGCCGAGGAGCCCCCGTTGTCGGCACCTTTGCCGCTGCTCTTCTGCCTCGCTTTCCCGGCGCTCCTGGTACCGGGCGCGCTGAGGCCACCGTTCCTCCCGCTCATCGTCTTGGTGGCGGTGCTCCGGCCTTCGCTGGGGCCCTTCCCCGTTTGATTCCCGCCCTTCGGCGTGGAGGCGCCGGGGCTGATCGTCGCTCCGTGCTTGACGCCCGCCGATGGCGTCGTGGCTTGTTCTTCGCCACTCCCCGATCGCGGCTGGCAAGGCGACGCGGCGGCTTCGGTTTCCGCACTCGAGCTCCCGCCCCGGCGTTCGGCTTTTTCCGGGCAACTCGGCTGGCTGGCGGCCGTCGTCGTGGCGGTCGTTTCCAGTGGCGTCGTGGACTGTGCGGCGCTGGGGGGAGTCGCGCCCGCCATGTCCGCGCCCAGCGCGGTCAGGGCGCAGAAGCCGGCCAAAGCGATGGTCAGTGCGAGCTTGTGTCTCATACCTGGGCGCCTAGTACCCGTTGCCACGGATCGCCAGACCCGCCTTTGCCATCTCCCCGCGCAACAGGCTCGACCACGCTACTGGCTGGCATACGGGCATGCAACGGCCCGCCTCGCCCCCCAACAAGCCCTTAATCAACGTTTTTTGCTCCATGCTGAGTGAGGGGGAGGATTTCAACTCTGCCGGATGTGCTCGTTAAGCTGAGGTCAATGAGCACGGATCAGGAGCACGAGGACCAGGACAGCATCAGAGCCCGCGGCGAGCAGGCGATTAGCGATTTCGCCCAGGCCCTGTTCGACAGCCAGGTGCTGGAGAACGCCCTCGCGGCCGCCTTCGGTGCCCGGGAGAAGGCACTGGAGGCCCAGCAGGCGGCGATGAGCGCCCTCAACCTGCCCTCGGCGGGAGAGGTCGAGCGCTTGGAGCGTCGCCTGCGCTCCATCTCTCAGCGCCTGGAGGAGGTTGAGGAGCAAATCGACCGGGTTTCCCGCGACGTCGGCGAAATTCGCCGCAGGGCACGGAAACCGACCAAAGGCTAACCCTCGACTTTAGCTTGAGAGTACGGTCCTGGCGGCGCGTCCGGCGGATTTTGCCGCCCGCTCCAGTTCGATGTCCGTGATGCGCTCACCGCCCGCCGCCTCCTCGACAATCAGGACCGCAGCCGCGGCGATGCCCAGGGCATGCGCGCGGGCCAAAACCGTCGCGGTCTGCAGGTCCGCAGCCCCGACCGCGGAGGGAAGTGTCGCGGGCCCCAGGGGAAGGTGGTCGACGCTGGCGATTGCCGCCCTCGCGGCGCCTGGGCCCAGCTCGCCCCGAAGCCTCCGGCTGAGCTCGGGGTCGGGGCGAATCGCATCTGCCGCCGCCCAGGCCTCGCTGATCTCCAGCAGGGCGCCGGTCCCGTGGGCCGAGTCGACAGCGACGCAGGTCCCGACCCGCACCGCCCGCCTCAGCCCCAGCTCGGCCAGGTCGATGAGCACGATCGAGGCGCTCGGGCCACCCATCCCGGTCGCCTGGATCGTCAGCTCACGACCGGCTGGCGTCAGCCCCGTGTATCCCCACAGACCGCGCGCGTGGTTGCTCATCCTCGGTTCTCCCAGCAGCTCCTGGGCGAGCATCAGGGCGCGGCCGGGGTCGCCGACCAGCAGCGCGTCGGCGGCGATCGGGGCTGTCGGGCGAAGTCGCTTGGGCACCGCGGCGGACCATCTTGGCACCGCAGGCGCGGCTATCCGGCTGACGCTCAACCCGTGGGCTCCCGTCTCCGGCTAGCCTCGACCCGGTGACCCCCGACGAGCGCATCTCCTTGGGCGAGGCATCGCGCCGCTCAGGCGTGCCACCCAGCACGCTGAAGCGCTGGGCGGCCGAGAACGTGGTCCGCGTGAAGCGGGGTCGCTGGACCACCGCCGCGGCCGCCCAGGCGCGGGTTGTGGCGCGGATGCGCGAGCGCGGGCACTCGCTGGAGGACCTAAAGCGGGCCGGTCGCGAGGGCCGGCTCGCGTTCGGCTTCACGGAGGAGCTCTTCTCCGAAGCCGAGGAGCAGGTCAGCGTCGAGGCGGTCTCCCTGGAGACCGGCCTCGAGCCGGAGCTGATCGAGCGCATCCTCGCGATCCTCGGCACACCACTCGGGCGCGATCGCCTGCTCAACCCGAGCGACGTCGCAGCGCTTCGCCATTGCGCCCGCGTTCTCGCTGCCGGCTTTCCGCTCGTCGCCTTCCTCCAGCTGGTTCGCGTCTACGTTCAGTCGATGCGACGCATCGCCGACGCCGAGGTGCGGCTGTTTCACCTCTACGTCCACGAACCGATGATTCGCGACGCGGTGCCGGAGCTGGAGATGGCGGAGGAAATGGGACAGCTCGCCGGCGATATCCTGCCGCTCGCCGCGCCGCTGACCCAGTACCTCCACACTCGCTATCTGCGCTTCTTCCTCGAGCAGGACGTGGTCGGTCACATGGAGAGCGGGCTGGGGGAGGCCGCGGCGGAGCTGGGACGTGTGACGGTCGCCTTCTGCTTCATCGATATCACCGGCTTCACGCGCTTCACCGAGGAGGAGGGAGACCTGGAGGCGCTGGACCTGGTCGAGCGTTTTGTCGAGACGGTCGAATCCACATTGCCGCCGGAGGCGATGATCGTCAAGACGATCGGCGATGAGGTGATGGTCGTCTCCCCCGACGCCGCCTCGCTGACCGCCTGGGCGGTGGAGTTCCTCGCCCGCTTCCCCGAGCGCCCGCAGCCCCGGGTGGGCATGCATTGCGGCGAGGCCGTCTATCGCGACGGCGACTACTTCGGCGGTCAGGTCAACCTCGCCCACCGCGTGGTCAGCCGCGCTCAGGCGGGCGAGGTCCTGGTCACCGATCGGGTGCTCGACACGATCGATGATCGAGAGGGGCTGGAGTTCGAGCCGATCGGCGAGGTGAGCCTGAAGGGATTCCCCGTCCAGATCCCGCTATTCCTGGTTCGGGCGACGGCCTGACCTCTCGCCCGGGCCGGGCTCGGAGCGTGCCTACACTCACTTTCCATGGAGAGCGACCGCATGCTGGAGGGGGTGCGGGCCGGGGGGCTGATGCCCAGCGGAACCCCGGTGCTCGTCCTGCTCTCCGGCGGGCGGGACTCGGTCTGCCTTCTCGACCTCGCGGTGCGGGCGCTGGGTCCAGGCGAGGTCACCGCGCTCCACGTCAACTACGGCCTGCGCGAGGACGCGGATCAGGATCAGCGTCACTGCCGAGACCTCTGCGCAGAGCTTCAGGTGGAGCTCGAGGTCGAGCGGCCCCGGCGGCCGGAGGGCCCGGGCAACCTGCAGTCGTGGGCACGCGACACGCGCTACGCGGCGGCCGCGCGGCTGGCGCTGCCCGGCGAGGCGACGATCGCCACCGGCCATACCGCCGATGACCAGGTGGAGACGATCCTCTATCGGCTCGCCTCCTCACCCAGCCGGCGCGCGTTGCTGGGGATGCGCCCTCGCGACGGGCGGCTGGCGCGCCCATTGCTCCCCTTCGCCCGCGCCGAGACGACTGCCTACTGCCAGGAGCGGGGCCTTGCCTGGCGCGACGATTCGACCAACGCCGAGGCGACCTACGCGCGCAACCGCGTGCGCCACGGGCTGATTCCGGCGCTCGCCGCGGTCCACCCGGCCGCGGCGGCGAACGTGCTGCGCACGGCAGAGCTGTTGCGCGACGAGGCCGAGGTGCTCGACGCGATCGTCGCCGCCGAGGTCGACGGCTCAAAGGGGGCGGCGAGGGGCACGATTGGGCTGGAGAGATTCGCCGCGCTGGCGCCGGCGCTTCGCCGGCTCGTCGTGCAACGGCTTGCCGACTCCGTCGCCGGGCGACCGGTGGCGGGGGCGGCCCGCCACGCCGAGGAGGTCGCGGCGCTACGCCGTACCGGCACCGCGATGCTCGACCTCGGCGGAGGGATTCGCGCCGTCGTCGAGCGTGGCGTGCTGCGCGTGGAGCGCCGTCAATCGGCCGACACGCCGATCGCGGGATAGGAGAGATAGAGGCCTGCTTTGGGCCCGTCGGCGGAAGCGTATTTAGACTGCTCGAGATGGGCGACCCAGCGATCGGCGAGACCCTCGTCACCAGCGAGGAACTGCGGCGCCGCGTCGCCGAGCTCGGCGAGGAGGTCAGCAGCGACTACGGGGGGCGCGACCTCTTCATGGTCGGGGTGCTGAAGGGGGCCGTGCTCTTCCTCGCCGATCTGATGCGCAGCCTCACGATCTCCTGCGAGATCGACTTCATGGCCGTCTCCAGCTACGGCTCCCAGACCGACTCCTCCGGCGTGGTGCGGATCCTCAAGGACCTCGACGCGCCGATCGAGCAGCGCCACGTGCTGATCGTCGAGGACATCATCGACTCCGGTCTGACCCTCCACTACCTGATGCGCAATCTCCGGGCACGCAACCCCGCCTCGCTGGAGGTCTGCGCGCTTTTGACCAAGCCGGAGCGCCTCCGCGTCGACCTCTCACCGCGCTACGTCGGATTTGAGATCCCCGATCGCTTCGCGGTCGGGTACGGCCTCGACCACGCCCAGCGATACCGCAACCTCGATTACGTCGCCGCGTTACGGGGATGAGGGGCAAAACCGCCCTGGTACGCTGATTTCTCTTGCCCGTGAGGCGTTTCTTCAAAAGCGCGGCTTTCCCGATCCTGCTGGTGGTGATCCTGGCGTTCGTCGCCCAGCGGTTCATCAACAGCTCGCCGGGTACCCCAGCGCCCTCATACAACGAACTGGTCAAGCCGAAGTCGGGCCTGATCGCGACCGGCCAGATCGAAGAAGTCTCGGTCAACACGAAGGAAAACTCGCTCAGCGTCAAGGAGACGAAGAAGGCCGGTGGCCAAAGCTTCTCCACCGGGTACCCGCCCAACGCCGAACAGAGCCTGATGAACCTGCTGGTCAGCGCCGAAGTGAAGACGGCGGTGCACGGCTCCGGCGGCTCCAACCTGCTCTCGCTGCTGATCACCATCCTGCCCTTCATCCTCTTCTTCGGCTTCTGGATCTTCCTGATGAACCAGATGCAGGGTGGCGGCTCGCGGGTGATGAATTTCGGCAAATCCAAAGCCAAGCGAATGTCGGTGGACGCGCCGAAAATCACCTTCCGCGACGTGGCCGGAGTCGACGAGGCGGTCCAGGAGCTGGAGGAGATCAAGGAATTCCTCGAGAACCCGAAGAAGTTTCAGGCCCTCGGTGCGCGGATCCCCAAGGGCGTCCTGCTCTACGGCCCCCCCGGGACCGGCAAGACGCTCTTGGCCCGCGCCGTCGCCGGCGAAGCGGGGGTTCCCTTCTTCTCGATCTCCGGTTCGGACTTCGTCGAGATGTTCGTCGGGGTCGGCGCGAGTCGCGTCCGCGACCTCTTCGAGCAGGCGAAGCAGAACTCCCCCTGCATCATCTTCATGGACGAGATCGATGCCGTCGGCCGCCATCGAGGCGCCGGAATGGGCGGCGGCCACGACGAGCGCGAGCAGACGCTGAACCAGCTGCTGGTCGAAATGGACGGCTTCGAGATGAAGGACAACATCATCCTCATCGCCGCCACCAATCGCCCCGACATCCTTGACCCGGCGCTGCTGCGGCCGGGCCGCTTTGACCGCCAGGTGGTCGTCGACCGCCCCGATCGCAAGGGCCGTAAGCGGATCCTCGAGGTCCACACTCGCGGCAAGCCGCTGGCGAAGGAGATCGAGCTGGACACGCTGGCCGGCCAGACCCCGGGCTTCACCGGCGCCGATCTCGCCAATCTGATCAATGAGGCCGCCCTGCTCACCGCTCGCCAGGGTCGGCGCGAGATTTCGATGCATGAGTTGGAGGAGGGAATCATGCGGGTCATCGCGGGCCCGGAGAAGAAAACCCGCGTGATGAGCGAGAAGGAGCGACTGATCACCGCCTACCACGAGCTCGGACATGCGATCGTCGGACACCTTTTGCCCAACTGTGACCCGGTGCACAAGATCTCGATCATCAGCCGCGGCCAGGCGCTCGGCTACACGATCAGTCTGCCGACCGAAGACAAGTTCCTCACCTCGCGCGCCGAGCTGACCGACACGATGGCGATGACCCTCGGCGGCCGGGCCGCGGAGGAGATTGTCTTCGGCGAGATCACCACCGGCGCCTCCAACGACCTGGAAAAGGTGACCGAGACCGCAAAGCAGATGGTGATGCGGTTTGGCATGTCCGAGCGGCTCGGCCCGCGCGTTTTCGGCCACGACCGCGGCCAGCCCTTCCTCGGTCGCGAGTTCTCCTCCGAGCCCGACTACTCCGACGAGATCGCACGCGAGATCGACGACGAGATCCGGCGCATCGTCGAGGGGGCTCACCAGACCGCGAAGGACCTTCTCACCGACAAGCGAGAGGCCCTGGACCGCGTCTCCAAGATCCTGCTCGAGCGAGAGACGATCGACGCCGAGCAGTTCGTGGCGCTGATCGACGGCAAGTCCGAGGCCGAGGTGTTCGCCGACGAGGAGGAGACGGCAAAGCCGGCGGCGCCCGAGGCCGCGCCCGAGCGGCCCCAGCGAGAGGGCGCCCGGCCGATGTCACGGCCGAGGCCCGGTTACGCCAGCGGCGACGCGAGCTGAGAACCCCCTCCGCCGGCTGGGGTGGGTCGAGCCCGCCCGGCGGCACTCACTCCAATCAGCGCCAGGCGGCGAGAGTCGGTGCGAGGCTCGGCTTCAAGCCAACGAACCGCCGCAGTACCGAGCGCAGAAGCCGAGGAAGCACTCGCGGCAGCTCAGACGCTGTTTGGCGCGGCGTCCTCAGCGGCCGATGGAAGCCGCGGCGAGGATCACCTGCGCGCGGATCTTTTGCGCCCTCGCCCCAGGCGGGACTTGACAGAGATAGAAGCATCATCGTGATGCTCGCTGATCGGCTGATCATGGGAATAGTCAACGTGACGCCCGACTCCTTTTCGGACGGGGGGCTGTATCTCGATCCGGAGCGGGCGATCGCCCATGGCCAGAAGCTGGCGCGGGACGGGGCGGCGATTTTGGACGTCGGGGGGGAATCGACTCGTCCGGGGGCCGAGGAGGTGAGCGCCGCGGAGGAGCTGGGACGAGTCCTGCCGGCGATCGAGGGATTGGTCGGGGCTGGTGCCGCCGTCTCCGTCGACACCTCGAAGCTGGCGGTGGCCGAAGCGGCGCTGGAGGTCGGGGCGGAGATCGTCAACGACGTCACGGCCCTGCGCCATGACCCCGAGATCGCGGGACTCTGCGCCGAGCGTGGCGCCGGCCTGGTCCTGATGCACATGCGGGGAGCTCCGCCGACGATGCAGGAGAGCCCGGTCTATGACGACGTGGTCGATGAGGTCAAGGCCTTCCTCGCCGAGCGGACGGAGGCCGCGCTCGCGGCCGGCGTGGAGGAGGAGCGGATCTGGCTTGATCCCGGGATCGGCTTTGGCAAGGACTTGGAGCACAACCTGGAATTGCTGCGACGACTCGGCGAGCTGCGCTCCCTCGGCCGGCCGCTGGTGATCGGCGCCTCGCGCAAGAGCTTCATCGGCATGGTCGATGACTCAGCGTCCCGGGAGCGCCTCGGTGGCACGATCGCCGCCTCTGTACTCGCGCTCGCCGAGGGCGCCGACGTCCTCCGGGTCCATGACGTGGCCCAGGCCGCGCAGGCCATGCGGGTGGCCGCCGCGATCCTTGGATAGGTTGACGCCGCATGGAGGCTCATGGCAACGGAATCGAATCGGGCGTCGAGGTGGAGCTGCGAGGGCTCTCGATCTACACCCATCACGGCGTCAGCGAGGCGGAGCAGGAGATCGGACAGCGCCTGGAGTTCGACGTTTCCTTCGACGTTCCCGACTGCGACGCGGTGCTCACCGACCGGCTGGAGGACACCGTCGACTACGCCCAGGTCTGCGACATCGTGGCTCTGGCCGCGACCGAGCGCAGCTACAAGACGCTGGAGCGTCTCGCCCAGGTGATCGGCGAGCGGCTGATGGAGCGCTACGGCTGCGAGTCGGTCCGGGTGCGCGCCGCCAAGCCCGAGCCGCCGCTGCCCCTCGCAATCCAGGAGGTCGCCGTCGAGGTGACCCACGACCGCTCGGTCGAGGAGGACGGCGGCGGGGAGGGCAACGGCGATTAGCGAGGTGCGCACCGGCTATCTCGGGCTGGGGTCCAACGTGGGCGAGCGCGAGGGGCACCTGCGGGCGGCGATCGGGTCCCTGCGCCAGAGCGGGATCGAGGTCGGGGCGGTCTCCTGCGTCTATGTGACCGAGCCGGTGGGGGAGGTCCTCGACCAGCCGGACTTCCTCAACGCCGCGGTTCGCATCGCCACCGGCCTGGAGCCCGAGGCGCTGCTCGACCGCTGCAAGGAGATCGAGGCCGGGCGGGGCCGCGCCCTAGGGCAGCCCCGCCACAGCCCGCGTCCGCTCGATCTCGACCTGCTGCTCCTCGGCGCCCTGCAGCTGCGGACCGGGCGCCTGACCCTGCCCCATCCCGAGATCACCACTCGCCGCTTCGTCCTCCTCCCTCTGCTGGAGTTGGACCCTGGCCTGAGGCTCCCCGACGGGACCAGCCTGGCGCAGGCGCTTGACCTTCTCGGCCCCGGCCAGCGGGCCGAGAAGGTGGGCCCTCTGGGTTAGGCGGCCGCGGTGGCCGTGCCGCGCAGCGGCGCCAGCCAGGCCGGCGGCAGGATCGCGGGAATGTGGCCGGGGTAGTGCGGAACCACGCGCTTTGCCAGCTCTCCCGCGGGCCGCCCCTCGATTGAGGGACGCAGGTCCTCGAGGGTCATCGCCAACCCGAGGCTGGGGGCGATCTGGAAATCAGCCGCGTTTAGCTGCTCCCCGTTCAGCACCCCGGCGGCGATCCAGCCGTCGACCTTCTCCAGCATCTCCGGCAGTTCGGCGAGGGCGCGCCGGACGTGCTGGTCATCGGCCTTGTTGAAGCGGGCCGAGAGGGCCACGATCGGCGCTGCCGTGAGCATCGCCAGGTCGATCGGGACCCCGAGCCTCGCGCCCTCCGAATAGCTGCGCAGAGGCGCCCTGTCCTTCTTGATCGCCCACCAGAGGATCTGGCGCATCGGCGCCTGCAGGCTTGCCTCGCCGAAGCCCTCCGCCTCCTCGACCTCGCTCCGGCGCTTTGGCTCGGCGGGGAAGAGCGGCGGCTCGGGCCGCACCCGCTCGAGCTCGCGGGCGATCTCCCGCGAGCCCTGCACCCTGGCGCCCTCGAGCTTCAGGGCGGGCACGGTGACCCCGGGAAAGCCGACCGCGCGCAGCGCCAGCTTGGAGATCACCGGCAGCAGGTCGGTCCGCTTGTAGGGGATGCCCTTGTGCTCGAGCATCAGCCCCGCGGCGATGCTCGGGTGCGAGGCCGGGATCACGTAGAGCCGTGCGTTCACTGGCGAAGCAGCATAATCATCGCCCGTGCTCCTCGCGGTAGACGTCGGCAACACCCAGACCCACCTCGGTGCCTTCGAGGGCCAGAGCCTGGCCGAGCACTGGCGCTTCCAAACCCGCGCCGGAGCAACCGGCGACGAGCTGGCCGAGCGGATCGGCGGCCTTCTCGCACTGCGCGGCATGGCTCTTGGTGACATCGACGCGGTCTGCGTCTCCTCGGTGGTGCCGCCGCTCGGCGCCCAGTACGAGCAGCTGGTCGAGCGCTACCTGGAGGCCGAGTACCTGTCGGTCGCGCCGGGGGTCAAGACCGGGATGGCGATCAGAATCGAGAATCCGCTGGAGGTCGGGGCGGACCGGCTGGTCAACGCCGTCGCCGCCTATGACCGGGTGCACGGCGCCTGCGTGGTCGTCGACTTCGGCACCGGCATCAACTTCGACGCGGTCTCCGCCGCGGGCGAGTACCTGGGCGGGGCGATCGCCCCGGGCCTGGAGGTCTCTCTCACCGCCCTGGTCGAGAGGGCGGCGCGGATCCCGCGCATTGATCTCGGCGAGCCCGACGCGGCGATCGGGCGCTCCAGCCGCGCCGCGATCCAGTCGGGCTTCGTCTTCGGCTTCGCCGGGTTGATCGACGGCATCGCCCGGCGGATAGAGAAGGAGCTGGGTGAGGCGCGCTTCCTCGCCACCGGCGGCCTGGCCTCCTCGATCGTCCCCTTCACCGAGACGATCGACGAGGTGGATGACCTGCTTACCCTGAGGGGTCTCCGTCTGATCTATGACCGCAACCGATAAAGCACGATCTCCTCTGCTCCCCTCCTCAGCCGCCGGGGGCTCTGCATCGGTCAGCCTCGGAGGGGACGGTGATCGAGAGCCGCCCGCGGCCGCGATCGCATCGGTGCTCAGCGGCCTGGGCCGGCCAGCGCTGATCGAGCCATTCGAGATCGGCGGATTGAAGATCGAGAACCGGGTTGTGCTGGCTCCCCTGGCGGGGATCGGGAACTGGTTCGTCCGCCTGCAGGCCAAGCGCCACGGGGCGGGGTTGGCCGTCTCGGAGATGGTCTCCAGCTTCGGCCTCCATCACCGCAACGAGCGCACCCTGCGCGAGCTGATGCGGATCCACCCCGACGAGCACCCCGTCTCGATTCAGCTCTTCGGCCACGACCCCGACGTGATGCGCTCCGGCGCCGCGATTGCCGCCGAGGCGGGAGCCGACCTGATCGACATCAACATGGGCTGTCCGGTGCGAAAGGTGCGCCGCACCGGCGCCGGTGCCGAGCTGCTGCGCGACCCCGAGCTCGCCATTGCCCTCGCTCGGGCGGCGTCTGCGGGCAGCGGCCGGCCGGTGACCGTCAAGCTGCGGTCGGGGATCGAGGCCGGCGACCGCTCCGGCTTTGACCTCGCCCTGCGGCTTGTCGCCGAGGCCGAGGTGGCCGCCATCGCCTTCCACCCCCGCGCCGCGGCGAGCGGCCACAAGGGAGCGCCCGATTACGCGCTGACCCGCGAGCTGGCCGAGAGCGTCGGGGTGCCGGTGATCATCTCCGGCGGTCTGAAGAGCGCCGAGGCGGCGCGGCGCGCCTACGAGGAGTCCGGCGCCGACGCGGTGATGATCGCCCGCGGTGGGCTCGGCAACCCCTGGGTTTTCGAGGAGCTGACCGGCCGCCGCTCGCTGCCACCCAGCCGGGCGGAGGTGGTCGCCGAGCTTCTCTGGGTTCTCGATCAGGCCGAGGATCATCTCGGCCCGGAGAGGGCGGAGCGCTACCTGCGCAAGTTCTATCCCTGGTACCTGCCTCTTCTCGACCTCCCGGGGCCGCTCGCCCAGGAGCTTCAGCAGGACGCCGGCCTGCCGCGGGCGCGAGCCCTGATCGCCTCCCTCGCCGCGCCGATCACGATCGATTAGCGGGCCTCTATTGCCGGGGTTGACCCCTCGCTATAATCCCGCGACTTCGTGCCCAGGTGTGGCGAGCGAAATCCGCCGCATCCGGGTTTTTTGGGTCTGGGAGCCAATTCCCGGCTCCCCCGCAAACAGAAGCGAGGTTGGACACTGTGAGTCGCCAGGCCGTCATCACCCCAGAAGGGCTCGAGAAACTGAAGCAGGAGATCGAGCACCTCTCGACGACCAAACGCCGCGAGGTCGCGGAGCGGATCAAAGAAGCGCGCGAGTTCGGCGACATCTCCGAGAACGCCGAGTACGACGATGCCAAGAACGAACAGGCTCTGCTCGAGGGGCGAATCGCCCAGCTTGAGGAGCGGCTACGCCGGGCCACCGTGATCGACGAGAAGGCGCTCGGCACCGACGAGGTGAAGTTTGGCTCGATCGTCCACGTCAAGGACCAAAAGACCGGCGACTCGCAGAAATTCCAGATCGTCGGTTCGACCGAGGCCAACCCTCTGGAGCACAAACTCTCCAACGAATCCCCGATCGGGAAAGCTCTGGTTGGGCGCAAGCGCAACGACGTGGTGACGGTCGAAGTGCCGCGCGGTCCGAAGAAAAAACTGAAAATCACGAAGATCGAGACTGCCTGAGAGCCCCGCAGGGCGACGGATCTGGGGGCCAGTGGTCCTCGCCCCCTCATTCACCCACTGGGGTACGCTCGCTCGCGGCTGCGGCCTGTTTCCCCCAAACCGCCTGCGCTTCGGCACTCTCAGAACGTGACCCAACCGCCCGAACTCTCCGACGTCCTTCGCGATAGGCGGGTGAAGCTGGAGCGGATCCGCGCGGCGGGGATCGATCCGTTCCCGCACGAGTTCGCCGGACGGGAGGAGATCGCCGAGGTGCGGGCCGCCCATCAGGGTCTGGCGCCGGGGATGGAGACGGACTCCGCGCATCGGGTCGCCGGGCGCATCGTCGCCCGGCGCGGCCACGGCAAGGCGGCTTTCCTCGATCTTCGCGACGGCAGCGGCCAGATCCAGCTCCATGCCCGTGAGGACTCGCTCGGACCGGAGGCCTTCGAGCTGCTGGTACACCTCGACCTCGGCGACATCGTCGGCGTGGAGGGGACGGCGATGACCACGCGCAGCGGCGGCGAGCTGACCCTGGGGCTCGGCCGCTGGCGCCTGCTGGCCAAGAGTCTCAGACCCCCGCCCGGCAAGTTCCACGGCCTGGAGGACACCGAGACCCGGTACCGGCGGCGCGAGCTGGACCTGATCGCCAATGAGGAGAGCCGCCGTCTCTTTGCCCTCCGGGCCCGTACGGTGAGCGAGGTCCGCCGCTGGCTGGACGAGCACGGCTTCCTCGAGGTCGAGACCCCGATCCTGCAGCCGCTCTACGGCGGCGCGCTCGCCCGGCCCTTCGTCACCCATCACAACGCCCTCGATCGCGACCTCTACCTGCGGATCGCCAGCGAGCTGTACCTGAAGCGTCTGGTCGTCGGCGGCATCGACCGGGTCTATGAGCTCGGCAAGGATTTCCGCAACGAGGGCGTCTCCCACAAGCACAACCCCGAGTTCACGATGCTCGAGTGGTATGAGGCCTATGCCGACTACGAGAAGACGGCGCGCGACCTGGAGCTGCTGGTCGCCGAGGTGGTGGAGCGTGTGCTGGGGACGACCAGGGTTTCGCGCGGGGACACGGAGGTCGACTTCGCCCCCCCTTGGAGGCGGGTGACCCTGCGCTCGGCGATCGCCGAGCGCAGCGGGATCGACATCGCCGAGCACCCGACGCGCGAGACCCTGGCGGCGGCGATGGGCAGCGAGCCAGATCCCGCCGAGGGCTGGGGCAAGCTGGTCGACGGCCTGCTCTCCAGGGAGGTCGAGCCGCACCTGATCCAGCCCACCTTCGTCTTCGATTACCCGCCCGAGCTGTCCCCGTTCGCCAAGGCCCATCGCTCCGAGGAGGGTCTGGTCGAGCGCTGGGAGGCGTTTAGCGGTGGAGTCGAGATCGCCAACTCCTTCAGCGAGCTGAACGATCCCGATGAGCAGCGCCGACGCTTCGAACAGCAGGCTGCCGAGCTGCGCCGTGGTGACCAGGAGGCCCAGCCTTTCGATCAGGCATTTCTCGAGGCGCTGGAACAGGGGATGCCCCCGACTGGCGGAGTCGGCTTGGGAATCGATCGGCTGGTGATGATGCTGACCGGGGCCCAAAGCCTGCGCGAGGTTCTGCTCTTCCCCTCGATGCGGTCCTGATCTCGGCGAAAAAAGCCGCTTAGAGCGGAAATTCAGCCCACAAAGCCGGTTGGGTGCTGTCGGTATCGTTTAGAGGGCACATGGGCGCTTGCCGATATTCGATTGGCGTCTGCGGTACTTCCCCGACCGAACCGAGTTGGAAAAGGTAGAGAGGTTCCATTGTTCGAGCGATTCACAGAGCGAGCCCGTCAAGTCGTCGTCCTGGCGCAGGAGGAGGCGCGCACGCTCAAGCACAACTACATCGGCACCGAGCACATCCTGCTCGGTCTGCTGCGCGAGGAGGAGGGCCTGGCGGCCCGCGTCCTGGAGTCGCTCGACATTACGGTCGAACGGGTCCGCTCCCAGGTGGTGCGGATCGTCGGTTCGGGCGAGGAGGTCACCTCCGGTCAGATCCCGTTCACGCCTCGGGCCAAGAAGGTGCTGGAGCTGGCGCTGCGCGAGGCGCTCTCACTCGGCCACAACTACATCGGCACCGAGCACATCCTGCTCGGCCTGGTGCGGGAGAACGAGGGTGTCGCCGCCCGCATCCTGCTCGACTTCGATGCCGACTCCGACAAGATCCGCAACGAGGTGATCCGGATGTTGTCCGGTCCCGGCGGCCGCCGCCAGGGCGCGGGCGCCGGTGGCGGTCAGGGCGAGGGCAAGAAGTCCTCCAAGCTGCTCGACCAGTTCGGCCGCAACCTGACCAAACTCGCCGAGGAGGGCAAGCTCGACCCGGTGATCGGCCGCGAAACAGAGATCGAGCGGATCATGCAGATCCTCTCCCGCCGGACCAAGAACAACCCCGTCCTGCTGGGCGAGCCCGGGGTGGGCAAGACCGCGGTGGTCGAGGGCCTGGCCGCCCGGATCAACAAGGGCGAAGTGCCGGAGCTACTGAAGAACAAGCAGATCTACACCCTGGACCTGGCGGCGCTGGTCGCCGGCTCCAAGTACCGGGGGGAGTTCGAGGAGCGGCTGAAGAAGGTGATGAAGGAGATCACCCAGCGCGGCGACATCATTCTCTTCATCGACGAGCTGCACAACCTGGTCGGCGCCGGTGCGGCGGAGGGCGCGATCGACGCTGCCTCGATTCTGAAGCCGGCCCTGGCCCGGGGCGAGATCCAGACGATCGGCGCGACGACGCTGGACGAGTACCGCAAGTACCTGGAGCGCGACTCGGCGCTGGAGCGCCGCTTCGCCCAGATCAGGGTCAATCAGCCCTCGGCCGAGGACACCGTGAGGATCCTCGAAGGGCTGCGCGAGCGCTACGAGCAGCACCACCACGTGAGCATCAACGACGGCGCGCTCTCCGCCGCCGCCGAACTCGCCGATCGCTACATCTCAGACCGCTTCCTGCCCGACAAGGCGATCGACCTGATCGATGAGGCCGCCTCGCGGATGCGCATCAAGTCGATGACCGCGCCGCCGGTCTACCGCGACCTGGAGGAGGAAATCGAGACGACGAGGCGGGAGAAGGAGGCCGCGATCGAGGCTCAGGAGTTCGAAAAGGCAGCCAGCCTTCGCGACGCCGAGCGCCAGCTGACGACGCGCAAGCGCCAGCTGGAAGACGAGTGGGCCGAGGGCGAGAGCGGCGACCGGCCCGTGGTCGGCGAGGAGGAGATCGCCGACATCGTCTCGATGTGGACCGGCATCCCGGTCTTCAAGCTGACCGAGGCCGAGACCAAGAAGCTGATCCGCATGGAGGAGGAACTGCACAAGCGGGTGATCGGCCAGGAGGTGGCGATCACCGCCGTATCCAAGGCGATCCGCCGCTCGCGCGCCGGGATCAAGGACCCCAAGCGCCCCGCCGGATCGTTCATCTTCCTCGGCCCCTCCGGTGTGGGCAAGACCGAGCTTGCGCGGACTCTCGCCGAGTTCCTCTTCGGCGACGAGGAGGCGATGATTCGGATCGACATGTCCGAGTACATGGAGAAGCACGCGGTCAGCCGCCTGGTCGGCTCGCCGCCCGGCTATATCGGCTACGACGAGGGCGGTCAGCTGACCGAGGCCGTGCGGCGCAAGCCCTACAGCGTGCTGCTGCTGGACGAGATCGAGAAGGCCCACCCCGATGTCTTCAACATCCTGCTGCAGATCCTGGAGGACGGGAGGCTGACCGACGCCCAGGGCCGCACGGTCGACTTCCGCAACGCGATCGTGATCATGACCTCCAACATCGGCGCTTCGGAGATCGCCAAGAACACCTCCATCGGCTTCACCGTCTCCGATGAGACGGGGATGTCCTACGACGACATGAAAAACCGGATCATGGGCGACCTGAAGAAGGTCTTCCGACCCGAGTTCCTCAACCGGATCGACGAGGTGATCGTCTTCCACAAGCTGGCCAAGAACGAGGTGAAAGAGATCATCGAGCTGATGATCGCCCGCGTCCGTGTCCAGGTCGCCGAGCACGAACTCCTGCTGGAGCTGACCGAGGACGCCAAAGACCTGCTGGTCGAGAAGGGCTGGGACCCGTCGATGGGCGCCCGACCGCTGCGCCGCGCGATCCAGCGCTACATCGAGGACCCCCTCGCCGACGAAGTTCTGCGCCACGGTCCGATGACACCCGGCTCGACGGTGATGGTCGCCCGCGACCCCTCCGGCGACGAGGAGGACCGTCCGCTCGGCCTGACGATTCTCGCGCCGGTCAAGCCGCCGGAGAAGCTTCCTCCCGCGCCTGAGCCCGAGAAGGTTGGGGTCGGGGCGAAGAAGGGCGACGGCGACAGCGAGCCCGAGGGGGACGATGAGCAGCCCTCCGGCGACGCCGACGCCTGAGCGCCGCGCGGGTGCCTGAGCCGGGCCGCAGCGCGATCGGGACCTGGAGCGGCGGCAGGTACCTGCATTTCGGCGAGGCGATCGAGGAGGAGCGGCTGGCCGCCCTGCTTTGCCCCGGTGAGGGGATCGACACTGTCCTCACCGCCGATGCCTACGGCCAGGGAGAGGCCGATCGGCTGCTCGGACGGGCCCTGGCCGGCGTGCCGCGCGGCTCCTACTGCCTGGCCGGCGCGGTCGGCCACGACTTCTACGCGGGCCAGCGCGACGGCCCACGCGGCTTTCCCCGCTTCACCGACCCCAGCCTGCGCGGAGCCGCCGACTACGCCGACTACCTGCGAATGGCGGCGGAGCGCAGCCTGGAGCGCCTCGGCGCCTCATCCTTCGATCTGCTGCTCCTCCACAACCCCGACCGCATCGGCTACTCCAGCGAGGCGGTCTGGGACGGGATGGAGGCGCTGCGGCAGGGCGGCCTGACGGCTCGGCTCGGCATCGCCCCGGGGCCGGCCAACGGCTTCACCATCGACCTGATCGCCTGCCTCGAGCGCTTCGGCGAGCGGATCGACTGGGCGATGATCATCCTCAACCCGTTCGAGCCCTGGCCCGGGGAGCTGTGCCTTGATGCCGCCGCTCGCCACGGAGTGCGGGTGCTCACCCGCGTGGTCGATTACGGCGGCCTCTTCTGGGGAGACCTGCAGCCGGGGATGGAGCTGGGCAAAGGGGATCACCGCAGCTTCCGGCCTCCCGGTTGGATCGAGGCCGGCCTGGAGAAGCTGGGCCGCGTGGTGCCGCTCGGCGAGCGCCTCGGCCTGACCCCGATCCAGCTCGCCTGTCAGTGGAACCTCGCCCACCCGGCGGTCGAGTGCGTCGTGCCGACGCTGATCCAGGAGGCGGGCGAGGGCGCCCGCCCGATCGAGGCCAAGCGGGCAGAGCTGGCGGCGCTGCCCGCCGAGCCACGGCTCGGTGAGGCAGAGGTGGCGGCGATCCGGGCGGTCGGCGACAACGCCGGCGCCATGATGCTGAAGGGCGCCAGCCCCGAACATCGGGGGGAGGAGCGACCCGACCGCTGGGCGCTGAGTGAGGATCTGACCGAGGTGGGCGCACGCTGGGGCATCGACCCCTCCCGGGACCTGGTCGCCACTTAGCCGGGTTTGGGACCCGCCTCGGCCCGCGGGCTTGACAAAGCCTATCCCGACCTTTCCACACGGATATCACCGGGCCGCATTCCAGAGCGCTTTTTGGCATCCTGGCTGGCGATGCCTTCTTTGTCTGGGGATGAGCTGCATGAGCTGTCTGAACGACAGGATCCCCGGCTAGTAAGGGCCCTTGACGTCGTTGCTCCGGGCAGCGCCCTGCGCGAGGGGATCGACAACATCGTCCACTCGCGGACCGGCGGCCTGATCGTCGTCGGGGACCTGGAGAACGTTTCCCACCTGCTCTCTGGCGGAATCAAGCTGGACATCGACTACACCCCGGCGATGCTCTACCAGGTGGCGAAGATGGACGGGGCGATAGTCCTCAACGCCGAGGCGACGAACATCGCCTGGGCCAACGTCCAGCTGATGCCGGATCCGACCATCCTCTCCTCCGAGACAGGCACCCGCCACCGAACCGCCGAGCGCGTCTCCAAACAGACCGACGCCCTGGTGGTGGCGATCTCCCAGCGCCGCGACGTGGTCTCCCTCTACGTGGAGGGAACGAAGTACATCCTCCAGGACATTCCCGCGGTGCTGGCCAAGGCCAACCAGGGGCTGGCGACGCTGGACAAGTACCGCGACCGGCTCGATCAGGTCTCCACCCGCCTCACCGTGCTGGAGTTCGAGGGCGGCGGCGTTCTCTACGACGTGCTCGCCGTTCTCCAGCGGGCCGAGCTGGTGACGCGGATGGCGGTCGAGGTCGAGCGCTACATCGTCGAGCTCGGCACCGAGGGCCGCCTGATCGAGATGCAGCTGGAGGAGACGATGGTCGGTGTTGCGGCCGACAAGACGGCGCTGGTTCGTGACTACTCGGTCGAGGACTCCGAGCAGAACCTCGCCGCCGTCCTCCAGGCGCTGGCCCGGATGCCGCACCAAGATGTGCTCGACTTCGGCCGGCTGGCCGAGATGCTCGGCTATGACCGTAAGCTGAACACCCTGGATTTTCCGATCGCGCCGCGCGGCTACCGCGTACTTGGGCGAATCCCTCGGGTCCCAAAGCTTGTCGTCCAGAAGATCATCCAGGAGCTCGGCGGTTTGGAGGAGGTCCTGGCGGCCTCTGACGCCGATCTGGAGGCCGTCGACGGAGTGGGCCCCACCAGGGCCAAGGACATCCGCGAGGGCCTGCGCAGGCTTCAGGAGGTCGACATGGTCGACCGGTACCTGCAGAACTGACGGCGATGAGCGCCGTCGCAAATCGAAAGGAGCAAGAGATTCCCCAGCTAGAGGAGGCCATGGAGGCAGGCTTCGAGGAGGACGTCGTCTACGTCTGCGACTTCGAGGAGGGAGACAAGGTCGTATATCCACACCACGGAGCCGGCCTCGTGCTGAAGAAAGAGACCCGGGAGCTGATGGGGTGCGAGCGTGAATACCTGACGATCAAGATCCTCCACAACGAACTCACGGTGATGGTCCCCTGTGAAAACGCCGGTCTGGCAGGGCTGCGGCGCGTGATCGATGAGGAAGAGATCAAGAAGGTGACCGATGTCCTCACCGACGATGTGTCGGAGATGCCGAAGAATTGGAACCGGCGCTTCAAGTACAACCGGGAGAAGATCAAGACCGGCGACGTGTTCGAGCTGGCCGAGGTTGTCCGCAACCTGGCGATTCGCGAGATGGAGAAGGGTCTCTCCACCGGCGAGAAGCAGATGTACACGCGGGCGAAGAAGATTCTCGCCTCGGAGTTCATGTACGCGCTGGACAAGGACGAGGAGGGGGCGGAGGAGTACCTCGACGGGCTGCTGGAGGAGCGCTTCGCCGCCACGGCCTAGCAGGGAGACCTCCGTCACCGCGGCGATCGCGGCCGCCGGCTCCGGGGAGAGGCTCGGAGCCGGCGGCCCGAAGGCCTTCGTGGCGCTGGCCGGCAGGCCGATGATCGAGTGGTCGATCGCGGCCTTTCGCTCCGCTCGGCCGGTCGGCTCGATACTCATCGCCACACCGCCCGGCCATCTCCACGATCTCACCGGCGATGACCTCGGCCTGGTCGCCGGCGGCAAGACGAGGGCCGAATCGGTCGCCAACGCTCTGGCGGCAGTCGACACCGAGCTGGTGGCGATCCACGATGCGGCCCGGCCGCTCGTCACCCCAGGGTTGATCGAGGACCTGATCGCCGCCCTCCTCGCGGATCCCGGCGCCGCCGGGGTGATCGCCGCAGCCCCGCTCACCGACACGATCAAGCAGGTAGGCCCCAGCGCGAGCGGGCCTGGGGCTCGGGTCTCGGGCCCCCCGGCGGGGGAGCTGGTGATCGAGAGGACCCTCGATCGCTCGCGCCTGTGGGCGGCGCAGACCCCACAGGTCTTTCGCACCGATGCCCTGCGAGCCGCGCTGGCCCCCGATCTCCGGCACAGCGCCGCGGCGACCGATGAGGCGAGCCTGGTCGAGGCGGCGGGGGGGAGGGTGCTGATCCATCCGGCCCCGGCGGAGAACCTCAAGGTGACCACGCCCCTGGACTTAAGGCTCGCCGCAGTGCTGTTGGCCAAGGCGGGGTAGCGCAGGCGCCAGCACGACGGTAGCGTGCGGCCGCGTGCTGACCGACTACCACCTCCATCTGCGCCCCGACGAGGACGACACCCCGGCGGAGCGCTTCTTCACCCTGGAGAACGTGGAGCGCTACATCGCCGCGGCGGAGGCGGCGGGTGTGGGTGAGCTCGGCGTCTCCGAGCACGTCTATCGCTTCACCCAGGCGCTCGAGCTCTGGCGCCACCCGTTCTGGGAGGAGTGCGCCCGCGATGACCTCGACGCCTACTGCGAGTTCGTGCGGGGCACGCCGTTGAGGCTCGGCCTGGAGTGTGACTTCATCCCCGGCGCCGAGGAGCGCACCGCCGCCCTGCTGGAGGCCCGCGAGCTGGACTACGTCATCGGCTCCGTCCACTTCCTCGGCGAGCGCGCCGTCGACCACGACGGCTGGGACGTCTGGGAGGGCGGGGGGGACGCGGATCAGGTTTGGCGCCGCTACTTCGCCACCCTCGCCCAATGCGCCAGGTCCGGCCTGTTCGACGTGCTCGCCCATCCCGACCTGGTCAAGGTCTGGGGCCCCGGACGGCCCCGGCCCCAGCGTGATCCCCGCTACTTCTACGAGCCGGCGGTGGAGGCGATAGCCGAGAGCGGAATCGCCGTGGAGATATCCACCGCGGGCCTGCGCAAGCCGGTGGGTGAGATCTATCCGGCGCCGGCCTTCGCCCGGATGTGCGTCGAGGCGGGGGCCGACTTCGCCCTCTCCTCCGATGCTCACCTTCCCGAGCAGGTCGGCTTCGGCTATCAGCGGGCAATCGAGCTTCTCGCCGATCTTGGCGTCGGCGAGATCTGCGTCTTCGAGGGGCGCCAGCGGCGGCTGGAGCCAATCGGCGCCGAGTGCGGAAAGATTGAGCAGTGAGGCGGGCAACCTGATGTCTGTGGGGATCGGCTATGACAGCCACCGCTTCGTCGAGGGCCGGCGCCTGGTGCTCGGCGGCGTGGAGATCGCCCACGATCGCGGTCTGGCCGGCCATTCCGATGCCGACGTCCTCACCCACGCGGTTATCGACGCGCTGCTCGGCAGCGCCTCGGCAGGGGACATCGGGACGCTGTTCCCCGACGCGGAGGCGCGATGGAAGGACGCCGACTCGATCGATCTGCTGCGTATCGTCGTCGCCACCGTGCCCGGCCGGATCGTCAACATCGACGCCACCCTTGTTTGTGAGCAGCCGCGGCTGGCGCCATATCGGGCCGAGATGGAGCGAATCGTGGCCGAGGTGACGTCTGCCAGGGTCAACGTCAAGGCGACGACAAACGAGGGGATGGGCTGGATCGGCCGCGGCGAGGGAATCGCCTGCATCGCCGTCGCCTCGGTCGAGGGGGAATCAATCATCTAGGCTTCCCGCTCCGATGGGGAATCTCAGCTCGATCGTGTCGAACTCCCGCGAGTCGGTCTCCGATGCCGTCTTCGAGATCAGGGTGCTGCACGAGGCGGGGATCCTGCGACCGCTGCGTCCCGATCGGGCGGGCAGGATCGGCGCCACCTTCATCCGCTGGGGGGCCTCGCCGGCCACCGGCATCGCGATCGCCGCAATCCACTACCCGCACGAGATCGCGCTGATCGACGAGCGCGGCTCGCTCAGCTTCGAGCGGGTCCACCGACGCTCCAACGCCCTGGCGCATGCCTTCGCCGAGATGGGGATCGGCTACGGAGACGGGGTCGGGATCATGTGTCGCAATCACCGGGGCTTCGTCGAGGCGACCCTCGCCGCGGCCAAGCTCGGGGCCAGCGCCCTGTACCTGAACACGATGTTCGCCGGTCCGCAGCTGGCCGAGGTGACGAGGCGCGAGGGCCCCAAGGTGCTGGTCTATGACGAGGAGTTCACCGGTCTGCTGGAGGGGGTCGACGGGAGCGTGGCCCGCGTCGTCGGCTGGTGTGACAGCGAGGCGCCGGGCGAGACGACGCTCGAGCAGCTGATCACCGGGGGCGAGGAATCGAACCTCAAGCCGCCCCCCGACAAACCACGTTTCGTGATCCTCACCTCCGGCACAACCGGGACCCCGAAGGGTGCCCAGCGCTCCAGCCCCGACGGCCTGCTGGCGATGGCCGCGCTGATCGAGAGGATCCCCTACCGAGCCCGCGAGACGATGGTGATCGCCGCTCCGCTCTTTCACTCCTGGGGCTTCTTTCACTTCGTGATCAGCCTGCCGACCGCCTCGACGATGGTCCTGCGCCGGCGCTTTGACCCCGAGGACACCCTGCTCGCCGTGGGGGAAAGCCGCGCCCAGGTGCTGGCCGCGGTGCCGGTGATGATCCAACGCATCCTCCAGCTCCCCGACCAGACGCTCGCCAACTACGACCTCTCCTCGCTCAGGATCACCGCGCTCTCCGGTTCGGCCCTGCCGGGGGAGCTGGCGACCGCCTGGATGGATCGCTTTGGCGATTCGGTCTACAACCTCTACGGCTCGACCGAGGTCGCCTACGCGACCGTCGCCACACCAACCGATCTTCGCGCCGCGCCCGGCACCGCCGGGCGCCCGCCGCGCGGCACGGCTGTGCGGCTCTATGACGGGGAGGGGCGAGAGGTGAGGCGGGGCGAGGTCGGCCGGATCTTCGTCGGCAACGAGATGTCCTTCGAGGGCTACACCGGCGGCGGCGGCAAAGAGGCGATCGACGGCCTGCTCTCCAGCGGAGACGTCGGCCACATCGACCCCGCCGGGCGGCTCTTCATCGATGGTCGCGACGACGAGATGATCGTCTCCGGCGGCGAGAACGTCTTCCCGCGCGAGGTCGAGGATCTGCTCGCCGATCTCGACGCCGTGGTGGAGGCGGCGGTGATCGGGGTCGAGGACGAGGAGTTCGGCCAGCGCCTGAAGGCCTTCGTCGTGCTCACCGAGGATGGGCAGCTCTCCGAGGAGGAGCTCAAGGCCCACGTCAAGGCCAACCTCGCCTCATACAAGGCTCCGCGCGAGGTCGAGTTCCTCGAGGAGCTGCCGCGCAACGCGACGGGCAAGATCCTCAAGCGCGAGCTGCGCGAGCGCGAGACGCAGAAGACGGCCTGAGCCGGCGCAAATTGCGCCTTTTCGGCCGCCGCGGGGGTGGCATCGCCTCCGATGCCCATAGTAGGTTGGCGCTCAATGGGAGAACCCGCGGTTCAGCTTGAGGGGCTCGGCGAGGCGAGGGAGTCGGTGCGCGGCATCGCCGAGCAGGCGCTGGAGTGGGTTCGGGTCAGCGAGGGGCGGATCGTCGAGGCCGATGCGCGGGCGGAGGCAAGGTTGCTGGAGGCTCGCGGCGAGATCAAGGTGCGGGCGATGGCGGCTCTGCGCAAGGTCGGCGAGGAGGGCAAGGAGCGCATAGCGGCGGAGCGCGGACGGCGCCGGGACGCCGAAGCTCGGGCGAGCCGGGCTGAGGATGCCAGGAATCGGGGCGAGAGGGCCTTGGAGCAGTCCAAGCTGAGTGCCGAGCGCGAGCGGAAAACGCTTGCCGAGGAGCTTGCGGCCAGCCGGGCGGAGGCCGGGGATGCGCTCGCCGAGATGGTCGCCAAGCTCGGGCAGGAGGCAAAACGACGCGAGCATGAGGCTCGCGCCGAGGTTCAGCTGGAGGCCGACCGTAGGGTCGCCGCGGCGGAGCAGCGGGCAGCAGATGCCGAGGCCAGAGCGGCCGAGGCGCACGAGACCGCGGTGCGGATCGAGACCGAGATCGAGCGGCGCGTAATGGAGGGCACCGAGGAGGTGCGACGCGAGGCCGAGGAGCGGGTGCAGAAGCTGGTCGAGAAGGTCGAGCATGAGGCGGCGGAGATTGCCCGGGCGCGGGCCGAGGATCAGCTGCGGGCGGAGTCGGACCGCATCCGGGTGCAGACCGAGCGGCGCGAGGAGCGTGCCAGGCAGGCCGCCGAGGAGGAGATCAAGGCGAGCGCCAACCGGGCCAGGCGCGAGGCCCTCACCGCCGCGGAGGAGACGGCGCCGGACTGGGCGCGGTCGGATTCGGCGGCCTCTCCCGCCGGCTACCGGACCTTCTAGGCTCCGCCTCGCGATGCGCGAGGTGAGGATCAAGGACAGCCTGACCGGGAGGCTGCAGACGATCGACCCCGCCGAGGAGGTCGGCATCTACGTCTGTGGGCCGACGGTCTACAGCAGGATCCACATCGGCAACGCGCGGCCGTTCGTCGTCTTTTCCCTGCTCGCCCGGTTTCTCAGGTCCGAGGGCTTCGGGGTGCGACTGGTGGTCAATGTCACCGACATCAACGACAAGATCTACGTCGCGGCACAGGATGCGGGGGAGCCCTCGGCGCAGTTCGCCGCGCGGATGACAAGGGCGTATTTCGAGGACACTGACCGGCTCGACCTGGGACGGCCGGATGCCGAGCCGCTGGCCGGCGAGACGATCGGCGCAATCGTCGCGCTGATCGCCGCTCTGGTCGAGTCGGGGCACGCCTATGAGTCCGGGGGCGATGTCTATTTCCGCGTGCGCAGCTTCGCCGCCTACGGCAAGCTCTCCAACCGCAAGCCGCAGGACATGGACCAGGGGGAGGAGGCCGGCTCGGCATCGCTGAAGGAGGATCCGCTCGACTTCGCCCTGTGGAAGGCCCACAAAGTGGGGGAGGACACCACCTGGGATTCGCCCTGGGGAGCCGGCCGCCCCGGATGGCACGTCGAGTGCTCGGCGATGGCAGAGGCCGAGCTGGGCCCATCGTTTGCGATCCACGGCGGCGGCTCGGACCTCCTCTTCCCCCACCACGAGAACGAGATCGCGCAGTCGGAGGCCGCGGGGCGCCCGTTCGCCAGGACCTGGATGCACAACGGAATGGTCGAGGCCGATGCCGCCAAGATGTCGAAGTCGCTGGGCAACATCTTCCAACTCTCCGCAGCGCTCGATCGCTACGGGCGCGAGGCGGTCCTCGCCTTTCTGATCTCTGGGCATTACCGCCAGCCGCTGGCCTTCGGGCCGCAGGAGATGGATCAAGCCGTGGCCAGGGTGGAAGGGCTGCGGAATTTCTTTCGCGATCACCCTCTGGGGGTGGCCGGTGAGGTCTCGCCCGAGCAGCGGCGCGAGGGATTGGCCGCGACCCCACCGGCCACCCGGCTGGAAGCCTTCCGCCAGGCCCTGGCTGAGGACTTCAACACACCGCGGGCGCTGGCCCAGATATTCGCTCTCATCAGTGAGGCAAACAGAGAGGAGATCGTTGGGGCTCCCGAGGCCGTTCGGGAGATGCTCGAGCTGCTCGGTCTGGGGTCGGTGGCGGACCCCGAGGAGAGCGCCGGCAGCGATGCCGAGGCGCTGCTGGCTGAGCGCGAGAAGGCAAGAGCAGCGAGGGACTTCGAGCGCGCCGACGCGATTCGCGCCAGGCTGGCTGAGATCGGCTGGGATGTCAGGGACTCGGCCGACGGCGCCCGCCTGGTCCCCAGGGGTTAGGCGTTAGTCGATGGCGGGCCAGCTGATCTATGGCAAGCGGCCGGTTGCCGAGGCGGAGCGGGGGAGGCGTCGGGTGCATCGTGTCTGGCGTCTTCCCGCGACGTCGGCCGAGGATCTGGCGCAAATGTGCGGTTCGCCAGACCATCAGGGGGTCGTCGCTGAGGTCGATCCCTACCCCTACGCCGAGCCGGAGTCGCTGCTCCGGGACAAGAGCGCTCTGCTCCTGGCCCTGGACCAGGTGCAGGACCCCCGCAATCTCGGCGCGGTCGCCCGCTCCGCCGAGTTCGCCGGCGCCGCCGGCCTGGTGATCCCCGACCGCCGCTCGGCCGAGGTGACGGCCGCCGCCTGCAAGGCCTCGGCAGGCGCGGTCGAGCACCTGGCGATCGCCCGCGTCCGCAACCTCGCGGACTGGTTGGAAGGGGCCAGGAAGGCGGGCTTTTGGATCTGGGGCGCAGACGCCGGCGCCGAGCAGGCACCGTGGGAGGTGGATCTGCGCGGACCGACGGTTCTGGTCCTGGGCGGGGAGGGCAAGGGGATTCGTCCCCGCGTGGCATCGGCCTGCGACGCCCAGCTTGCCTTTCCCCAGCAGGGGGAAATCAGCTCCCTAAACGTCTCAGCCGCCGCCGCGGCCTTGCTCTTTGAGGCGGTCCGACAGAGACGCCAGCTCCTGGCTCCTGGCGCGTAGCACCTGCAACGGCGGTTGCAAGATCTTGCGTTTGGGGTTGACAGAACTCCGCCCGCACGTAAACTACCGCTGGAATAAGGGTGAACCTCAGCTTGAGTCTGAGATCTCCCAGTCCATAGGGCGCCTCAGGGGAGGTAAACGGCGCCACGACCCTTCACAAGGAGAAGGATCTGTGGCTCTATCTACGCCTACGCACGCAATGCGACTCCCTTCGGGACGCCGTCCCGGTGGCGCCCGCCCGCAGAAAGCTAACTCTCAACCTGAGCTTGATGATCATTATCTGGTTGCGCTCGCCAAGGAGGGAAAGTCCGACGCCTACGACGCGATAGTCCGCCGTTACCGGGGCTTCGTCCGGCTCAAGGCCTCCTCCTACTTTCTCCTCGGCGGCGAGTCCGACGACCTGATCCAGGAGGGCCTGCTCGGCCTCTACAAGGCGATCCGCGACTATCGGACCGATCGTGAGTCGAGCTTTCGAAACTTCGCTGAGCTCTGCATCACCCGCCAGATCATCACCGCGGTGAAGACGGCGACGCGCAACAAGCACACTCCCCTCAACCAGTACGTCTCCTTCAGCCAGACTCCGGCTGCCGCGGGCGACTCGGAAACGACGCTGGATGAGATCCTCTCGGGGCCGACAGTCCTCGATCCGGTCAACCAGGTGATCGCGGCCGAAGAGCTGGAGAGCCTCGTCTCCTGCCTAACAGGTGTCTCGGGTGTCCTCTCAGACCTGGAGAGCCGGGTCCTCTCGCTCTATCTCGACGGCCACTCCTACGAGATCGTCGCCGAGCGGCTGGAGTGCGACACCAAGACCGTGGACAACGCCCTGCAGCGGGTCAAGCGAAAGGTGGGCATTCACCTGGCCTCGCGCGAGGTCGCCCTCTAGCGCTGGCGGGTTTTGGCAGGTCGGCCAAGACGTATTCGAGGAGCTGGCGCCCGGGTTCGGAGGCCAGCGCGATGTCGTCGGCCCTGACTCCGACGCGGTGCAGCGACTGCATTCGCAGCACCTCGCCGTCCGTGTGTTGGGAAAGATGCCGGCGCAGGAGACGCCCAGCCGCTCCAGGCCCTCGTATGTCACTCCGTTGGCGACCCCGATCGCCTGGCAGAGAACGCCCGCCTCGTCGGGTCGCAGGAACCGAAAGGTCGCGTCCACGCCGTCTATATTCGCCACCATGCCCGCCTAGCTCAACTGGTAGAGCACCGCTCTTGTAAAGCGGAGGTTTCCGGTTCGATCCCGGAGGCGGGCTTGCTGGTCAGGAGCCGTCGCTCAGCACGCGCGACTTCTCCGCCGTGAACTCCTCGTCGGTGAGGACGCCCTTCTCGCGCAGCGAGCCCAGGCGCTCGAGCTTGGCGATGCGAGAGTCCTCCGCCCTGGGCTGGCCGACGGCAGCTGGCGCCTCTGTGGCGGCAGCATCGCTACCCGGTTTCCTCATCTCAGGCAGCCGCAGCTTCGATGCCCGCTCGCCGAGGTTGGCCCCCTTCACCGCGCCGACCACGAGGTCTTTGGTGTGGCCGAACGTGTGGTGGAACTCGGCGTCGGGGAACTCGCTCGCCGTTTGTTTGCCGAGCTCGCGGATCCCATAGGCGGCCATCGCGGCAACGACCAGGGTGGTGAGGAAAGAGCGCAGGCCCTGGGTCGGGGATGAGAGGAAGTAGATCCCGACGACGATCGCGAGGCCGGTGTAGACGTAGGGGCGGTAATCGCGAAGAGCCGGTGCGATTGTTCTGCGGGTGGCCCGGGCCGAGCCGCTCGGCGAGCCGAGCCAGCCGGCGATCGCGAACAGTACGCCGATCACGATCACGGTGGTCGCGATGCTTGTCATCAGCGAGGTTGCGATCGTCCAGGTGGCTTCGGCGGCCGGCTTTACGCTGTCGTTTGTCACCAGCTGCCCGACCACGATCCCTCCCGCCACGTGGCGGGCGACGATCACGGTGAAGCCCGCCGCGATCAGGCCTATGCCGGAGAAGAGGATCGTCACCCAGCGCTGGTCGCGCGCTAGGTAGATCGCAGCGGCAAAGGCGGCGAATGTGAGGAGCGAGAGCAGCAGCGCAAGCCCCTTCACCGCCGCGGCGATGTTCTGGGCGGTTTTCAGCTGGTTGGAGTGGAGGATTTCGATCTGGCCGGCGTTGGGCGGCAGTTTTTCCGCCAGGCTGGCGCCGATCCCCACCTGGTTGGCGAGGTTCGTCACCAGGCCGCCGAGGTTCAGGGTCACCGTCCCGTTTGCCGTCGAGAGGGTGCCGCTCTTTTCTTCCAGGACGTCCACCAGCTGTTCGTGGGCGGTGCGGTTGGCGCTCTGCCAGAGGCTCTGCGCGACCGAGGTCTTGAGCAGCTGTTCGGCGCCCTTGCCGGCCACCGTCCGCAGGCCGCCCGCGGCCGGGCCGGCGAGACGCTTGGCTTCGCCGGGGAGGATGCTCTTCAGTTCTTTCTCGACATTGACGTGTTCGTAGACCTGGTTGACCAGGTAGT
>Ga0307372_10000454_pt1 | contig 73301 bp, 60 predicted proteins | sample OX1MG_FD_202533 | JGI IMG/M metagenome (GOLD analysis project Ga0307372, IMG submission 202533) | Soil microbial communities from Risofladan, Vaasa, Finland - OX-1 | ecosystem: Environmental > Terrestrial > Soil > Coastal area > Acid sulfate soil | place: Finland: Risofladan, Vaasa | collected... | reverse complement strand
AGGCTAAAGCGCTGATCATGTCGGCCGCCCCGCGGTAGCTACCGCGGGGCGGCCGACATGATCAGCGCTTTAGCCTACATACCGTGAGGAATGCTCAGCTGCCGGGTGAACTCAGCCAGACATTCGTCGGGTCGACCTGCTGCAGCGCCGCCACGTACACCGCATTGTGCACATAACTGGCGTGGTAGGTGGGCCACAGCCCATCGGTGATCGGGTAGAACGGCGCGTCCTTCATGACCGCCTGGTCGGCCTGTGCCCAGATGGTGGCCGCCGAAGAGGCCGAGGATGCGGTGGCGCCCTTGGCGATCAGGCTGTTCACCGAGGGGTCGTTGTAGAACCCGTAGTTGCTGCCAGACGGCGGGTAGGACGGCGCACCGGAGAACAGCGGCCCGAAGAACGACAACGCCGCGTCGCCGTACCAGTCCGGGCCCCAGCCGGCCAGCGACACGTCCCACACGCCGTGCTTGGCCGCGGTCGGATTTTCCAGGTACTTCGTGTAGAAGTCCGCCTGGGTGGCCCCGAGCAGCTTCACCTTGACCCCGATACTCGCCAGGTCGGACTGCAGGGTCTGGGCAATCTTGGCGGAAGTCGTTTCCGCCGGCCGGTAGAGCAGGGTCAGCGTCAGCCCGTTCTTGTACCCCGCCGCGGCCAGCATCTGCTTGGCCTTGGTCGGGTTGAACGGGTAGGGGTCATAGCCGGACGGCAGATCCTGGGCGCCATTGATGCCAGCCGGCAGGACATGCGTGAGCGGCGGGTTGATCGTCGGACCACCGAGGTCCGTGAGCAGGTGCGACCGGTTGATGCCGTAGCTGAGCGCCTGGCGGACGGCGACCTTGGAGAGGGCGCTGTTGTTGTTCGACGACACCGCGTTGAACACGATGTACGGGTTGGTGGAGAACGTCGGGCCCAGGGTGAAGTTGTGGGTCAGCCCTTGCTGCATCTGCTTCACCAGGCCAGGCAGCGCACCGACCGGCGGGGCCGCGTCGAACTCCATCGACGCCGAGGCCGTGTTCGTCTGCAGTTGCTGCTGGATGCTCGGCTCGTTGCCGGTCTCCGACACCACGATCTTGTCCACGTAGGCCTTGCGGACCGGGTCGGTGCTGGCCTGCCAGGCCGGGTTGCGCACGTACGTGATGCTGCGCGTCGGCGTGTAGGCGGACACCTGGTACGGGCCGTCGGCGATGGTGTGCTGCGCGGCCGCGGAGCTGGCCGGCAGGTAGTTCAGGCTCTCCACCGGGGCCGGGTTGAACGGGTCGAGCTGCAGCATGTCCGGGAAGTAGGACGCCGGGTGCGTCAGCGTGTAGGTGATGGTCTGGCCGGATGCCTTCACGCCGGAGATGGAGTGGCTGGCCAGGTAGGACTTGATGCCCGCGACGGTGGGCTTGGCCTTCGCGAACCCGGCGCAGAACTGCGCGTAACCGACGATCAGGGTCTCGAAGTCCGGCAGGCCGCCGAACGGCTGGACCGGGTTGCACGAGCGCTCGAGGCCGCGAAGCGCATCGGCCGCGGTGACCTGCCGGGCCGGCTTGGTGTTCCACATCGCCCCGGTCCGGATGGTGACCGAGTACGTCGTGCCGCCGTTGCTGATGGTCGGCAGCGCCGTGGCCAGGTCGGGCACCACGGTGGTGGTCTTGCCCGGGATCGCCGGGTACGCGTACAGGCCGCGTATCCAGGGGCGCTGGCCCAGGTACCCGATCGTGTAATAGCTGATGTTGTAGTCCATGTAATCGACATCGCTCTGGCCGAGCATGTACAGCGTGCCGCCCTTCTGGGGCGACCCGCTGCCTGGGTTCAGTCCCTGGAACCCCGATGGTGCGGCGCTCGAGGACGTGCCGGTAGACGACGTCGAGCTTCCGCCACACGCGGCCGCGACGAGCGCGAGGACAGCCAGGCCGACGCCTGCCGCCACACCTCGCGAGCGTTTCCGCATCGACACTCTGCTCCTCCTACGTGGTTTACCGCGAAGTTCGTCCGCGGATCAAATGACCGGGGACAGATCCGCCCCACGGCATGACGGCACGCTCGTAACGGCGGCCGACGGCTCATGTTAGGACCGGTCACCCGCACTGGTGAACAGGCCTGATGGACGGAGGGCGAATCGTGACCCGACGGTAATCTGACCCTTATCAGACCGCTATCCGGCCCGGGCGGCTGACGCCTACCGGGACATGAGGGTATACACTTAATCGCTTCTCTTTACCGGCAGGATTCACCTGATACGGTCGCTAAGCCATTTCGGCAGCCGGCTAAACGCATAATGCGAACCGCTGCGGCGGAGGCATACCGCCCGCGGACGTCACCAGCGGCGGGCATCACCAGCGGCGGGCATCACCAGCGGCGCTATCCGCTGGCCGGCTATCTCACCTGATGCGCAGCCGGCGGTCCACGGCCGCCGCCGCTGCCTCCGCCAGCCGGCGCCGCAGGGCCGCGCCCGACGCCCGGTCCCCGGCAACCTCGATGACCCGCAGCCCCCCGCCTTTCAGCGCGCCGGGCAGGTCGGCCGAGCTGCGCAGCACCGCGTGCCCGATCCCCGCCGCGGCCGCCAGGTCGCTCAGCCGGGCGCCGTGCGGGGTGCCGAAGACCCGCTCGAACGGCCCCGGCACGCCAGCCTGCTCCAGGCCGGAGAAGATGCCGCCGCCGTCGTTGCTCGCGACCACCAGGACGAGGTCCGGCCGCGGTTCCTCGGGGCCCGCGAACAGGCCCGGCGCGTCATGCAGGAAGGCCAGGTCACCGAGGAGCGCGGCGGCCGGCCCGCCGCCGTCCGCCTGGTGGGCCAGCGCGGCGCCGGCCGCCGAGGAGATCAGCCCGTCGATGCCGCTGGCGCCCCTGCTGGCCAGCACGCGCAGGCCCGCCCGCGGTGTCATCTGCTGATCAAGATCGCGGATGGGCAGGCTGGAGGCAGCCCACAGCAGCGCCCCGTCCGGCAGGGCCGAGGCAAGGTCCCTGGCCAGCCGCGGCTCGCTCAGCCCGCCGTCAGCAGCCAGCACCGCGTCCACCGCGTCGCGGGCCACGGCATCCGCCTCCCGCCAGCCGCGCAGCCACGCACTCGCCGGCGAGGCGGGGCGCGCCGCAGGCGTGTCCCCTCCGAGCCGGCGACTCGCGGGGGGTTCGGGGGGTCGCCCCCCCGGGCCAGCACTGTCCAGCCGGACCGCGGCCGCCACATCGGTCGCGGTCCGGGCCGGGTCGGCCCACCGGCCAGGTCCCTGGGCCAGGACGACCTGCCGGGCGCCCGCCGCGGCGGCTTGGCGCAGGAAGCTGAGCTGGCCGCGGGACAGCCCGGGCCGCCCGGCGATGACGACCAGATCAGGACGGTGCGCGGCGGTGAAGCCCGGGTGATCGAGCAGGTACTGGTAGGCCGCCAGCGCGTTGCGTCCCTGGCGCGCCCCTGAGGAGGGCTCGGCGAGGACGGGCCAGCCCGCGTCCGCCGCGAGCCTGAGCAGCCCGGCCGGCCCGGCTGCCCCGTCCCCGGCGATGATGACGCCGCGCTCGGTCCACGGCAGCGCCAGGGCACCCGGATCCGCGTCCCCGCGCTGCGCGCCGTCGGGCAGCCGGGTCCAGGGGGCGCCGCCGGGCCGTCCCGCCAGCGGCTCCGGCCAGCCGTCACCGGCTGCGGCGTCCGGCAGGCCGGGCACGAGCGGGTCCCGCAGTGCCATGTTGACCTGCACCGGCCCGGGTAGCCCGCCCGCCGCCCCGGACGCGGCGGCCCAGGCCCGGCAGGCCAGCGAACGCCAGTAGGCGTTCATCCCCGGGCGCGCCTCCGGCACGCCTGCCTCGCAGAACCAGCGGACCGCCCCGCCGTAGAGCTTGAGCTGGTCGATCGTCTGGTTCGCCCCGGTGCCGCGCAGCTCCGGCGGCCGGTCGGCGGTGAGGACCAGCAACGGCACGGCGGCCTCATCCGCCTCGATCACCGCGGGATGGAAGTTCGCCGCCGCCGTCCCCGAGGTGCAGACCACGGCGACCGGCCGGCCGCTGGCCTTGGCCAGGCCCAGCGCCAGGAAGGCGGCGGACCGCTCATCTGTCCGGACATGCAGGCGGGGGGATCCTGGCCCACTCGCTGGCGGGGCGGGGCGCGCCGCAGGCGTGTCCCCCCGGGCCAGCGACTCGCGGGGGGGCCCGGGGGGTCGCCCCCCCGGGCCAGCGCTGCGCTGCCACAGCGCCATGGCCAGCGGGGCGCTGCGCGATCCGGGCGCCAGCACCGCTTCCCGCAGGCCGCAGCGCACCAGCTCGTCCACGAACGACGTGGCGAAGGCGGTGGACGGGTTCACGGCGCGTCCAGGGCCACCGCGTCGAGGAACTCCGCGGCGGCCGCCACCCGGGATCTCCACGGTGTCGGGTCGGCCTGCCACTCCGCCATTCGTTGCGGATCTACTGTCGGGCGGCGGACCGGAAGCGTGCCGCCTTCCTCAGCCAGCGGCTCAGCGGTGACGTCACCGGCCAGCAGGCTCATCGTGGCCAGCCCGCAGGCATACGGCAGCTCCGGCAGCGCGGCGGCGAGCGCCACGCCTGCGGCGAGGCCGACCGAGGACTCCACCGCGCTGGAGACCACGGCGGGCAGCCCGCACGCCTCGGCGACGCGCAGCGCGCTGCGCACCCCGCCCAGCGGCTGCGCCTTGAGCACCACGATGTCCGCCGCGCCCGCGGCCCGCACCGCGAGCGGGTCCTCCGCCCGCCGGATCGACTCGTCAGCGGCGACCGGCACGTCCACCCGGCGGCGCAGCGCGGCAAGCTCGTCCAGGGCGGCGCACGGCTGCTCCGCGTATTCCAGCCCGAACCGGGCCAGCTCGCCGAGCATGCGCGCGGCCGTATCGACGTCCCATCCGCCGTTGGCGTCCACCCGGATCCGGCCGTCGCTGCCCAGCGCGTCGCGCACCGCTTCCACCCGGTCGAGGTCCGCGCTGCCCGGCTGGCCCCGCTCGGCCACCTTCACCTTGGCGGTGCGGCAGCCCGAGGACGTGACGATGCGGTGCGCGTGCTCCGGGCCGACCGCGGGCACCGTGACGTTGACCGGCACGCTGCCGCGCACCGGCGCGGGCCAGCCATCCCAGGCGGCCTCCAGCGCGCACGCCAGCCACCGGGCGCACTCCCGCGGCCCGTACCCGGCGAACGGGGAGAACTCCGCCCACCCGGCCGGCCCCTCGATCAGCGCGCCCTCGCGGACCGTGATGCCGCGGAACCGGGTCGGCATCGGGATCGCGAACGCGCGCAGCCCGGCCAGGGCGACCGCGACACGTTCCCGCGCCGGCTCGCGGGGGGTCCCGGGGGGTCCGGGGGGTCGTCCCCCCGGGTCAGCACCTCTCATGGCCGCCGCGGGAACCTGGCGAAGTCAGGCTGCCGCTTCTCCTTGAACGCGTCGCGGCCCTCCTGCGCCTCCTCGCTCATGTAGTAGAGCAGCGTCGCGTCCCCGGCGAACTGCTGCATGCCCGCGGCTCCGTCGGTGACCGCGTTCAGCGCGCCCTTGAGCATGCGCAGCGCGAGCGGCGACTTGCCGAGCAGTTCGCGCGCCCAGGACACGGTCTCCTCTTCCAGCGCCTCCACCGGCACGACGGTGTTGACCAGGCCCATGTCCAGCGCCTGCTGCGCGTCGTACTGGCGGCACAGGTACCAGATCTCGCGTGCCTTCTTCAGCCCGACCGTCCCGGCGAGCAGCCAGGACCCGTAGCCGCCGTCGAACGACCCCACCCGCGGCCCGGTCTGCCCGAACACCGCGTTGTCCGCGGCGATGGTCAGGTCACAGCACACGTGCAGGACATGCCCGCCGCCGATGGCGTACCCGGCCACCATGGCGATCACCGGCTTGGGCGTGCGCCTGATCTGGACCTGCAGGTCGAGCACGTTGAGCCGGCCGATGCCGTGGGCGTCCACGTACCCGTCGTCGCCACGGATCTTCTGGTCGCCGCCGGAGCAGAAGGCTTTCGTGCCCGCCCCGGTGAAGATGATGACGCCGATCCCCGGGTCGTCCCGGGCCACGGTGAACGCGTGCGAGAGCTCGAAGAGCGTGGTGGGCCGGAAGGCGTTGCGGACCTCGGGCCGGTTGATCGTGATCTTGGCGATTCCCTCGGCCGTCTCGTACACGATGTCGGAGTACTCCTGGCCCTCCGCAGGCCCCGACCGCTGCCAGTCGATCACTGAAGACCCTCCCGGTTCATCCCTGATCTGCCCGGATAACCTTACGATGATGATCCCCCGCCCTTTGCACGCAGTGCTGCTGCCTGCGGCCGGCCAGGCAGGCCGGCTGCTCGGGGTGCTCGCCGCCGCCCTGGACGGAACCGGCCCCGCGGTGCTGCCGGTGGACCCGCGGCTCCCCCGCGACCAGGTTGCCGCACTGCTCCGGGCACTCCGCCCGGACACCCTGGAAACCCCGGAAGGCATCCAACGGATGGACTCAGCCGGTGCCCCCGCCCTGGCACCGGAGACCGCGGTGGTGATCGCCACCTCGGGGTCCACCGGCGAGCCGAAGGGGGCGGAACTGAGCGCCGCGGCGCTGCTGCACTCGGCCCGCTCCAGCCTGGGCCGGCTCGGCGCGCGGCCCGGTGAGCGGTGGCTGTCCTGCCTGCCGCCCAGCCACATCTCAGGATTGCAGGTCTTCGTCCGCTCCCTGCTCGCCGGCCCGGCGCCGGTGGTGCTCGGCCGGCTGGATGCGCCCGCCGCGGCGGCGGCGGGCTGCCAGTACGTGTCCCTGGTGCCCACCCAGGTGCGGCACCTGCTGGATGAGCCGGGCGGGGCGGAAGCGCTCGCCGCGTTCCGCGGCATCCTGCTCGGCGGGGCGGCGGCACCGGGCGGCCTGCTGGCGGAGGCCCGCGCGGCGGGCGCCCGGGTGGTCACCACGTACGGGATGACGGAGACCTGCGGCGGGTGCGTCTATGACGGGCTGCCACTCGATGGCGTGTCCGCCCGGATCGGCGCCGACGGCCGGATCCGGCTGGCGGGGCCGGTGCTGTTCTCGGGGTACCGGGGCCGGCCCGATCTCAGCGCGGCGGCCATGAACGGGGGCTGGTTCGTCACCTCCGACCTCGGCGACCTCGACGGGACCGGGCGGCTGGCCGTCCGGGGCCGGGCCGACGGGGTGGTCAACACCGGCGGTGAGAAGGTCGCCGCCGACGAGGTGGCGGCTGTGCTGGAGGCATGTCCCGGGGTTCGCGAGGCCGCCGTGGTCGGCCGGCCGGACCCCGAGTGGGGGGAACTGGTCACCGCGATCGTGGTGCCGTCGGATCCGGCGGCGCCGCCCGGGCTGGCCGCGCTGCGCCGGTTCGTCCGCGGGAAGCTGCCGGATTTCGCCGCGCCCCGCTCCCTCGTCGTGGTGCCGTCAGTCCCCTTGCTGCCCTCGGGGAAGCCGGATCTGCAGGCGTTGCGGCTGCTGGCCCGCGAGAGCTGAGCTGCCTGGGCTGCTGGCCGCGGCAGATCGGTGGAGCCGCTGGGCTAGCCCGGATCGGGCCGCAACAGGTGCGCCGCACAGGACTAAGTACGGGTGCCGGAGGCGTTATCCATGTCGCAGGGCGCTTACCCGCCAGCCACGGGACGTTTACCCGCCAACTGCATGCAGGCACGACGACGCGGCGCGGGAACAATCGCGTCCGCACAGCGTTAATACATAGTGCTTGCGCTTCACAGTAGCAAGTACTGCGGACCGTTACAGCACACCGACGACGCGGAAACGTGCCAACCGTACGTGCGGAACGCACGCCCACGAAGGGAGGTGCCTCGATGCCGAGGACTGCGACCGCCAGGCGGGAGCCCGAGGCCGCCGTTGAGGCGGCCACCACGCGCGTGGACGAGCTGATCCAGCTTGGCCGCGGGCAGGGGTACCTGTCCTTGACCGAACTGCGCGCCGCCTTCGGCGAGGCAGGCGTCTCCGCGGCGGAGGGCCGGTCCATCATCCGGGAACTGGCGGAAGCCGGAGTGCGGCTGGGTGACGAGCCGGGCGGGGGCCCGGCGCGGGACACTGCCCCGGAACCAGCACGAACGGGCACGGAGGACATGAAGACTGCACAGCCCACCGAATCGCGTAAAGCTCCCGACGACACGGTGCTGGACACCCTGGACGCGGTCGCGGCAGAGGCGGAAGCCGCGGCACTGGCCGAGGCCGGCCCCGCGGACATTCCCCAGCCGGTCGCGGAAGTGGACCTGGATGACCAGACGTCCGCCATGGGCGACTCGGTGCACACCTACCTCAAGTCCATCGGGCGGACCAGCCTGCTGACCGCTGAGCAGGAGGTGAACCTGGCCAAGCGGATCGAGGCCGGCCTGTTCGCCGAGCACAAGCTGGCCACCGAGACCGACCTCAGCGAGGACTACCGCCGGGATCTCCAGGAAGTCGCCGAGGACGGCAGGCGCGCCAAGGCGCACATGCTGGAGGCCAACCTGCGGCTGGTGGTCTCGGTCGCCAAGAAGTACAGCGACCGGGGACTGTCGCTGCTGGACGTGGTGCAGGAAGGGAACCTGGGCCTGATCCGGGCGGTCGAGAAGTTCGACTACACCAAGGGCTACAAGTTCTCCACCTACGCCATGTGGTGGATCAGGCAGGCGATCCAGCGCGGTTTCGCTGACTCGGCCCGGACGATCCGGCTGCCGGTGCACGTGCTCGAGATGCTGAGCAAGCTCAGCCGGGTCGAGCGGGACATGCACCAGCGGCTCGGCAGGGAGCCCACTCCCGAGGAGCTGGCCGTCGAGCTGGACCGCACCCCGGACCAGATCGAGGAGCTGCTGCGCACCAGCCGCCAGCCGATCAGCCTGGACTCCACCATCGGCGAGGACGGCGAGACCAGCATCGGCGACCTCATCGAGGACGTGGACGCCCCCGAGGCATCCGAGCTGGTGGACCGTCAGCTGATGGCGGACCAGCTGAGGCACGCACTCGATGGGCTGACCCAGCGCGAGGCGACCATCATGGCGATGCGGTTCGGCCTGTACGACGGCAACCCGCACACGCTGGATGAGATCGGCCGGGCGTTGGGGCTGACCAGGGAGCGGATCAGGCAGCTGGAGAAGCAGTCGCTGTCCAAGCTGCGCCACCCGAGCCGCGCCCAGCCGCTGCTCGACTACGCCTCCTGACCACGGGGCCTCCTGACCACGGGGCCTCCTGACCACGGGGCCAGCTCACCAGGACACCGCCGGGTCGGCCGGCCCCGCGGCCCACCGCTGGTAGCGCGGCCGCAGCACGGCCATCGGGGGCGGCACGCCCCCGATGAAGGTGTACAGGCCCGGGTCAGCCAGCACGCCGGCCATCTCGGCCGCGTGCTCGACACGCAGCGGCAGCAGGTCGAGCCGCGCGGTGCGGATGGGAGCGGCCACGGCGGCGGTCACCCTGCCATCGTCTCTCGGGACGGCCGCGCGCGCAGGAGCGGCGGGGCCGCTGTCACGGCGGCGCCCGGTGCCTCGTCCAAGGGGGTGAGGTTCGGCGAGTGGCTCGCCCAGAACGCCGCTTAGCCCGGCCGCGGCCCGGCGCCGCCGTGCTGTACTGGACGGGTGGATGGGCGGCAGGCCGGGCGGGCGGGCCACAGTCACCAGCCGGGCGATGACCGGGACGTCACCCCGGCCGGCGAGGTGGCCCGGTACTGGCGGCACGCGGCGGTGCCCGGCGTCGACCTGCTCCGGGCCCGCTACGTCACGCACCGGTACGCCCGGCATGCGCATGAGACCTACACGCTGGCGCTCATCGAGGACGGCGTCGAGGAATTCCACTACGGCGGCCGGCTGCTCCGGGCCGGCCGCGGGGCGGTCGCGCTGCTGAATCCCGAGATGGTGCACACCGGGCAGGCGGGGATCCCGGAAGGCTGGGCCTACCGGGTGCTCTACCCCGCGGTCAGCGTGGTCCAGGGGGTGTCCGCGGAACTCGGCGCGGGCCGCGGCGCACCGCATTTCCCGCAGACCGTGGTGGACGACCCGCGCAGCGCCCGGCTCGTCCGGGCCGCGCACCTGGCCGCCGAGCACGGCGACATGCTGGCCTCCTCGAGCCTGCTGCACGCCGCCCTGGCCGGCCTGCTGCGGCGGCACGCCCGGCACGGCAGCCTGCCCGGCCCGCCGGCCAGCCGGCCCGCGGTGCGGGCTGCCGTGGACCTGCTGCACGAGCGGCTCACCGACCCGCCGTCCCTGGAAGAGCTGGCCCGGCTCACCGGGCTGGGGCCGTACCCGCTGCTGCGGGCCTTCCGGGCCGAGACCGGGCTGCCGCCGCACGCCTACCTCAACCAGCTCCGGGTGCGGCTGGCCCGCCGCCTGCTGGACAGCGGCGTGCCGCCCGCCGACGCGGCCGCCTCGGCCGGCTTCGCCGACCAGGCCCATCTCAGCAGGCACTTCAAGCGGGTGGTCGGCGTCCCGCCGGGCGCCTACCAGCGGGCCCGCGCCGCCAGCCCCGGCGCCGCTGCTCCCCCGGGGGCGCAATAACGTTCAAGGCCGGACCTAACCGCTCGCCGTAGCCTGCCGGCTATGGCAGATACCCCCTTGCGGCCGCAGGCCCGGGCCACCCGCGACGGGCTGGCGCTCGGCCTGGCCGTGGGCACCTCCGGCCTCGCCTTCGGCGCGGCCGCGGTGACCTCCGGGCTGAGCGTGGCCCAGACCTGCGTGCTCAGCCTGTTCGCCTACACCGGGGCGTCCCAGTTCGCGCTGGCCGCGGTGGTGGCTGGCGGCGGCAGCCTGCTGGCCGGCACCGCCGGCGCGGTGCTGCTGGGCAGCCGGAACGGGCTGTACGGGCTCCGCCTGGCCGGGCTGCTGCGCCCGCGCGGGATCACCCGGCTGCTGGCCGCGCACGGCATCACCGACGAATCCACCGCGGTGGCGCTGGCCCAGCCCGGCCCCGCCAGCGCCCGGGCCGGTTTCCGCGCCACCTTCGCCAGCCTCTACCTGACCTGGAACGCGGCCACACTGGCCGGGGCGCTGGGAGCCGGGCGGATCGGCTCCCCGGACTCGTTCGGGCTGGACGTGGTCGGCCCGGCGGCGTTCCTCGCGCTGCTCTGGCCCCGGCTGGCCAGTGGCCGGGCGGAGCGTGGCGTGGCCCTCGCCGGGGCGGTGATCGCCGTGGCCGCCACCCCGTTCTGCCCGCCCGGCCTGCCGGTGGTCCTGGCTGCGGCCGCGGCCCTGGGGGCGGCGCTGCTCCCGCAGCCCGCCGCAGCGCACGACCCGGCAGCCGAGGCGGCCGAGGCGCACGGCGGGCGGCCCGCGTGACCGCGACGTGGATCGCGGTGCTCGTTACGGCCGTGAGCTGTTACGCGTTGAAGCTAGCCGGTCTTACCATGCCGCCGCGCCTGCTCGCCCATCCCCGGGCGCAGCGGTTCGCCAGCCTGGTTCCGGTCGCGCTGCTCGCGGCGCTGGTGGCGGTGGATGCCTTCGGCCGCGGCCGGTCCCTCGGCATCGAGCCGGCCAGGCTGGCCGGCCTGGCCGCGGCCGTCGCCGCGCTGGCGTTGCGCGCCCCGTTCCTGGTGGTCATCGTGGCGGCAGCCGGCACCGCGGCCGCGCTGCGCGCGCTGGGCATCGCCTGACCGCGGGCCAGCGCCCCGCGGCGGGAGCCTCCCCCGCGGCACCGCGCCGACGCGATATGGTGCCCCGCGTGACTGTGCACGTCGAGGTGCTGGCTGAAGTGACTGATGAGGTGGTTGAGGCGTTCGGCCACCTGCTCCCCCAGCTGTCCCGCAGCGCGCCGCCAGCCGACCGGGCGGTGCTGACCCAGATCGTCGACTCGGACGCCACCACCCTGCTCATCGCCCGGTCCGGGGACCGGATCGCCGGGACGCTGTCCCTGGTCATGTTCCCGATACCCACCGGGCGGCGGGCGTGGATCGAGGACGTCATCGTGGACGAGGCGGCCCGGGGCCAGGGCATCGGCGAGTTGCTGACCAAAGAGGCGCTGCGCATCGCGGAGGCCGCCGGGGTGCGGACCGTGGACCTGACCTCCCGGCCGTCCCGGGAGGCAGCAGGCCGGCTGTACGAGCGGGTCGGCTTCCAGTCGCGCTCCACCCGCCTGTACCGCTACGCGTTCGGCGACACCCACAGCTCCTGACCCCGCCCCCGGAGGCCGGGCGGCGGGTCAGGCTAGTTCGGCGACCGCTTCGAGGAGGCGGTCCACGTCGGAGCGGTCGTTGTAGTGCACCAGGCCGGCCCGGACCGCGCTGCCGGAGTCGCGGATGCCGAGCGCGCCGGTTAGCTCCCAGGCGTAGTTGTGCCCGCTCCACACGTTGATCCGGCGCCCGGCGAGGTGCTGGGCGACCTCGCCGGGGGTCCGCCCGGCCACGGTGAAGTACGCGGTCGGGGCGCGGCTGGCCGCCTTGCCGTAGCTGGTGACGTGGCTCATGGCGGCCAGGCCGTCCTGGAGCACCTGGAACAGGCGCTGCTCGTGGTCGGCCACCGCGGCCATCGAGGCCAGCAGCCGCTGCCGCCGGGTGCCTGCGGCCGCGCCGTCCAGCTGGGCCAGGTGCTCCACCGCGGCGGTGACCCCGGCCAGGTCGGCGAACGGCGGGGTGCCCTGCTCGAACCGCTCGGGCACCGAGTCCGGCGCGGGGATGAGCTTGTCCGGGTGCAGCGAGTCCAGCAGCGCGGGGCCGGCGATGACCGCCCCGATGTGCGGCCCGGACCACTTGTACGCGCTGGTGGCGTAGAAGTCCGCGCCCAGGGCGGCCACGTCCACCGGCACGTGCGGGGTGGCGTGCACGCCATCCACGTAGCTGAGCGCGCCGGCCGCCCGCGCCTGCGCGGTGATCGCGGCGACGTCGGGCCGGGTGCCGATGGCGTTGCTGGCCGCGGTCACCGCGACCAGCCGGGTCCGCTCGGTCAGCAGGGCCGCGTACTGGGCGGCGGGCAGCTCTCCGGTCGCTATGTCGACTTCCGCCCAGCGCACGGTGGCCCCGGCCCGCCCGGCGGCCTGCACCCACGGGCGGACGTTGGCGTCATGGTCGAGCCGGGAGACGATCACCTCGTCTCCTTCTGCCCACCCGCGGGCCAGGGTGGCCGCCAGCCGGTAGGTGAGGGTGGTCATGTTCGGGCCGAGGATCACGTCGGCGGCGTTGCCTCCGGTCAGGTCGGCGACGGCCTGGCGGCACTCGGCGGTCAGCGCCGACGACCGGTGGCTGGCCGGGAACGCGCCGCCCGCATTGCCGATCCCGGCCCGGTAGGCAGCGCCGATAGCGTCGATCACCGCGGCCGGCACCTGGGTGCCCGCGGCGCCGTCCAGGTACGCGAACCCGTCGGCGAGGGCGGGATAGGCGGCACGGACGGAGCCGACATCGAACGCCATGAGACAGTTCCTTCCAGCCAGGCGCGCGGGGCGCACACGGGCGGCCGCCACCTGCGGCGGCCGGCTCCCGGCGGCGGCCCTGCCCCCACGGAAACAGCCCTCAGGGAGACAGCCCCGGCTCCAGCGAGCCGCCGGCCAGCGGAATCCGGCCCGACGCACGGAGCATGACATGCCACGGGTCATCGCGCAGCACCGGCCCCGCGCTGCCGCCTGTCCCGCCCCCGGTCCCGGCCGCGGCCGGGGCGGCCAGGGCCGCGCCGGCCGGCAGTTGCGGCATGCCCGCCAGCCAGCCGCTGAACAGGATGTCCGGGTCCGCGGGCCGGTAGTCCTGGCCCAGCGCGCGGGCCAGGTCCCAGGCGTGCAGGTGCCATTCCGCGCAGGCGGCACCGGCCATCCCGCCCACGGTCACCAGCACGTCCCGGTACTGGTGGTGCGGCAGGTCCCAGATGGGCGGCAGGCGCTGCGCGTACGACCGCGCCGAACTGGCGAAGGCCTCGATGTGCTCAGGCCCGGACGCGTCCGGCAGGGCGGCGAGTTCCGCGGCGTTCTGCCGGGCCAGCTTGCGCGCCAGGCTGTCCGGGCCGGCCCCGGTGGCCATCAGCCGGGCCAGGCGGCTGGCGGGCGCGTCATCGAGGTACTCGTGGTAGTCGTCGGCGACGCAGCGCAGGTGGCCGGCCAGGTCGGCCACCCGCCATTCCGGGCAGGGTGACGGCCCCGTCCATCCAGTCTCCGTGAACTGGGCGCAGATCTGGCGGATGACGGCCACGCCGTCGTGAAAGGCTGCCAGTGCCGGGCCGGGCGACCGTCCCCGCATAGGCTGCCTGCCCCCAGAATCCGTGCGGTCCACGGTCCCTCCCTGCCGGCATCTGGCACCGGCGCGCGAGTCCCCCAGGCTAGCCAGCGTGCCAGAGTTGGCGGGCCACCGCTACCCGGGTGCCGCATAGACCCCACCGGGTGACACACAGCAGTTACGTCGTGACTAAGCACGAAACGCCCTGCCCCGGGGGGTGCTGGCCCGCGAGCGGCCCGGCCCGGGGCCTGGCGCGCCCGCGGTCCGGGACCGGGCCGCGGATGGCCCGCGAGCCGGCTGCAGCCCGCCCCGCCAGGGAAAATCCAGGTGACATAACGGCAGGCCACAGCTAGCCTCCGAATAATGCCCCCCCAACCGGATGGTCCCGATACGCATGCCCGTGGGGGAACATCGCTCGCGTCACTCTGGCGGACACGCAGTTACTTGCGCCCCTACAGTTGGCAGCTCGCGTTCATGCTGGCGGCCGCCATAGTCGCGGTGGGCACCGAGATCGCGATCCCGCTGCTGACCAAGTCCATGATCGACGGGGCGATCAGTCACCGGCAGCGCGGGCTGCTGCTGCCGATCGGCGCCGCGGCGATCGGGCTTGGCGCCGCCCAGGCTGCGCTGAGCTGCCTGCGCCGCTGGGTGCAGGCCAGCGCGGTCACCGGGATGGAGCAGTCCATGCGGGCTGACATCTACGCCCACCTGCAGCGGCTGCAGCCCGCCTTCCACGATGACTGGCAGTCGGGGCAGCTGCTGTCCAGAGCGACCACCGACCTGTCGGCCATCCGGCGGTTCGCCGGCTTCGGCACGATCTTCCTGATCACGAACACGGTCACGTTCCTCGCCGTGGTGGCGCTGCTCATCCGGCTGAACTGGTGGCTCGGCCTGCTGACCGGCACCGTGCTGCTGCCCGTCGTTGCGGCCAGCACACGTTTCGAGCGGAGCTACCGGGTGCTCTCCCGCCGTGCCCAGGACCAGCAAGGCGACCTGGCCACCTATGTGGAAGAGGCAGCTACCGGGATCCGCGTGCTCAAGGCGCTCGGCCGGGGTGGCGAAGCGGCGGGGCGGCATGCCGGGCAGGCCGCGCAGGTGTTCCAGACGCAGATCCGCAAGGCCCGGCTGCGCAGCACGTTCTGGGCAGGCCTGGATCTGATCCCCAACGCCCTGATCGGCCTCCTGTTGCTGCTGGGCGCCATCGCCACCAGCCGCCACGAGCTGACCCTGGGCGGGCTGGTCGCCTTCATCACGCTGACCCTGCAGCTGGTCTGGCCCATCCAGTCGATGGGCTACATCCTGGCCGGCGGCCAGGAGGCGGCCACGGCAGCGGAGCGCATCTACGAGATCCTCGACACCCCGCCGACGATCACCAGCCCGGCCCGGCGCGGGACCCGGGCCGGGGCGCCGCGGGGCCGCCCGGCGCGCCCCGCCCGGCTCGTTTTCGATCACGTCGGGTTCCGCTACCCCGGCGCGGAGCGGGCTTTACTGCGCGGCGTCTCGCTGGCCGTGGAGCCGGGGCAGACCATGGTGCTGACCGGTGCCACCGGGGCGGGCAAGACGACCCTGCTGCAACTGGTCCCCAGGCTCGCCGACGCGACGTCGGGGTCGATCCTGCTCGATGGCACGGACGTCCGGCGGATGCCGCTGCCCGTGCTCCGGTCCCGCGTCGGATGCGCCTTCGAGGACCCGACGCTCTTCTCCGCCAGCGTGCGGGAGAACGTCAGCTTCGGCGTGCCCGACGCCGACGAGCAGGCCATCGAGGCCGCGCTGGCGATGGCGCAGGCAGGCTTCGTGCACGACCTGCCGTGGGGCCTCGACACCCGCATCGGCGAGCAGGGCATGGCGCTGTCCGGCGGCCAGCGGCAGCGGGTGGCGCTCGCCCGGGCGATCCTGGCCCGGCCCTCGCTGCTGATCCTGGACGACCCGTTGTCCGCCCTCGACGTGCACACCGAGGCGAAAGTGACCCAGGCGCTCAGCGAGTTGCTCGCGGAGACCACCGCGCTCGTCGTCGCGCACCGGCCGTCCACTGTGATGCTTGCCGACAAGGTCGCGCTGCTCCGCGACGGGGCCATCGCGGCGACCGGCACGCATGCCCACCTGCTGGCGACCCAGCCCCGGTACCGGGAGCTGATGAGCGGCTCGGACGGGCAGGCAGACGACCAGCAGGCGGCGTCATGACCACCGGCGCGTGGCGCGGCATCGCCGCCGAGGACGCCGACGAGATCACCGCGGGCCTGGCCACGCTGCTGCGCAGGCGGGCCCGCCGACTGCTGGTCAGCCTGCTCCGCCCGCAACGCGCCCGGGTCACCGGGACGCTCCTGCTCATCGTGACGGCGAACCTGGCGGCGCTCGCGGGCCCCTGGCTGGTCGGTGTCGCGATAGACCGCGGGATACCCCCGCTGCTGCATGGTGATGACGCGGCGCCCCTGGCGGTGGCCGTGGCGGGGTTCGCGGCAGCCGTGGCCGTCCAGGCGCTGGCGAGCCGGGCGTTCATCTTCTCCATGGGCAAGCTCGGTGAGACGGTGGTCCTGGAACTTCGCCACCGGCTCTTCGCGCATTTCCAGCGGCTTCCCGTCGCCTTCCACGAGCACTACACCTCGGGGCGGGTCATCTCCCGGCAGGTTTCCGACGTCGATTCCATCTCCGACCTGTTCGACGACGGCCTGGACGCCCTGGTGTCGGCAGTGCTCTCGCTGGTGCTGGTCGGTGCCGGGATGTTGCTGCTGGACTGGCCGCTCGCCCTGGTGGTGCTCGCGGGCTTCGGCCCGCTCGCCTGGCTGACTGCCTGGTTCCGGCGTGAGTCCGCCACCGCCTACCGGCGGACCAGGGAGACGATCGCGCAGGTCATCGTCCACTTCGTGGAAACCTTCGGCGGCATCCGCGCGGTCCAGGCATTCCGCAGGGAACACCGCAACAGGGAGATCTTCTCCGGCCTGAACGAGGGCTACGCGGCCGCCAGCCTGCGCTCGTCCCGCCTGCTCGCGGTGTACTCCCCGGCGATCACCCTGGTAGGCAACGTGGCCACCGGCGTGGTGCTCTGCTATGGCGGCCTTCGCGTGATGGATGGCGACATCAAGGTCGGCGTGCTGGCCACGTTCCTGCTCTACCTGGGGCGGTTCTTCGATCCGCTGCAGGACTTGTCCCAGTTCTACAACTCCTTCCAGTCCGCGGCAGCCGCCCTGGAGAAGATCTCCGGCGTGCTGGATGAGCAGCCGTCGGTCCCCGAGCCCGCCGCTCCGCTGCCGCTGCCCGAGCGTCACGGCGGGGGCCGCGAGGTCCGTTTCGAGGCGGTGCGGTTCGGCTACCGGGATGCCGTGGTGCTGCCCGGCCTGGACCTCACCATCCCGGCCGGGCAGACGGTGGCCCTGGTCGGCGCGACCGGCGCGGGAAAGACCACTATCGCCCGGCTGCTCGCCCGTTTCTATGACCCCGGGCAGGGCAGGGTGCTGCTGGATGGCATCGACCTGCGGGCCGTGGCGGACCAGACGCTGCGCAGCGAGATCGTCCTGGTCACCCAGGAGAACTTCGTCTTCGGCGGGTCCGTGGCGGACAACATCCGGCTGGGCGGGCCGGGGGCCAGCCGGGCCGAGATCGAGGCGGCCGCTCAGGCGATCGGCGCGGACACCTTCATCAGCGCGCTGCCCGGCGGGTACGACGCCGACGTGGGCAAACGGGGCGGGCGGCTGTCGGCCGGGGAACGGCAGCTGATCTCGTTCGCGCGCGCCTTCCTCGCAGCACCAGCGGTCCTGGTGCTCGACGAGGCGACATCCCTGCTGGACATCCCCAGCGAGCGGATGGTCCAGGCGGCCCTGCGCACCATCCTCGCCGGGCGGACCGCGATGATCATCGCCCACCGGCTTTCCACCGTGGAGATCGCGGACCGGGTGCTGGTGCTGAGCGCGGGACGCGTGGTGGAGGATGGGCCGCCCGCGCAACTGCTCGGCACGGACGGTGCCTACTCTGCGCTGCACGCTGACTGGCGGGACAGCCTCGCCTAGCGATCAGCCCCCGCGCAAGCCGGATGTTGCGCGCTGGCCGCGCCACAACGGGCGCCCGGTGCGGGACACGCTGACCTGCTCGGCTGGTGGTGGCTCGGCTGGCACTATTTCGCCCGCTGACCGCGCTCCGCCGCGCTCACTCCGCTCCGCTGTACTGGCCCCGCTCCGCCGTGCTGGCCCCGCTTCGCGGGTGCGCCATCCGCTAGGCTCACCACCGGCAGCCCGGTTTCGCCAGGGCCAGTGTCGCCACCCAGGGACCGGCCGGCTGACGTCGCAGCTGACGGGCTACGGGACATTCCGAGGAGCACAACGTGATCGCCAAGCGCAAGCCCGCCGTCAGCCCGGACGCCCTGCTGAAGCACGCGGCGGACGAGGCGCTCGCCGCCCGGTTCGACGACCTGCTCGGCCAGGCGCGGGCGGCCGAGCAGGAGCTACGGGACGCGGAAGCGGCGCGAGTCCTGCTCCCCGAGCGGTACCGGCTGGCCAAGCGGCTGGATGCGGCGCTCACCGATGCCATGCGCTCGGCCTACGCGGCCGAGCGGGCCGCGATCGGGCCACGTGGTTACGACGACCGCATCTACCGGCGCAAGGCCAGGGCCACTTCTCCGGTGCGAGCCTGGTCGGCGGAGGCAGAACGGCTGCTCACGCTTCGCGAGAGTCACCGGCTGACCGGCATTCCCCGGATGCCGCGCAGCCCGGCCGCCTGACGCGACTAGTCATGGTCAGATGTACTTACTGGCTACTAGTAACAAAGAGTGACTCAATAAATCGTCACAACGGGCTATGTCGCGCAGTGTGCCGGGCCAGCACACTAGCATGTGATCAACACCACAGCCAGACGATCAACACCACAGCCAGACGATCAACACCACAGCCAGACGATCAACACCACAGCCAGACATTGACCAGGAGGCACGCGAATGTGCCCGCACACGCCGCCATGTCCGGACGCGCGAGCGCTGGACCGTGAAGCGGCCCGGACCGTAGTCAGCCACCCCGAGCAGGGCTGGAGCCTGCTCTGCAACGGCATCGTCGTCTTCGAAGACACCGGAGAACTGCTCCCCGGCGGGGACACCATTGCCCCCCACCGGCCCACAGATGTGAGCGCACACGCTGACAGCGCGCACGCTGACATCGTGCCCGCTCCCGGGAGACGGGCAGTGGCGGCGCATGCGGAGCCCGCGGCCTAGCCGGCCAGGCCCCGAGACTCAGCCCAGCAGCCCCCGCAGCCAGGACTCGGCCGCCCGCCCCACTGCCTCAGGCTTCCTGGACAGGGCGTGCGTTTCCCCTTCCAGCACCACGACCCGGGTGGTCCCGGTGCTGTCCGGGATACCGAACGGATCGCGGCGCCCGTTGACAACCAGCACGTCGGTACCTGCCCCGGCTAGCTCGTCCGCCCGTGAGCGTTCCGGGCGCCCGGGCGGGTGGAGCGGAAACGCCAGGGCGATCACCGCCCGCGCCCCGACGGTGCGGGCAGTCCGGCAGGCGACCCGCGCGCCGTTACTGCGGCCGCCCTGGACCAGCACGATCCCCCGTCCGGCGCTGTCCCGCAGCGCGGCGATGATCTCCACCCAGGCCGCGTCCTGCCGGGCCGGGGAGCCGGGCGCCCGCCGGCCCTTCACCAGGTAGGGCTGCGTCACCCTGGCCACCACCCCGCCCAGCCGCAACGCCACGTCCCGGACAGCGAGCAGATCCGGCGTGTCAGTGCCCCCGCCGGCGCCGTGCGTCAGCGCCAGCAGGAAAGCCGGGCTGTCCCCGGCGGCGGGCCCCGGCCCGTCAACGGCGACCCGGCTCAGGCCCTCCCCGGTCATGATCTCCACGCCGCGAAGCCTAGCCGCCGCCGGACCGGCCGCCGCGGCTGGCCGCGCCCGGCGCCGTACCTAGACGTTCAGGAGCTTCTGCAGGTACTGGCCGGTGTGGCTGTCCTCAGCGCGGGCCACGTCCTCCGGCGTGCCGGTGGCGATGATGTGGCCGCCGCGGGACCCGCCGTCGGGACCGAGGTCGATGACCCAGTCGGCGGTCTTGATGACGTCGAGGTTGTGCTCGATGACGATGACGGTGTTGCCGCCGTCCACGAGCCGGCCGAGCACGCCGAGGAGCTTGCGGATGTCCTCGAAATGCAGCCCGGTGGTGGGCTCGTCGAGCACGTAGATGGTGCGGCCGGTGGAGCGGCGCTGCAGTTCGGCGGCGAGCTTGACCCGCTGCGCCTCCCCGCCGGACAGGGTCGGGGCGGGCTGGCCGAGCCGGACATAGCCCAGCCCCACGTCGGTGAGGGTCTTGAGGTGGCGGTGGATGGCCGGGATGGGCGCGAAGAACTCGGCGGCTTCCTCGATGGGCATGTCCAGCACGTCGGCGATGGTCTTGCCCTTGTAGTGCACGCCGAGGGTGTCGGTGTTGTAGCGGGCGCCGTGGCACACCTCGCACGGCACGTACACGTCGGGCAGGAACTGCATCTCGATCTTGATGGTGCCGTCCCCGGAACAGGCCTCGCAGCGGCCGCCCTTCACGTTGAAGGAGAACCGGCCGGGCAGGTAGCCGCGGACCTTCGCCTCGGTGGTGGCCGCGAACAGCTTCCGCACGTGGTCGAACACGCCGGTGTAGGTGGCCGGGTTGGACCGCGGGGTACGGCCGATCGGCCCCTGGTCCACGTGCACGACCTTGTCCAGGTGACTCATCCCGGTCACCCGCACGTGCCGGCCCGGGACCGTTCGTGCCCCGTGCAGTTCCCGCGCCAACGCGTTGTAGAGAATGTCGTTGACCAGCGTGGACTTCCCCGAGCCGGAGACCCCGGTCACCGCGATGAAGCAACCCAGCGGGAACGCCACGTCCACGTTCTTCAGGTTGTGCTCAGTGGCCCCCTTGACCACGATCTCCCGGGACCGTGACCGCGTGCGCCGCGTGACGGGCAGCGGGATGTCCATCCGGCCGGTCAGGTAGGCCCCGGTCAGTGAGTCCGGGCTGGCCAGCAATTCCTCCACCGGGCCGGACACCACGATGTTGCCGCCGTGCTCCCCCGCGCCGGGCCCGATGTCCACCACCCAGTCCGCCGCCCGGATGGTGTCCTCGTCGTGCTCCACCACGATCAGCGTGTTCCCCAGGTCGCGCAACCGGACCAGGGTCTCCAGCAGCCGGTGGTTGTCCCGCTGATGCAACCCGATCGACGGCTCGTCCAGCACGTACAACACGCCCACCAGCCCGGACCCGATCTGGGTGGCCAGCCGGATCCGCTGCGCCTCACCGCCGGCCAGCGTGGCCGACGCCCGGTCCAGGGACAGGTAGTCCAGGCCCACATCGAGCAGGAAGCCGAGCCGGGCGTTGACCTCCTTCAGGATGCGCCCCGCGATCTGCATGTCCCGGTCCGAAAGCTCCAGGCCGAGCAGCAGCTTGGCCAGCTCGCCGATGGGCAGCGCGCAGATCTCCGCGATGGACCTGCCGTCCACCGTCACCGCCAGCGCGATCGGCTTCAGCCGGGACCCGTGGCACGACGGGCAGGGCACCTCACGCATGAACCCGGCGAACCGCTCCCGGCTGGAATCGGACTCCGCCTCGGAGTGCCGCCGCTCGATATACGGGATCGCGCCCTCGAACGAGGTGTAGTACGAGCGCTCCCGGCCGTACCGGTTCTTGTACCGGACGTGCACCTGCTTGCCGTAGCCGTGCAGCAGGGCCTTCCGGGCGGCGGCCGGCAGCCTGGACCAGGGAGTGTCCACGCTGAACCCCATCGCCACGCCGAGCGCCTCGATCAGCCGGATGAAGTAGTCGCTGACATGCCCGCCGCTCCACGGCCCGATCGCGCCGTCGGCCAGGGTCCTCGACTCGTCCGGCACGACCAGTTCCGGGTCCACCTCCATCCGGGTGCCCAGCCCGGTGCAGTCCGGGCAGGCCCCCCACGGCGAGTTGAACGAGAACGACCGCGGCTCCAGCTCCTCGAACGACAGGTCGTCATACAGGCAGGCCAGGTGCTCCGAGTACATCCGCTCCCGGTGCGGGTCATCCTCCGGCAGGTCCACGAAGTCCAGCACGACCACGCCACCCGACAGGGACAGCGCCGTTTCCACCGAGTCGGTGAGCCGCCGCCGGGCGTCCTGCTTGACGGCCAGCCGGTCCACCACCACCTCGATGGTGTGCTTCTCGTACTTCTTCAGCGCGGGCAGCCCGCGGCCGTCGGCAGCCCCGTCTCCGGACACGCTGTCGAGGCGGATCACCGTGCCGTCCACCCTGGCCCGCGAGTACCCCTTGGTCTGCAGCTCGCGGAGCAGTTCGGTGTACTCGCCCTTGCGCCCGCGGATCACCGGCGCCAGCACCTGGAACCGGGCCCCCTCGTCCAGCTCCAGCACCCGGTCCACGATCTGCTGCGGGGCCTGCCGGAAGATCGGCCGGCCGCACAGCGGGCAGTGCGGCTTGCCCACCCGCGCGTACAGCAGCCGCAGGTAGTCATACACCTCGGTGATCGTGCCCACCGTGGACCGCGGGTTGCGGCTCGCCGCCTTCTGGTCGATCGACACGGCCGGCGACAGCCCGTCGATGAAGTCCACGTCGGGCTTGTCCATCTGCCCCAGGAACTGCCGGGCGTACGCCGACAACGACTCCACGTACCGCCGCTGGCCCTCAGCGAAGATCGTGTCGAAAGCCAGGCTCGACTTCCCCGACCCGGACAGCCCGGTGAACACGATCATGGAATCCCGCGGCAGGTCCAGCGACACATCCTTCAGGTTGTGCTCGCGCGCGCCGCGGACGACGAGACGGTCAGCCACTGCGATCAGTTCTCCGGATCATGATGAGGACGGCCCTCTGCTGACAAGGACACGCCATGCTATTCGGGGCCACTGACAGAACACCGATCCGGCGGCCAGGCTTCCCTGCCTGCCTTCTGCGGCCCTCCCGCCGCCCGGCCGGCGGCCCGGCCAGCCCCCGCCTGCTCCCAGAGTGCCATCCCGCGGGGGAGGATGGCACCGAACCCTGGCAAAGGAGCCTCGTGGACAGTGAAATCACGCCGGCGCTGGCCAGCATCCAGGAGTCGGCAAATCGACTGATCGACACTGCCGCCGCGCTGACCGACGGGCAGGCCGGCGGGCAGGCCGGCGGGGCATCCCTGCTGCCCGGCTGGACCCCCCGCCAGTGCTGTCACGCGGGCGGTAGGTGGCACGCGGGGCGGCGCATTGGCGCCCGCCCCGCCCGTGCTGTCACGCGGGCGGTAGGTGGCACGCGGGGCGGCGCATTGGCGCCCGCCCCGCCCGTGCTGTCACGCGGGCGGTAGGTGGCACGCGGGGCGGCGCATTGGCGCCCGCCCCGCCCGTGCTGTCACGCGGGCGGTAGGTGGCACGCGGGGCGGCGCATCCGGTATAGAAAAGACAGCAAGCCAACCCAAGGAGACACTGGTGGCCTACACCGGGGACGTGACCGCCGGCGGCCCGCCCGACAAGCGGGAAGTGCCTGGCCTCATCGTGACCAAGCTGTCCGTCGGGCCGATGGACAACAACGCCTACCTGCTCACCTGCACCGAGACGGCCGACTGCGTGCTCATCGACGCGGCCAACGAGGCGGACCGGCTGCTGGAGCTCATCGATGGCCGCCGGCTGCGCCGGATCATCACCACCCACCAGCACTTCGACCACTGGCAGGCGCTCAGCGAGGTGCAGGCGGCCACCGGCGCTGACGTGGTCGCGCACCCCGCGGACGCGGGCGGGCTGCCGGTCAAGGTCAACATTCTTGTCCACAACGGCGACACGGTGCCGGTCGGATCTGCCTCGCTCTCCGTGATCCACCTGCGCGGTCACACACCGGGCAGCATCGCGCTCTGTTACTACGCCCGCGGGGGGCCAACTGCGACGCTGGCCACGGAGCCGCACCTGTTCACCGGCGACTCACTGTTCCCCGGCGGTCCGGGCAATACCCAGGGCGACCTGGAGCGGTTCCGCCAGCTCATGGATGACCTGGAAGAGCGGGTGTTCGCGGCGCTGCCCGACAGCACCTGGGTCTACCCGGGCCACGGCAAGGACACCACGCTCGGCGCCGAACGGCCGCACGTGCCCGAGTGGCGTGCCCGGGGCTGGTAGCCGGCCGGCAGCCGAGCCCTCGTCAGCGGATCTCCGTGCTGTACACGACGACGTTGCTCAGGTATGTCTTGGTGCTGTAGTCGAACGTGTCACCGCAGGTGATCAGGTGCAGCTCAGCGTCTGGCGCGGGGCCGTACACCTCGGCCGTGGGGAAGCGCGCCTTCGCGTACTCGCGCACCACGGTGACCTTGAAGACGGCAAGCTTGCCGTCCGCCTGCCGGACGTAGACCCGGTTGCCCGGCCGCAGCAGGCTCAGCCGGAAGAAGATCCCCGGGCCCTGGTAGGAGTCGATGTGCCCGGCGATGACCGAGGAGCCGATCTCGCCGGGCCGCGGGGTCCCGGTGTACCAGCCGGCCACCGACGTGCTGGACGGCACCTGGAGCGTGCCCTGCCTGGTGATGCCCAGCCTGATCAGCCTGGTGCACACCCCGATGGCCGGGATCCGGAGCGAGACCGGCGGCGGCACCGGCCTGGCCGCCGATGACTTCGGCACCGGGGCCGGCGAGCCCAGCGGGACCGGCGCGCCCGCCGCCGAGGGGAGCGGCCGCGGCGACAGGCCGGATCCTTGCCTGTTACCGCAGGCCGGGGCACTGCCTGTTACCGCAGGCCGGTCCTTGCCGGGCCAGCCAGCCGCCGGTACAGGCTGAGCGCCTGGTCCACCGCCGCCGTCTCGGTGGGCAGCAGGGCGGCCCGGCCCAGCGCCGCAGCGGCCAGCTTCTCCCTGGCCTCCGGGGCATCCAGCACCCCGGCCACCGCGGCGGCCAGCAGCGCCGGGTCGCCGGGCGGGACCAGGACGGCACCGTCCTCCCCGGTGAGATCTGGTATCCCGCCGACCCGGGACGCCACCAACGGCCGGCCAGCGCGCAGCGCTTCCTGGACGATGAGCGGCTGGCCCTCCCAGGTGCTGGGCACCACCACGACATCGGCGGCGCCGAGCAGCGTCGGCACATCGCCGCGTGCGCCGAGGAACTCCACGGCCACCCCGCCCGCCCGGGCCTGACCGCGGAGCAGTGCGTCCTGCGGACCCTCCCCCGCGATCACCAGCAGCGGAACCGCACTGTCCAGCGCAGGGGCGCTGGACAGTGGACCAGTATCGCGCCGCTGCCAGCGGGCCGCCGCCTCGATCAGGGTGGTGAAGCCCTTCTGCGCGGTGAGCCTGCCCACCGCGAGCACGACCGGCCGGCCGGCACTGCCCAGCTCGCGCCGGACCGCCTCCGCGTCGCGCGGGGACGGCGGGACGGCTTGCGGCGCCGGGACGAGCGCCCGGCCCGCGTCCCGCGCCCCGCGGCGGCGCATCCGGTCGGCGAGATCCCCGGACACCGTGAGCACCGCGTCGGCCCGGCGGGCCACGATCAGCTCCAGCCCCGCGTACACCGCGGCAGCGGCTCCGCCAGCCGGCGGTGCGTTGTGCACGGTGACGGCCAGTGCGGTGCGCCGGGCCGGCGAGCCCGCCAGGGCCAGCGCGGCCACCGCGCCCGCCCGCATCCCGTGCGCGTGCAGCACGTCAGGCATGTCCCGGGCCAGCAGCCGGCGTAGCCGCCGCACTGCCGCGGCGTCGCTGGCCAGCCGCGGCCGCTCGGCGATCTCCACCGGGCAGGACACCCAGGCCGGGGGGTCTCCCGCGGCGCGCCCGGCGACCCCGTGCGGGGCGCCACCGGGCCCGGCGTCCCCGTGCCCGGCTGACGCTGCGCCGCGGTCACGGGACAGCCGCCCGAGGGCGGCGGCCGGCCCGTACACGGTCACCCGCGCGCCGCGCGCAGCGCAGCCGCCGACCAGCATCACCACGTGCCGCCCGGTTCCCCCGGCGGTGGTGCCGAGCAGGTAGCTGACCGTCAGCCCGCTCTCCCCTGCGGCCGTCAACCGGACAACCTCCGCCCTGGCAGCACCCCCCGGGCACGGCCCAGCACCGCCCGCAGATCACCACCATCGAGGGCCAGGGCCGCCACGCCGAAAGCCAGCGCCACGCAGGCGCAGGCGAGCAACGCCACGCCGGCGTTGGGGATAAAACCGGTGACCGGCACGGCAGCGGACACCACCGTTCCGGCGGCTGCCCCGGCCACGGCCCCGATCAGGCCCGCCAGGGCCGCCCGGGGCGCCCCGCGCAGGGCGGGGCGCCCGCGCACGCCGCGCACCGCGCCGAGCAATGCCAGGCCGCCGACGGTCAGCCCGGCCGTGTTCCCGAGCCCGAGCGCCGGCACCACCCAGCGGGCCGGCACCTGTGCCACGGCGATCACGTCCGCCACGATCACCAGCAGCCAGCCGGCCACCAGGGCGACCGCGGCCACCCTGGGCCGCCCGTCGGCGAACAGCACCCGGGACAGGTTGGCGGCCAGCCCGTAGCCGACCAGGCCGGGTGCGAACGCGACGAAGGTGAACGCCAGCTGGCGGGCGTCCCCCGGGCTGTGCTCGAACAACCGCGCGGCCGGCACCGCCGCGCCGGCCAGCAGGGCGGCGCCGAGCCAGGAGACCAGCATGACCGCGCGGGTGGACGCCGCCGCCGTCTGGTCGAAGCTGGCGCCAGCTTCGGCGGCGGACAGCACGGGGAACGCGGTCGTCGCGATCGGGACGGCGAGCACCGCGTACGGCACGAAGAACATCTGCCAGCCGAAGTTGTAGAGGACCAGGGCACCACCCCGCCCCTCGTAGCCGTTGGCGAGCACCATCACCGCGACCAGCGAGGCATCCTGGGCCATCAGCGTGACCACCCCCACCGCGGCGAGGCCGCGGATCCGCCGGGCCACGCCCGGCGGGAAGCGCAGCGTGGGCCGCAGCCCCAGGCGCAGCCGCGCCGCCGGGCCGAGTGCGGTGAGGACCAGCGCGGCCACGCCGGCCGTGGTCCCGATCGACAGCATCAGCTCAGCTGCCCGCGGCAGCGCGGCCAGCGACTGGTGGCCGTGGCTGAGCGGGACGAAAGCGAGGTAGGCGGCGACGACCACCACGCTGGACAGCACCGGGGCCAGGGCAGGGGCGGTGAAGCGCTGGTGTGCCTGCAGGATTCCGTAGAGCACGACCGCCAGGCCGTACAGCAGGATCTGCGGCGCGAAGACCACCAGCATCCGCCCGCTGACCGCCACGATCGCCGCGTGGTGGCACCGGGGCGCGCCGGCCAGCAGCAGCGACACCAGCGGGCCCGCGGCCACGGCGATGATCACGCTGGCCGGGGCGAGCAGCAGGACCGCCCAGGAGAGCAGCGCCGAGGCGATCTGGTTCGCCTCGGCCCCGTTCTCCTGGGCACCGTTTTCTTGGGCACCGTGGTCTTGGGCACCGTGGTCTTGGGCACCGTGGTCTTGGGCACCGTGGTCTTGGGCACCGTGGTCCTGGGCACCGTGGTCCTGGGCACCGTGGTCCGGCGCGGGGTCCGGGTCCGCCGCCGCGCGCAGCCGCCGCGCGGCCGGGCCAGCCAGCACTGGCACCACCACGCTGGTCAGGGCGCCGCCCAGGACGATGTCGTAGACGATGTTCGGCACCTGGTTGGCGGTGGAGTACGCGGTACCCAGGCAGGTGCTGCCCACTGTGTGCGCGAACACGAGCGAGCGGCCGAACCCGATGATGTTCGAGACCACGGTGATGACCCCGATGAGGACGGCCGCCCGGCCGATCCCCCCGCCTGCCTGCCGCGACGGACCGGCCTCCGTGACCGGCGCTTGCGCCCCGGTCACGGGGAGCTGGCGGACTCCCGGGTCCCCGGCCCGGCAGAGTCTGGCCCGGCCGAGCCCGGCCCGGCTGGCTGCCCTGCCGCTGGCTGCGCTGCTGGTGCGGCGGGCCTGCGGCCGAGCATGTCCAGCCAGCGCAGTGGCGGCGTCCGTTCGATCACTTTGGTGAAGCTGACCACTTCGCTGGCGGCGGTCAGGCCGATGATGCCGGCGAGCAACGCGATCCTCGCGGGGCGCCCGAGGCTTGCCGCCGCAGCGGTGCCGAGCATGGCACCCAGCGCGTTGGCACCCGCGTCGCCCAGCATGGCCCGCTCCCCCAGGTCCTCGCCGAGCAGCGCGAGGGCAGCGCCCAGCGGCGCGGAAACCAGCGGCGCGGCTGCGGGTGACGGGGCGGCGAGCAGCACGCCACCCGCAGCGGCTGCCTTGATAGCGCGCCCGGGACGCAGATCGAACAAGTTGAGCAGGTTCGCCCCGCCCGCGATCAGGCCGGCGTTCAGCAGCACATCGGCCGGAGCGCCGCCGAGCAGGGCACTCGCGGCCAGGCCGGTAGTGCCGATGCCCCCGATCTTCACCGCGCCGGTGGTCACCTCGCCGCGGGCCAGCGCGCCGAGGTGCCCGCGGAAGCCACGCCGCCCGCCGCTGCCCGCCAGGTCGTCGTAAGCGCCGAAGCCGCCCGCGCCGGCCGCGGCCGCCACCAGCCCGGCCCGTGCCCGGGCCGGAAGGCCCGGGGCGAGCGCCGCCGCGAGCGCGGCGCCGGCCGCGACTGCGGGGCCCTCGAGCAACGTCACCGGCTCACCCCGGTGGTTGGTCCGCCGCCAGGTGGCCGCGCCGCCTGGCGGCCGGCGGCTCGCCGCCGCGTACGCGCCGCGCGCCGCGGCCGCGGCCAGGCCGGCGCCGACCACGGCGGCAACCGGGCCGCGCCGTCCGTTGCGGCGCGTCACCGGGTACTCGCCGACGCGCTGGCCGCCGGGTGCGCCGACCGCTTCGTGGTCGGCGTGGCCGACGTCGACGGGGATGGGGTGGGCGCGGGGCTCGGGCCCGCGGCCGACGCGTTGGGCAAGCTGCCGTAGCTGCCCGACCGGCCGGCCGTCAGCTGCTCGTAGAGCGCCTGTGCTACCACGATCTGGCCGGTCGTGGCATCGGCATTGTCCACGCTGCTCAGGTGACCGGGCTGGCCGGCTGAGCGCATCAGGTCGATGGCGCTGCCCAGCCCGGAGCCGGCCAGCTGGCCAGCCACCACCGTGCCGTTGTCGGCGAGGCTCAGCTGCTGCGCCATGGTCACCAGGATCTGGCTCATGCTGTTGGCGTCGTTCGTGGACTGCGGGGTGGCCGGGATTATCACGACAGCCAGGGTGGCACGAGCGGCGGGCTGCGGGCTGGCACTCAGGAAACCTCCTGCCGCGTATGCCTTGAGAATCGCCTCCCCGGAGCTGTCCACCGCGCTGGCCGGGAGCTGGCCGACGGCGTCCTTGGTCAGGATCGCGCTCGCTATCAGCTCCCCGGCCTGGGCCTGCGCCGGTCCACTGCGCAACGTGACGCCGGGCGGTGTCAGCTGCCTGTTCAGGGTATCCAGATCCGATTGCGTGCCGGTGCCGAAGAACTGCTCCTGGAGCTGCAGCTGCCCGGTCACGGTCGCGCCGGCCGCGGTCAGTGCCGCCGAGATGCCGGTGGTCACCTGGCTGGGTGCGCCGGGGGCCTGGACGAGGACGACACGCTGTCCCTGCAGCAGCCCGCCCAGCAGCACGTGCTCACCCGCCTGGGCGAAGGACTGAGCTGCACCGAGCTGCTGCTTGAGCTGCCCGTTCTGCGCATACAGCGAATCGATGCGCTTGGCCTCGGCGTTGGATGTCTTCTGCAGCGTGCTGAGCACGGCGGGCTGCAGGGCGGTGGACCCGACCACGATGCCGATCGCCAGCGCCAGGAACACCGCGACGATGGAGACCAGGTGATAACGGAAATCGATCACGAAGAGCCCGGCCTAGAACAGTCCGCTGAGCCAGTACTTCACGCCGTCCCACTGGGCATGCAGGTACGTGAAGAAGATCTGGCCCGCGGGTGTGGCCAGCATGGCGACCAGGATCGTGCAGCACGCGGCCAGCACGAGCACCATCAGAGCCCAGCCGGAGATCCGGCCCCGGTAGAGCCGGCTGACCCCCTTGGCGTCTACCAGCTTGCTGCCCACCCGGAGCCTGGTCAGCCAGGTGCTCGCGTAACCGGACCTGCCCTTGTCGAGGACCTCGTCCAGCGAGTAGTGCGTGCCGACGGCGACGATCAGGCTGGCGCCCTTCGCATCAGCCATGAGCAGGGCGACGTCCTCACTGGTTCCCCCCGCCGGGCAGAGCACCGGGGTGAGTCCCAGGCGCTGGAGCCGGGCCAGGCCGGGGGCACGGCCGTCAGGATAGGCGTGCACCACGAGCTCCGCCCCGCAGTCCAGGCCCTGATCGGTGACCGAGTCCATGTCCCCGACGATGATGTCCGGCAGGTACCCGGCTTCCAGCAGCGCGTCAGCGCCACCGTCCACGCCCACCTTGACCGGCTTGAACTCGCGGATGTAGGGCCGCAGCACGGCCAGGTCCTCGCGGTAGTGCTGGCCGCGGACGACGACCAGCACGTGCCGCCCCTCGATCCGGGTCCGCAGCTCGGGCGCGGCGATGCCGTCGATCAGCAGGCCGCCCTCGCCCTTCATGTACTCCAGGGTGTTCGCCACGAAGTCCTGGAGCTGGACCGCGATGCTGTCCTTGGCGGCGGCTATCGCCTCGGCCACCGTCCCGGCGGTCTGCAGCCGGCCTTTTGCCACGGCCTGATCGCCGGCGTACAGGGTGTCCCCCTGGAGGCGGACGAGTGTCCCCTCGTTGACCCGGGCGAACACCTCCGGCCCGACGTCGTCGACCAGCGGAACCCCCGCCTCCACGAGCAGTTGCGGGCCGATGTTCGGGTACCGGCCGCTGACGCTCGGGGCGACGTTCACCACAGCCGCGACCTGCAGCCTGAGCAGCGCGTCCGCACTCACCCGGTCCAGGTCCGCGTGGTCGATGATGGCGATGTCGCCCATGCCGAGCCGCTTGGTGAGGTTCTTGGTCCTGCGGTCCAGGCGTGCCTGCCCGGTCACACCGGGCAGGTCTTCTGGCCTGCTCCGGTGCACTATGGGGAGTTTCAGGAACTGGGCCATCATCGCAGTCCATCCTGCCAGACGGCCAGAGTGGCCGAAGCCACCCACCGCATCACGGAAACCGCCAGGCCACCGGGCCCCGTCCGGCACGTTCAGCGTGCGCCCGGGCTGCGCTCAGCCGGCGTTCAGGCGTTCAGGCCCGGGTGTTCCGCGCCTGCCGTCCGGCGGGCGGCCGCTGGACCGGGCCAGCCGCCCGTTCCGCCGCCGCGGCCATGAGCAGCTCGCTCGCGTGCGCGCGTCCGTACTCGGAGTTCTCCAGGCCGGCGAGCATCCGGGAGAGCTCGGTGACCCGCCCCGCCTCGTCCAGCCGGGTGACCCCGCTCCGGGTGACGCTGCCGTCGTCTGCTTTCTCCACGACCAGGTGAGTGTCCGCGAACGCGGCGACCTGGGGCAGGTGAGTGACCACGATCACCTGCGCCAGCCGGGCCAGCCGGGCCAGCCGGCGCCCTATCTCCACCGCGGCCTTGCCACCGACCCCGGCGTCGACCTCGTCGAACACGAACGTCGGCACTGGGTCGGCGCCGGCGAACACGACCTCGATAGCGAGCATCACCCGGGACAGCTCGCCGCCGGAGGCGCCCTTGGCCAGCGGCAGCGCCGGCGCCCCGGGATGCGCGGCGAGCCTGAGCTCCACCTCATCGCCGCCGCGCGGGCCGAACTCCTCCTGCGGGAGCACCGCTACGGTGACCGCCGCATGCGGCATGGCGAGGGCGGTCAGCTCCGCGGTCACCTCGGCCGCGAACCGTTCCGCTGCCTCCTTGCGCAGCGCGGTGAGCTGGCCGGCCAGGTCGGTGACCAGCGCGGTGAGCCGCTCGGATTTCGCGGCGAGCCCGGCGATCCGGTCATCGTCGCCATCCAGCTCGCCCAGCCTGCTGGCTGCCTGCTTCGCCCAGGCGAGGACCGCGGCGAGTTCACCGACCGTGCTTCCCCCGCCGGCTGTGCTTCCCCCGCCGCCCGCGCTCTGCCCGGCGACCGGCTCGGCGGCATCGGCCGCCCCGCCCGCGGCGCTGCCGGTGCCGGTGCCGGCAGGCCCGTAGGCACGGATCAGCCGGGTCAGCTCGGCCCGCCGGTGCTGCACGGCGGCCAGCCGCGCCGGGTCAGCCTCCACGGACTGCACATACGAGGCGAGCTCCGCGCCGACATCGGACACCAGGTACGCCGCTTCGGACAGCCGGCCCGCCAGCCCGGCCAGCACCGCGTCGTGATCGGCGACCGCGTCCAGCGCCTGGCCGGCGGCGGCGAGCAGGCCCACCGCGTCCGGCAGGTCATAGGACCCGCTGGACGGATCACCCAGCAGCGCGTCGTGCGCGGTGCTGGCGGCGGTGTGCAGCGCGTCCGCGTTCGCCAGCCGGTCCTCCTCGGCCCGCAGTTCCGTGTCCTCTCCCTCAACCGGCTCGAGCCGCTCGATCTCGGCCAGCCCGCGGCGCAGGTCCTCCGCCTCCTGCGCGCGCTCCCGCGCGCGGCCGGCCAGCTCCGCCAGCTCGTCGCGGATCTCGCGGTGCCGCTGGTAAGCGCGCTGGTAGTCAGCTGCCACGGCCGCGAGCGCCGGCCCGGCGAACCGGTCCAGCGCCTCGCGCTGCCTGCCCGGCCTGAGCAGCTGCTGCTGATCGGCCTGCCCATGCACCGCAACCAGGTCATCGGCCAGGTAGGTGAGCAGCGAGACCGGCACGGAGCGGCCGCCGGCGTAGGCGCGCGATCGTCCCTCCGCGGACACCGAGCGGCTCACGATCAGCGTGCCGCCATCGTCGTCCAGCTCACCGCCCGCCTCGGACACCTGCTCCGCGACACGTCCCCGGGGGTCGACCCGCAAGCGCCCCTCGACGCTGGCCCGCTCCGCCCCGGGGCGCACCCGCGCCGGGTCGGCCCGGCCGCCGAACATGAGGCCAAGGCCGGTCACGACCATGGTCTTGCCCGCGCCCGTCTCCCCCGTCACCACGGTGAAGCCGGGTGACAGTTCCAGCACGGCGTCCTCGATCACGCCGAGCGCGGTGATGCGGACTTCCTCAAGCATGGGCGCGTGGCTCCTGTTCGGTGTCCCGGCGCGCGGGCCGCCCACGCCAGCCTGCCACCGGTAGGCCGAATTTGGCGACTAGCCGGTCGGTGAACGGGGCGCCACCCGTGCCCTCGTCCTCGCCGCGCAGCCGGGCCAGCAGCACGGGCTCGCGGCCGCGCCGGACCTCGATGCGCGCACCGGGCGGCAGGTCGACCCTGCGCCGCCCATCGCACCACAGCACGCCCGCGAAAGACTGGCCGACGGCAGCCCCGCTGATGACTTCCACCGCGAGGACGCTGCCCGGCGATATCACCAGGGGCCCGGCGAACAGCGCATGCGCGCTGATCGGCACCAGGAGCAGCGCCTCCACTTCCGGCCAGACCACCGGGCCGCCCGCGGAGAACGCGTACGCGGTCGACCCGGTAGGTGTCGCGCAGACCACGCCGTCGCACCCCCAGCGGGACAGCGGGCGGCCGTCGATCTCCGTCACCACCTCGATCATCCGCTCCCGGGCGACCTTCTCCACGCTGGCCTCGTTCAGCGCCCAGGTGGTGGCGGTGACCGTGCCGTTCTGCCGTACGGTCACGTCAACCGTCATCCGCTCCTCGACGGTGTACCGGTGGCTGATCACCCGGTCGATGACATCGGGCAGGTCGTCGGATTCGGCCTCGGCCAGGAACCCGACGTGGCCAAGGTTCACCCCGAGCAGCGGCACCCCGGCCGGCCTGGTCATCTCCGCGACCCGCAGCAGCGTGCCGTCACCGCCGAGGACGATCACCATCTCGGCGTCACGGGCCGCCTCCGGGGTGGCGGGGACCACCTCGGCGCCCAGGCAGTGCAGGTCGGCCGCCTCGGTGTCCACGACCCGCACGCCCACCCCGGCGGAGAGCAGCATGTCCGCCACCAGCCGGGCGCTGGCCAGCGCCGCCACCCGGCCCGTGTGCGCCATGACGAGCACCGTCCGCTTGGAGTTCACTGAGGTCCTTCCGCGACGACCTGTTCGAGGATTGCCTGGTCGAGCGGCGGCGCACCGCGGCGCAGCCAGAGGAAGTACTCCACGTTCCCGGCCGGCCCGGGGAGCGGGCTCGCGGCCACCCCCGCCACGCCGAGGCCGCTGTCCGCGGCGGCCTCGGCCACCGACGTGACGGCCGCCGCCCGAAGGCCCGGATCGCGCACCACCCCGCCCGGGCCGACGCGGCCCTTGCCGACTTCGAACTGGGGTTTCACCAGGAGCACGAAGTCAGCGTCCGGGGCCGCGCAACTCACCAGGGCGGGCAGCACCAGGCCCAGGGAGATGAAGGAGAGGTCGGCGGTGACCAGGGCCGGCGGCGGGGCGACCTGCTCGGGACGCAGATGGCGGACATTCACCCGGTCCAGCACGGTGACCCGGTCATCGCTGCGCAACGCCCAGGCGAGCTGGCCGTAGCCCACATCCACGGCGACCACCTGCGCCGCCCCGGCACGCAGCAGGACATCGGTGAAGCCACCGGTGGACGCCCCGGCGTCCAGGCAGCGACGGCCGGCCACGGACAGCCCGGGGAAAGCGGCCAGGGCGCCAGCCAGCTTCCTGCCCCCGCGGGACGCGTAACCCGGCTCATCATCGGTGTCCTGGACGGCGATGGGGTCATCCTGGCCGACCTGGGTGGCGGTCTTGCCTGCCGCCTGGCCTGCCACCACCACCCGCCCGGCGCTGACGAGTTCCGCGGCATGCTCCCGGGAGCGGGCCAGCCCGCGCCGTACCAGTTCGGCGTCCAGCCGTCTCCGCGTGCCCATGCAGTGGCTGCCTCGCCGTTCAGCTGCCCGGAGTCGGAGAGGTTCCATGAGCAGCCGGTGCGGGCGGAATCCCTTCGGTTCCTGAGTCAAGCGTACCCAGCGCTCCGGTCAAGGCACCGTGGATGTGCTCGAAGACCGCCGGGTGCTCGTGCAGCGGCAACTCAGCCAGGTCGGCTAGCTTGTGCAATGCGTCATCCACCCGGGTGTCGCCCGTCGTCACGGTGCCCGGGGGGCTTGCCGCACCGGGCACCCCCGGATCGTTCTGTGTCACGTCAGCTCCTCTCGCCTGTTTGCGAGCTGCGGGCGGGCGTTGCTCCGACGAACGCTACCGTCCTGAGGCGACAGGGTGGGTCAGCAACCGGTCACGCCACGCCCGCCCGGCGCGTTCAGGTAAAGGAGTTGCACAATGGACACTCTCTGGGAAGCGAGGTGACCATGGCGACTGCTGAGGAGTGCCGCACGGCGCTGGAGGCCCTGACCGGCCGTCTCTCCGAGATGGATCCGTCGGCCCGGGCCACGCACCTGGTCGACCGCGCCATCAGCTGCACGGTCAGTGATCTCGGCGTCACCTTTGTCACCCTGCTCGGCCCGCACGGCGCGGGCCCGGTCACCGAGTCCGACGGCCAGGACGCCCGCGTCCACGTGAGGTTTTGCACGAAAAGCGACGAACTGCTGGCGATCGCGGAGGATCCGGGACGTTTCGCCCGGTCCTGGCTGACCGGGCGGGTGAAGATCGAGGCGAGCCTGTCCGACCTGCTCCGCCTGCGCAAGCTGCTGTGACGCGCGCCGGGTGCTGGGCCGCGCCGGGGACACCGGTGTTGGTCAGGTCGTCGCGGGAGACGGGGCGGGCTGGGTCCGGGGGCTGGGTCCGGCCGGTGGGCTGGGCACAGGCTGGGCAGGGGCACACTTGGAGGGATGGCGGCACTTATCCCAAGGCCCCGCGCGGAGATCGCGCCGGGCGCGGTCCACCTGCCCGGCTGGCTCAGCCTGGACGAGCAGCGCCGCCTAGTGTCCGCCTGCCGGGAATGGGCCCGCCCGCCCGCGGGACTGCACGTCACCCGGCTGCCCACGGGCGGCACCATGTCCGTGCGGGCCGTCTGCCTCGGCTGGCACTGGCTGCCCTACCGTTACTCGCGGACCGCCGACGACGTGGACGGCGCGCCGGTCAAGCCGTTCCCGGCATGGCTCGCGGACCTTGGCCGCCGTGCGGTGGCCGCGGCCTACCGGAACGACGACGCGGGCCGCCGCTACCGGCCCGACGTGGCCCTGGTCAACCACTACGACGCCAATGCCAGGATGGGCATGCACGCGGATCGCGACGAGCGCAGCCTGGCCCCGGTCGTCTCGCTGAGCGTGGGCGACACGTGCGTCTTCCGGTTCGGCAACCCGGACACGCGGAGCAGGCCGTGGACCGATGTCGCGCTGGAATCAGGTGACCTGTTCGTCTTCGGCGGCCCGTCCAGGCTCGCCTACCACGGGGTGCCCAGGACCCGCCCCGGAACCGGCGACCCGCAGACCGGGCTGCGCGGGGGACGGATCAACATAACGATCCGCGAATCCGGGCTGGCCTGATCGCAGTGCCCGAGGGCGATGTGGTCTGGCTGGCCGCCCGCCGGCTCCGCGAGGCGCTGGCCGGGCGGGTGCTCACCCGCAGTGATTTCCGCGTTCCGCGGTTCGCCACCACCGACCTGACGGGGCGCCGGGTGACCGGATCCGTGTCCCGGGGCAAGCACCTGCTCACCCGGGTGGAAGGCGGCCTCACGGTGCACACCCACCTGCGGATGGACGGTTCCTGGAAGGTGCTCCCGGCCAGTGCGGGCATGTCCGGCGGGCACCAGGTCAGGCTGGTGCTCGCCAACGACACCTGGCAGGCGGTCGGCTACCTGCTGGGGGTCGTCGAGGTGCTGCCCACCACGGCGGAAGCGGACGCGGTCGGTCATCTCGGGCCGGATCTGCTCGGCCCCGACTGGGACGCGGCGGAGGCCGTCCGCCGGCTGCTGGCGGGCCCGGAACGGCCTGCCGGGGAGGCGCTCCTGGACCAGCGGAACCTGGCGGGCATCGGCAACCTGTACAAGTCCGAGGTGCTGTTCCTGCGCGGCATCCATCCCCGGCGCCCGGTCGGTGACATCGGCGACCTGACCGGCCTGGTCCGCCTGGCCCAGCGGCTGCTGGAGGCGAACAAGAACCGGATCGGCCAGGTCACCACGGGGGTGTGGCGGCCGGGCGAGGAGACCTGGGTGTACGGCCGCCGCGGTCGCTGCCGGCGCTGCGGCACCCGCATCATGACCGCCGCGCAGGGCACCGACCCCGAGGCGCGGATCACCTTCTGGTGCCCGCACTGCCAGCCGGAGTGACGCCGGGAAAACCCGGCAAGCCCATTTCATCAACGCATAGCCCGGCCCGGCCTCGCCGAGGTCCGGGCCTTCAGTGCGTGGCCGCCCGGGAGGACGACCAGGCGTACCGCGCCCCCCCAGACCCGGGCCGGGGGCGACGCGGCACCCGGCGGCCGCGGAGGGCGCCGGGGCCTGCTGCCCCGTTCTGCCTGGCGGGCCGCCCCGGCCGGCCCGCCAGGCAGGGTCGCGGCAGTTACGCGTCGCGCCGCTGGAAGAGGAACATGCCGATGATGATCGCGATCGCCGCGTAGGCGGCGAACACGCCGAACCCGGTCCAGGCGGAGAACAAATGCGAGCCGGGTGAGTTGACCACCGTCCAGACCTGGCTGCCCGCATCGAACGGGATCCACTTGGTCACGTGGTCCTGCCAGGAACTCGGCAGGAAGTTGACCAGGATCGTCAGCACGAACAGCAGCCCGATGGCCGCCGTGATCGCCGCCGCGGTGTGCCGCAGGACCGCGCCAAGCCCGAAGGCGAGCATCCCGCAGACAACGAGGAACAGCCCGCCGCCGATCACCGCGCGGAGCACGCCCGGCTGGCCGAGGGTGGCGTCCAGGTGCTTGCCGGACAGGATCGCCTGCCCGATGAAGAACGAGGCGAAGCTCGCTACCAGGCCGGTGACCAGCGAGACCGCCGCGAAGACCGTCGCCTTGGCGGCGAACACCGTGCCCCGCCGGGGCTGCACGGTGAGCGACGTGCGGATCATCCCAGTCGAGTACTCGGAGGTGATGGTCAGCGCGCCCAGTACCGCGATGATCAGCTGGCCGAGGATCAGGCCGACCAGGCTACGGAAGGTCGGGTCGAACCCCGGCCCCCGCGGCCCGGGCCGCGAGACCGCGCCTATGCAGGTCAGCGCGCCGATGCCGACAGTGACCACGACCAGGGCGAGCAGCGTCCAGTAGGTGGACCGGACCGAGCGGATCTTGGTGAACTCCGAGCGGAGCGCGCCCCCGAACCCGGCCCGGCCGGATGGGGCGTCCAGCGCCGCGGGCGTGGCGCCGGCCGGCATGTGTGTCATCGCGGCCACGTCAGACCACCTCTCCCGAGTGCACCGGCTGTTCCTGCGCCGCGGCGCCGACGGTGGCGCGGAACTCCACGCTGGAAGCGGTCAGTTCCATGAACGCCTCTTCCAGGGAAGCGTGCGCGGGGGCGAGTTCATGCAGCCGGATGCCCTTGTCGAAGGCCAGGTCACCGATCTGCTCGGCGGCCAGCCCCTGCACCACGAGCGCGCCGTCCGCGCCGTCGATGGCGCTGCCGCCGGCCAGCGTGACCACGCTGACCAGGGCATCGGGGTGCGGCGTGCGGACCCGGACGGTCTGGACCGAGTTGCGCGCGATGAACTCCGCCACCGTGCAGTCCGCGATCAGCTTGCCCCGGCCGATGACCAGGAGATGGTCCGCGGTGTTCTCCATCTCCGACATCAGGTGGCTGGACACGAAGACCGTGCGCCCCTCCGCGGCGAGCGCCTTCATCAGGTTCCGGATCCACAGGATTCCCTCTGGGTCCAGCCCGTTGACCGGCTCGTCGAACATGAGGATCGCCGGGTCGCCGAGCAGCGCGGCAGCGATGCCGAGACGCTGGCCCATGCCGAGGGAGAATCCCTTCGAGCGCTTCCTGGCGACCTCGGCCAGCCCGACCAGTTCCAGGACCTCGCCCACCCGGCGCGCGGGCAGGTTGTTGGTCTGGGCGAGGCAGAGCAGATGGCTGTAGGCGCTGCGCCCGCCGTGCACCGCCTTGGCGTCCAGCAACGCGCCCACTTCCCGCATGGGATGGGCAAGCTGCCGGAAGTCCTTGCCCCGCACTGTCACAGAGCCCTCCGTCGGGTGGTCCAGCCCGAGGATGAGTCGCATCGTCGTGGTCTTGCCCGCCCCGTTCGGGCCGAGGAAGCCGGTGATCTTGCCTGGCTCCACGTTGAACGACAAGCCGTCGACCGCCAGCTTGTCGCCGTAACGTTTAGTGAGGCTGCGCGCCTCAATCATTGGATGTGCCCCTTGTCTGGTTGTCTGGCTGGATGGCCCGGGCCCGGTGCCCGCCGCCGTGCACCATCAGTCTTCCGGGCCCGCCGGGGGCGCCGCATCGCCCGCACGGCCGATCCGCATCCGACCGTGGGTGGAGCAGGAAGCGATGCCACCACGTCATCACGATCACCTCTCCTGTCCGGCTCACCAGGCAGGCGGCGCGAGGGAAGCGCCGGCGGCCGGGCGAGCCGTGACACTTTTGCGCAGGCCAATACCGCCGTAGCCCCGTGAACCGAACACGGGGGCAGGCGGAAATCTGGATAGGGGCGGATCTCATGCCGCCATACCGGAGCGACATCGCGCCCCGGCACGCGCTGTCAGCCGTTTGTCTGCTGGCTGTCAGCCGCGTACCGGGCGCGTGTCAGCCGAACGGGCGCTCATACTGCCACCACGCCGGCACATGACCAGTGAAAGAAGGGGTGGCTGGGCTGGCTCGTGAACTGGCGTCAGCTCCCCGGCACCAGATGGCCCGAGGCCCGCCATGTTGCACGCTTGGCGTGCCAGCCGCAGCCGCGCGCCGCCGGGCCGGCAAGAATCGGTGCCGTGCCGCATGGCCGTCGCGCGTATTTTCCATGAACGCTCCGCAGGCAGCGCCCTGTCAAGACATCGGTACCCTCTGGTAAGGAGACTCTGGCCATCAGGTAAGTGGACAGGCCGGGGAGCGGACTGCATAATGTCTCAGCTTTTTCGCGCTTGATCGGGTTTCTACCTGCGGAAACACGCATAAGCGATGGGCCGGACCCCCCGCTTAAGGGGAGTCCGGCCCATCGCTGCGCATAGCGCGGGGTGTCAGCCGGCAGCCGGGATGGTTGCCTGCCAGCGCCCGCGCTTGAGGTGAACGCTGCCGTCCGGGGTGATAGTCACGCTGGCTCCGTAGGCGGGCAGCTTGCCGTCGCGGAGCCAGGCGTGGCGGATATCGTCCACGGTGTCCCACAGGCGGCGCGGGCCGGACTGGCAGACGACGGGCGGGCCGTCTGCGGTGCCGGTCGCGCGTGCCCAGGACCCGTCCGGGTGCAGCAGCCAGGCGGTACGCTGCCCGTCCCCGCTTTCCTGGTAGTGGTCCTGGACGCCGGGCACCGTGACGCCGAGCATCGAGTACAGCTCCCACGCATTGCCGATGCTCACCACGGGGTAGCGGCCAGCACTGACCTGCTCCCCTTCGCCGTCGCGGGCAGCGGGGAACTCATCGAGCAGGCTCGGCGGGTAGTCCGGGCCAGACCGGGCAGCCATGAACCCCGCCCGGTCCCACTCGATGCGCCCGGCCGCGCCGCCATCGGGCATCTTGTCAGCGGTGACGATCAGCCCGGTACCGGCCAGGACGGTGACCAGGCGGCCACCGGGCCGCAGCGCGGCCAGCCAGCTAGCGGGGACCGGCGTGACCGACATCATGGACACGATCCGGTCATAGCTGCCTGGCAGCGGGCCGGTCGCATCGCAGACCGTCACGTCCGGGTGCAGGCCGATGCCTGCCAGCCGTTCGGCAGCGGCCTTGACCAGGTAGTCATCGACATCAACGCTCGTCACGCGGACATCTCCGAGGCGGCGCGCCAGCAGCGCGCAGCCGTAGCCCGACCCGGTGCCGACATCCAGGATGTCCGCGCCGTCAGTGATGCCCGCGTGCCGGTACATCTGCACGACCAGGCCGGGCTGTGTAGCGGAGGAGGTAGGCCGCCCGTCCGGGTGGTCGCCGGGCTGGGCGTGGTCGGCGTGCGCCGGGCCAAGCCGGGTGATCAGCGTCCGGTCGCAGTAAGCCGCGTTCATCCAGCGCCGCGCGTCGGCCGGCCCCTCCCAGGCCGTCCAGCCTTGGGGGTCGGCCCACTGCCACCAGCGCGGGACGAACACATGCCGGGGGGTGGACGCGACCAGCGGACGCCACCGCGACATGGGGTCGGTAACCTCGCCGGCTAGCTGTTCAGCGTGCGGTTCCCAGTCCATGCGGCCGGTCATCTCACCGGCACGAAGCGGGCGGGCAGTCGTTGCCGTCGCTGGCCGGAGGACAGTTGTCGGCCGGGCCGCAGGCGCGGACGTCAGCATGCCCTGAGACGGCCGGACACGGATGTCAGTGACGCCGAGGCGGCGCAACTCGGCCGCTGCCTGCTCGATGCCCTGATCCTTGGTGATTTCCACGATCGCTGCCCGCACCGGGATACCGCGCCGGACAGCCTCCGCGATGCTCGCGCGGGTCCGGGCGTAGCTGGCCCTGCTGCCGGTTATCTCAGCGTGCTTGCCGGGATCGGCGGAATACCACGAGGTGCCCAGGAGCATGCCCGGCTGGCTGAACAGCTCCCAAAGCGGCCGGGTGACATGGACCAGGTTGGAGTACACGTACACCTTCAGGCCCTTGCCGAGCGCGTGGCGGACGAGCCGGGGCAGGTCAGGGTCCAGGGTCGGTTCCCCGCCGATGAACTGAACCATTTTGACTCCGATTGCGGCAGCCTGGTCAATGACCCGCTCCCAGTCACCGGTTGTCACTGTCCCGCGCCCGCCATCCGGGCCGCTTTCCGCGTAACAGTGGACGCAGCTTCAACTGGCAGAATCCCGTGATTTCCAATTCCAGGAATGACGGGACATCGACGGGAGATGCCTGAACGGCCACGGCCACGGGCATCAGTTCCGTTGTGGTGGTGGTTGACATTCTTTGGTTCCTCCATTCTCCTTGCCTGGTTATAACTGTCCGCTGCGCATGGCGGCGCTTAGCACTGCCGGCACGAGTGGCGTAGTTTACTGGCCATGGTCAGTGGTGCCGGCCCGGCCGGGCATGCCTGGGACATGGCTTGCGTGATCGTCTCCACGACGGCACTGGCGACTTTCGCGGGATCAGCGATCCACCCGTAGTATTCCGGCTCCCATATGATGGTCGCCGCCTCGGCCCAGTAATCGCGCACCCAAGTGACGCTGCCGTCATCGGTCACGTGGACCTGCACGTCTTCCTCAGCGCCGGGGTTGGTCACCACGATTTCAGCTTGCGCGTCGAAATAATCCTCGTCTTCGTAGACTTCCAGATTCACGTCAAATCCCCTGGCTTTCAGTTCCAGGCCGACGATTCCCTTGAGCGTAATTCCAGGGTGCTCGTACCCTTTTCCCTGACGCGGATAGTCTCCAGCGCTGCCGGTCAGCAGCGTGGTCGCCAGGTCAGCTATCCGCTTCGGGTCCGCATCGCCGCTGGCCCACCGGCAGCATTCCCACTCGACATCGCCCCAGTCACCGACCGACAGCGCGCACCGCGCGCCCTCGCAGCCGATGGTGAAACGGCAGCCGCCGACATACTCGGGTGGCCGGACATCGAAACCGCTGGCGGTCAGCCCGTCAGCCACCAGGCGCATCAACTCCCCTGGCTTTTGCGCGAGGTCAGCCGTACTGGCGCTGGCCTGGTTCACGTCGCGCCTCCTTTCCGGGTAATAGTGATTAAGATTTCTTAGGACACACGCGCGTGTTCATCATCGGCCATGTTCCGAAAGCGGCTCACATCTACTGTCGGTGGCTCGTTGGCACTCGGCGGGCTGCTCGGCGTACAGATAATCACGGGCGGCTTTCACGATTTCCCCGCATGACTCCTGAAGCATGTCCAGCCAGTCGCCGCTGTCACGATTCCAAGATTCCTGGGCATGCCCGGCAAGCAGGCAATCAGCTTTCGTTATGGCTAGCTCAAGCCGTTGCCGCAGCGATGGGACTGATATCTGCGCTTCCACTTGACCGCTGCGGCGTGCCGCAACGCGGGCCACCTCGCGGGCGGCTTCGCGCAGTTGGGCTGCCGTACGGGCTCCTTGCGTGGCGCTGGTCATGACAATCAGCGAACCTCAGCCGGGCCGACGCGGGGAGCGTTGGAAGCGGGGGCAGATGTGTGCACAGGGTGTGTGAATAAGCCTGGACGACGCCGGGAGCGCGTGGCAGTGTCAAACTGATCGCGTCCATGGCTGGTGGGAGGGGCAGAGGGGCAGACAAGTGCCGCGACGGCCGAAAGCGGAGAATTTGCGGCTGCGGGCTTTGCTGGACGAGGCGGGAATGTCCAACAAGGGCCTGGCGCGCAGGGTCGTTGACCTAGCCGTGGCCCGAGGAGTGGCGAACGTGCGGTGTGATCACACGTCGGTTCTGCGGTGGCTGGCGGGTGAGCAACCGCGCCCACCGGTCCCGGAGCTGGTCGCGCTGGTCCTTGGCGACGCTGTCGGTCGGCAGGTGCCAGAAACCGAGCTGGGCATGACGCCCAGCGTCTTGCCCGCTGATCTTGGCCTGCATCTCCCTACCGCGTGGACGGACACGGTAGCCATCTCAACTGCCCTGTGGAGGGCCGACGTGCAGCGACGGCGCTTTCTCGCCAACGCGGTCTTTGCTTCGGCCGCAGTGCCAGCGTCTGCGCTGCGCTGGCTCACCAGTCCGCCAGCGGACGCGCCGGCGGCCAATGGCCTGCGCCAAGTCGGGCGCGCTGATATCGACGCAATCCGGGATCTGACGCTCTCCTACCGGGAGATGGACAACCGTCTCGGCGGGGGAAAGCTCCGGGTCGTGATCGTGTCCTACCTTGACGATCACGTCTCGCGCCTGCTCACTGGCGGCAGCTACCGCGAGGAGACAGGTCGGCAACTCGCCGCCGCATGTGGCGAGTTGTCACAGCTAGCCGGATGGGTTGCCTACGACAGCGACGAACACGGCGTTGCTCAGCGGTACCTTACGCAAGCACTGGCGTATGCGCGCCACGCCGACGACCCGGCTCTTGCGGCGGAGATCCTCGCTGCTCAGGCCCACCAGGCTCTCTACCTGTCCAGGCCAGGTGAGGCGATCGACCTCGCCCGAGCCGCCCAGGCTGCTGCCCTCCGGGACGGGTCAGCGACTTTGCTGACTGAATGCCTCGTTATGGAAGCGCACGGGCATGCGGCCCGCAACGATGCCCACGCCTGCGGCACGGTTCTTGCCAGGACAGAGCGGACATTCGACCGTGCAACTCGCGAGGACGACCCGGCGTGGCTCGCCTATTTCGATGAGGCGTACCTGGCGGCCCGCATGGCGCAGTGCTTCCGTGACCTTGGCGAGGCTGGTCACGCAGCGCGGTATGCGCGGCGCTCACTGGACATGGACGGCCGCTACGTGCGAGGCAGGGCCTTCAACCTGTCCCTGCTCGCCACCGCTCACGCTGCGCAGGGTGAGCCTGAGCAGGCGTGCAACGTCGGACGGCAAGCCCTTGACCTGACCGTCCGCCTCACCTCTGCCCGCAGTGTCCGTTACGTGCGCGACCTTGTACGGCGGCTTCGGCCACGCGCTGACATTCCGGCAGTCCGGGACTTCACGGCGGAGGTACGAGAACGCCTGCCCGCCGCAGCAGGGCATGCTGCACCCCGATGACGGTTATCGCACCGAGAATGTCACCTCGGGTGATCATCGCGGGTGTCTCTTCGAGAGAGACCCACCGAACCTCGGCGGTCTCGTCAACTTCCGGCTCCCCGACCCGCTCGGCACCGTGCGCTAGGTACAAGTCCTGCGGATAGTCCGCGTTGCCGATGATCGGCTGACAGGACAAGACATATTCCACGCGGCGCGGACGCCAGCCGGTCTCCTCCTCCACCTCGCGCGCCGCCGCTGCGGCAGGATCTTCGCCATCGTCCACGTAACCGCCCGGCAGTTCCCAGACCCAGCGGTCCACGATGAACCGGTGCCGCCGCATCAGCAGCACCCGCTCGCCCTGGTCATCCAAGACTAGCGTCATAGCGCAGCGGCGCATCCTGAATACGTACTGGGTGAAGCGCACTCCGTCAGGCAGCTCAACATCCGCCAGGCTAACGCGGATGTGCGGGGTGTCGTCCACCAGCCGCTCACCGTGCACCACCCACTTGTGCTGGTCAGTCACGTACCGACACTACCGGCCCGCCAGAGCCGCACGCCCTGGCCGTGTTGTCCGTTAGATGTACCTCCGATCGACCTTTGGCGTACCTCCCGTGGTCTTATGCCTGACCTTCCATGTACCTCGGGGAGGCTACGCACGCCGGTTTCTGCGGAAGATCAGCGCTAGCAGGTCACGCTGTTCGTCCGTCAGCGGGGGAAGCGCGTCCACCACTTTCTTGACATAGGCGTTCAGGTCGTCTTCGTCGTGGCGGCGCGCGGCATCGCCAGCGCGGCGCTTACGCGGTCGTGCCGGACTACGCGGGGAATCGGCTTGATCGGAGCCACGAGCGGGACGGGCCGTGAAGCGCTCACCTCCGTCCGGGACGGCCGTCCTGACACAGGACGGGACGTCGTCCTGGGCCAGGGACGGCCGGCGCGCACGCGACGGCCGGGACAGGACATGTGCCCGGTGCCCGCCGCCGTGCACCATCAGTCTTCCGGGCCCGCCGGGGGCGCCGCATCGCCCGCACGGCCGATCCGCATCCGACCGCAGGTGGAGACCGGGCCTCAGCCAGCTAGGCTCAGCTGACCAGCCTGGCGAGCGCGGGCCGGATCATCTCGGCGGTGACGTCACCGGCTGACCAGGCGGCGGCGCACAGCGCGCGCAGGCCGTCGGTGGCGTCGCCGGAGCCGTCGAGCACGAACGGCGGATCACCATCGGCCCGCCGCGCCGTCCACCCGCCGCAACGGAATGTGCCCTGGTCAGCGGCTACCGGCGGATGCGGCTCGAGCAGCCCGGACAGGTCGGCCGCCAGGTAGCTGGGCCGCTGGTCCGGCCTGGCGAGCACCAGGTCCTCCGGACGGGTGACCCCGGTGAGCACGAGCAGGCTGGGCGCCCCTACCCGGACCGCTCCCTCGATGTCGGTGTCCAGGCGGTCCCCGACGACCAGCGGGCGCTGCGCGCCCGTCCGGGCGACCGCCTCGACGTGCAGCGGCGGCTCCGGCTTGCCCGCGATCACCGGCTGCTGCCCGGTCGAGTACACGATCACCTGCGAGAGCGCGCCGTTGCCCGGCTGCCGGCCGCGGGTGGTCGGCATGGTCGCGTCGCCGTTCGAGGCGACGAACCACGCCCCCGCCTGGACAGCCAGCGAGCCCTCGCAGAGCAGTGCGTAGCTGACGCTGGGCGCGTACCCCTGGACGACCGCCGCTGGCTGCTCCAGCGCGACCGTCACCGGGCGGAACCCGCGCTCCCGCATGGCAACGCGCAGCCCGTTGCCGCCGACCACGAGGACGGCAGAGCCCGGCGCCAGCCGCCCGGCCAGCAGCGTGGCGGCCGCCTGCGCGGACGTGATCACGTCCGCGGCGGTTGCCTGGACGCCGAAGCCTGCGATCTGGGCGGCGATCGCGGACGGCGTGCGGGAGGAGTTGTTGGTCACGAACGCGAGCCGCATGCCCGAGTCGGCCGCCTTGGCAAGCGCCTGCGGTGCACCCGGCACGGCGGCAGGGCCCAGGTAGACCACCCCGTCAAGATCGAGCAGGGCGACGTCATGGACCTGGCTGAGCGGCTCCGGGCAGCCGCGCAGGAAGCTGGCCAGCCCAGTAGCGACCGCAGGCTCGGCAGGCCGGAGAGCGGAGCCGGACACCTCAGCATCATTAGCAGTCTCAGAAGCCACAAAAATTCCAGAAGATCCTAATAGTCCCAATGGTCTTAGTATTCACAGAAGTATCACAAGTCTCAGAAGGCACGGACGCCTCTTCGTTCATCAGGGCGCGCCACTCTGCGCTTCCCCGGCGGCCTGGGATCTGGCGCGCAGCGTTGCCCGCACCCCGCGCAGGGCGTCCGTGTAGTGTCGCAGCTCAGGCCGCATCGCCGCGGCCAGCGCGAGATGCTCGGCGGCTGCCCCGGGGTTCCCGCCGCGGGCCAGCGCCAGGCCAAGCCCGAAATGGGCGTAATCGTCACTCGGGCTCGCCTCCACGATCCGCCGGAAAGTCTCCGCGGCCGCCGCGTACCGCCGGGTGCCGAACTGCGCGCGGCCAAGCGCTTCAAGCACGCTCCGGGAGCCTGGCTCGGCCTCTGCCGCGCGCTCCAGGAGCTGGGTGGCGGCCGCCGCGCTGCCCCGGCCCAGCAACTCGAGGCCCCGCCGGTACCACGAGTACGCGTCACCATGCGGGGCCGGAGCGTCGTCGCGCGACTGGGGATTTTCCTCTGGCCGGGAATCCTGACCGCCGCGTGGTGCTTCTGACATATGTGCAGATCCTTCCGTCCGGCGAGGAACCAGTGGCGCCGGGACCAGCCGGACTCGCGCTCGCACCCTTCCGTGGAGTCCGTTATGCCCCGGAAAAGGTGAGCGGACTCGCGGAGGTCATCTCCCCACCGTACGACGTGATAGGCCAGGAGACCGCACAGCGGTTGCTCGACGCGGACCCGCACAACGTGGTGCGGCTGATCCTGCCGCGCCAGGATCCCGGACGCCCCGGCGACGAGTACCACGACGCCGCGCGGCTGCTCCGCGAATGGCAGCATGAGGGCATCCTGGCTACTGATGAGCGGCCGGCGCTGTACGTGTACGAGCAGCGGCTGCCGGGTGGCGGCAGCGGAACCGAGGTGATCCAGCGCGGGCTGATCGGCACGGTCCGGCTGGCCCCGCCCAGCGCCCGGATCGTGCTGCCGCACGAGGACGTCATGCCGGGCCCGGTGCGCGGCAGGCGGCAGCTGATGGAGGCGGCCCAGGCCAACCTGGAACCCATCTTCCTGCTCTACGACGGGGGCCCGGACAGCGCAGCCACCCGGCTGTCCGCCCAGGTGACGTCCACCAGGACGGCCATCAGCAGCACTGAGTCCGAAGACGGCATCCGGCACACGCTGTGGTCGGTGACCGACCCGGCCGAGCAGGCGGCGATCGCCGCGGACCTCGCCCCCCGGCAGGCGCTGATCGCGGACGGGAATCATCGCTACGCCGCGTACCTGGAGATGCAGGCCGACCGGCACCGCGCGGGCGACGGCCCCGGCCCTTGGGACTACGGCCTCGCGATGCTCGTTGATGCCAAGGCTTTTCCGCCGGAGATCGGCGCGATCCACCGGGTAATTCCCGGGCTGGACCCGGGCGACGCGGTGGAGCGGGCCAAGGCCGCGTTCTCGGTGCGGTCACTGCCCGGTGGCGCGGGCGCGCTGCCAGCCGCCCTGGACACCCTGGCGGCCGCCGGCCGCCAGGGCGCGGCCTTCCTGGTGGCCGGCCAGGGCCAGATCCACCTGCTCACCGACCCGGATCCGGTCCAGCTCGAGGCGGCCATGCCCGCGGGGCGGTCCGCGCCATGGCGCCGGCTGCCGACCGCGGTCCTGCAGCAGTTGCTGCTGGCCGCCCTGTGGCGGATCCATGACGATGAGCTCAGCGTCCGGGTGGTGCACCACGACGCGGCCCGGGCGGTCGCCCAGGCCGGCCAGTCACCGGCTGGCACAGCGGTGCTCTGCAATCCGCTGACGGCAGCGGACGTCTACGCGGTCGCCGCCGAGGGCGAGCGGCTGCCGCGCAAGTCCACCTCGTTCGCCCCCAAGCCGCGGACCGGGCTGGTCCTGCGCTCGTTCGCCGCGGGCTGACCGGCCCGGCACGACGCGAGGCTCGCCACTCCTGCCGCGGCGACCGGTGCCCGGCTCAGCGCGGGCGCAGGCCCTTGCGCACGTACAGCCCGAAGGGGCCACCGCGGACCGGCACGAAGTTGCGGTCGAAGTAGTCCGAGATCTCAGCCGCGGACCAGGGAATCCTCTTGTACGAGAGGTTTGACAGCCACACGTACTGCGCGCCGCGCAGCGCCGACAGCCACACCGCACGCACCGCGGGCACCCGCTGCGCCCCGGTGGCCGCGTTCCGGCCCTTGGACAGCGAGTAGTCGGTGCCGACACCATCCACGATGTGCGCGCACCCCGGCGCCGCTGAGCTGAACCGGTTGGCGGCGATCGTGTAGGAGACCTGGTCAGCCAGCACGCAGGCGCCGGGCGGGACCAGCCGGCTGACCACGGCCACGACGTCATCCGGGACGCCGGGCGTGGTCGAGCCGAGCGGTGGCTGCAGCGCTGTCTCCGCCCCGGTCTGGATGACCGCCATCGCGATGACCGCGATACCCGCCGCGGCGGCGGCGCAGGAGGTCAGCAGCCGGGCAGCGGGACGGCGCCCGGCTGCGGGCGCGACGGCGTCGACGGGCCGGAGGGCGTCGACGAGGCGGGCCACCGGCAGTGCGACAGCCATGGCGAGGAACGGCGCCAGGAAGCCGGCGTAGTGGTAGTAGAAGTCGGCCGGCCACAGGAAGGCGGCCACCGTCACCGCGCTGGCGCCCAGCGCGAACCGCTCCAGCGGCGGCGGCGGCTGCCGGGTGAGCCGGGAGGCCAGCGCGCAGGAGCCGCCGGCCAGGACCACGATAGCCAGCGCGATGATCAGCAGGGGCACCGTCGTCGCCACGCCGGTGAAGTCGGTCATGCCGGTCATCTCGTGCAGCCGGAAGGCCAGCGTCACGCGCACCGTATCGATCCTGACCAGCTGGGCCAGCACCACGCTGTTGAAGAACGTCCGCGGCGCCAGGGCGGCGAACGGCAGCACCGCCACGATGAAGCCGGCCGCCACCCCGGCCGCGTAAGTGGCCGCCCGCCGGGGCTGCCGTGCGGCCAGCACCAGGATGACCACGACCGGCAGGATGGCCCAGACCTTGATGGCGCCCGCGAACCCGAAGGCGGCGCCGCCCCAGGCGAGCCGCCGCGGCCCGGCCAGCCGGTCGCCGTCGAACACGGCCACCGCCCCGGCCACGCAGAACAGCACCAGCCAGGGCTCCAGCAGTACCGTATGCGCCGCCTGCACGGCTGCCGGGTACACGGCAAGGATCCCGCAGGTCAGGATCACCGCGATCAGGCCGCGATGGCGGACGAGCAGGCCAGCCAGGCCCACTGCGGCGGCGCCGGCCGCGGCGGTGAGCATCCGGCCGACCGCCATCCCCCACGCGGTGCCCACCCACTTGGCCGCCACCGCGGCAGGCGCCATCAGCAGGGTGATCCCGGGCGGCTGCACGATGATGAAGTCCCGGTAGGGCAGGTAGCCGTCGACCAGCAGGACCGCGCTGCCGAAGTCCGTCCCGTCGTCATATTCGGTGACGCCCAGCAGGTAGCCGGGGCGGGTCAGCTGGTAGATCCGCAGCCCCAGGGCGAGCGCGGTGGCCGCGACAAGGACTGCGTTCACCGATACGGGGCGCGTCCAGCGCCTTTGACGGCCCGGCTCCGGCGGCAGAGTCTGCGACCTGGCGGCAGGCATTCTCACTGGTAATCCGCTCACAGTTGGTTACTCCGCACGCTTCCCGGCAGACCCGGTACTGCGCTCAGGCCACAAATGGCAGGACCTTCCCCCCGGTCGTTGCCCAGTCAACCACAAAGGGGCACGATCCGACCACGCTCTGATACTACTCGCGGCCGGAGCACGAGCGCTGCAGGACCGGACGCCCGGTGCGGGCAGCGGCGGCGCCCGGCGCCGTCTGGAACCATGGTGGCATGGACACGGCTCAGCACAGACCGCAGGCCCCCGGCATTACCGAGCTCGGGGATGATGTGTACGAGATCGATACCCGGATGGCCGGTTACCAGGGCATCACGGCCGGCTACCTGATTCTCGGCGACCGGCCGTGCCTGGTGGAGACGGGCACCGCGCCGTCGGCGCCGGTGGTCCGTGACGCGCTGGCCGCCCTGGGGATCGGCCCGCAGGACCTGGCGACGGTGGTGGTCACGCACATCCACCTGGACCACGCCGGCGGCGTGGGCGACGTCGCCGCCATGTACCCGGACGCCGAGATCGTCGTGCATGAGCGCGGCGCGCGTCACCTGGCTGACCCGTCCCGGCTGATGGCCAGTGCCCGCAGCGTGTACGGGAGCGCGCTGGACGACTTGTTCGGCGCGATGAACCCGACGCCCGCCGAGCGCATCACGGCCGTCGAGGAACGCGGCACCGTCGACCTCGGCGGCGGGCGGCGGCTGGACAGCCACTACTCCCCCGGGCACGCGAAACACCACGTCGGGCTGCTCGACTCGGTGAGCGGCGACCTGTACGTGGGGGACGCGGCCGGGTGTATATCCCGCAGACCCGGGACCTGCGGCCTGCGACGCCGCCGCCAGACTTCGACCTGGAGACCGCGCTGGCGTCGCTGCGCAGGTTCGCCGCCCTGCGGCCCGCCCTGCTGCTGTTCAGCCACTACGGCCCGGTACCGGAGGTCGCGGAGACCCTGCAGCGGGCGGCCGAGGAGATCAGGCTGTGGGTCGAAGAAACCAGGCAGGCCCGCGGCGCCGGGCTGGATTTCGACCATGCGGTGGCGATGGTGCACGAGCGGACACGGCAGCGCTACGCCGCGCTCGGACCGGACGCGGACCAGGCGCTGGCAGCCAGGTTCGAGACGATCAGCGGCACCGCCTCGAACGTGAGCGGCATCATGCACTGGCTTGACAAGGCCGGCCAGGACGCCTGACCGCAACCCGTCAGGCAGTCCCGCCGCGCCCGCTCACTGATCCTCGTAGGCCAGGTCATCGTCCTCGGCCAGGTCGACGGCGTCCTCGGCGTCGCCGTCATCCTCGGCCAGGTCATCGATGACCACGTCGTCCAGCGCGTCGAAACGCTCCGCCGCGTCGGTCTCCCCGTCACGGTCCGCGGCAGCGGCACGCGCGAACCAGGCCCGTGCCTCCTCGGTCCGCCCGGCATCCAGCAGCGCGTCCGCGTAGGCGTAGAAGAGCCTGGCCGACCAGGGCCTGCGCCTGCGGTCGGTGAGTTCGGGCACTTGCAGCGTCACCACAGCGGCCGCGGCGAGCCCCTGGTCCCGGCGGATACCCGACTCGACGATACGCAGCTCGATCTCGGTCGCCCGGTCGAGGGTGCCCGACGCTGACTCCCCGATGACCGCCAGGGCACGGTCCAGCCTGCCGAGGGCGCGCTCGGAGTCCGCCATCATCGGCAGGTAGCTGGTCCGGCCGGTCAGCCGGCGCGCGGCCCGCAATTCGGCGAGCGCTTCGGCCCAGTGCCCGGCCTGGTAGGCAGCGATGCCGCAGGTCTCACGGACGATGCCCACCCGGGCAGCGAGCCGCCGTGCCTCGAGTGCGTGCTGGTAGCCCAGCTCAGGATCGTCGGCCATGCTCGCGGCTATCAGCCGGCGGGCCACCGCCGTGGCCAGGTCAGCTGGCAGCGTCCGCAACTCTGCGGCGGCCGCGGGATCGAGCTGGTCCGCGGTGATGCTGGCCGGGATCTCCAGCCGGGGGCCGGATTCGCTGCCAGGACGGCCCGGCCGTGTCCCGGCCCTGGCGGCCGGGGCCTGACGGGTGGATCCGGCGCCTCTCGGAGCAGGCCCGCGCCCGGAGCCGGGCGGCCGGCCGCCGCGGTCCCGGCCGGCCCGGTCCCGGCCGGCCGCTGGCCTGCCCCGGACCTGACCGGCGCGCCGGGGCGGCCCCGCCGGGCGCCTCTCCCGCGCATATCCGGCGTCCTGCCCATCGCCGAACTCATTGCCACGGCCCGCACCAGTACGCCCCTGACGGGCACGGGTGGCGGCAGCAGGGGCCTGCCCTGGACGGCCCCGGGACGCCTGACGGTCGTAGCCCGCCTGGCTGGCCGGCGAACCGGCACGCGTGCTGGATCCTGGCTGCCTGTCGCGCTCCTGGCCGCCGGGCCGGCCAGCCGAACCCTGGACGGCCCGCCCGCCAGGACTCCGATCGCGCCCCGGTCCCTGCGGCCGGCCAGCGGACCGGGCACCCGCCGCAGGGATTCCCCCGGGCCGCCGCGGCCCGGCCGCCGAACGCGCACCCGAGGCGGACGCGTCCCCAGGCCGCCGCGGACGGCCAGCGGAACGGGCACCTGCAGCTGATGTATCCCCGGGCCGCGGCGGCCTGGACGCCGAACGCGCACCCGAGGCGGACGCGTCCCTGGGGACCTGCCCCCGCCCGGCATAGCGACCGCCTCCGGGCGGGCTTCCCCGCCTGGCGCCAGGAACACCACCGCGCCGGGCGCCAGCGCCCGGCCCTCCTGCGCCACCACGCGCACTGCCTGCGCCACGCGCGCCGCCTGAGGGCCGACCCTGGGCACGGCCACCACGGCCTTCCCGGCCCTGCTCCCCTGCCACGTTCTCCTCCGCACCTTGCTACAGCCGATGACCCGGACAACGCAGTTAAGGCCACTCCCGTGCTGGGAGCGGCCTCAACTGAAGATGTCCGGCGGCGTCCTACTCTCCCACGCGGTCCCCCGCGCAGTACCATCGGCGCTGAAGGGCTTAACTTCCGGGTTCGGAATGGAACCGGGTGTTTCCCCTTCGCCATGGCCACCGAAACACTATGGAGATGTGAGATCACGTACCCGGCCGAAGCATAGCCGCGGCGCCCGGGTACGGAACCGACCGCACCTCGGGAACCGCACAGTGGACGCGAGCACATCCCGGGAGTTGCCTCCCGGGCGAAAAGAGTAGAAGCCAAGCCACTCGGCCTATTAGTACCGGTCAGCTCCGCGCGTTGCCGCGCTTCCACCTCCGGCCTATCAACCCAGTCGTCTAGCTGGGGGCCTTACCGGGTTAACCCCGAGGGAGACCTCATCTTGATGCGAGCTTCCCGCTTAGATGCTTTCAGCGGTTATCCCTTCCGAACGTAGCCAACCAGCCGTGCTCTTGGCAGAACAACTGGCACACCAGAGGTTCGTCCGTCCCGGTCCTCTCGTACTAGGGACAGCCCATCTCAAGTCTCCTGCGCGCGCAGCGGATAGGGACCGAACTGTCTCACGACGTTCTAAACCCAGCTCGCGTACCGCTTTAATGGGCGAACAGCCCAACCCTTGGGACCTGCTCCAGCCCCAGGATGCGACGAGCCGACATCGAGGTGCCAAACCATCCCGTCGATATGGACTCTTGGGGAAGATCAGCCTGTTATCCCCGGGGTACCTTTTAGCCGTTAAGCGACGGCGCTTCCACATGCCACCGCCGGATCACTAGTCCCAGCTTTCGCTCCTGCTCGACATGTCTGTCTCACAGTCAAGCACCCTTGTGCACTTACACTCGACACCTGATTGCCAACCAGGCTGAGGGTACCTTTGGGCGCCTCCGTTACCTTTTAGGAGGCAACCGCCCCAGTTAAACTACCCACCAGACACTGTCCCTGATCCGGATCACGGACCCAGGTTAGACATCCAGAACGACCAGAGTGGTATTTCACCAATGACTCCACAGGAACTAGCGTCCCTGCTTCACAGTCTCCCACCTATCCTACACAAGACGTCCCAAACACCAATGTCAAGCTGCAGTGAAGGTCCCGGGGTCTTTCCGTCCTGCTGCGCGTAACGAGCATCTTTACTCGTAGTGCAATTTCGCCGGGTCTGTGGTTGAGACAGTGGGAAAGTCGTTACGCCATTCGTGCAGGTCGGAACTTACCCGACAAGGAATTTCGCTACCTTAGGATGGTTATAGTTACCACCGCCGTTTACCGGCGCTTAAGTTCAGAGCTTCGCAGCCGAAGCCACTAACCCTTCCCCTTAACGTTCCGGCACCGGGCAGGCGTCAGTCCGTATACGTCGTCTTACGACTTAGCACGGACCTGTGTTTTTAGTAAACAGTCGCTTTCCCCTGCTATCTGCGACCGCACCTAGCTCAGAGGGCAAGCCTCTTCACCGGGCACGGCTCCCCTTCTCCCAAAGTTACGGGGACAATTTGCCTAGTTCCTTAACCACAGTTCACCCGATCGCCTTGGTATTCTCTACCTGACCACCTGAGTCGGTTTGGGGTACGGGCCGCCTAGATGCTCGCCGCGGGGTTTTTCTTGGCAGCATGGGATTACTCACTTCGCCTAAATCGGCTCGGCGTCAGGTCTCAGGCACATGGTGCGCGGATTTGCCTACGCACCGCCCTACACCTTTACTCCGGGACAACCATCGCCCGGTAGAGCTACCCTCCTGCGTCGCCCCTACGGCTTGCCTAATACCGGTTTGGGTCGCATCCGCGGCCGGATCGTCCCGAAGGACTCACCAGCGTTGGCTGCTTAGCATCGCCAGGTTCGGCATGGGCGCATATAAGCGGGTACGGGAATATCAACCCGTTGTCCATCGACTACGCCTGTCGGCCTCGCCTTAGGTCCCGACTTACCCTGGGCGGATTAGCCTGCCCCAGGAACCCTTGGTCATTCGGCGGAGGGGTTTCTCACCCCTCTTTCGCTACTCATGCCTGCATTCTCACTCGAGTGGCGTCCACGGCTGGATCACTCCGCCGCTTCACTCGCCACCCGACGCTCCCCTACCCATCCGCGCACCTGGACCCTAAAGACGCCGGTGGCCACTGCCAGGTCGGCTGCGGCCGAAACCGCAGCGGACAAGGCCGCCATCCACCTTAGCCACAAAGGGCCGGGTTATTGCGCGAATGCCACAGCTTCGGCGGTGTGCTTGAGCCCCGCTAAATTGTCGGCGCAGAATCACTTGACCAGTGAGCTATTACGCACTCTTTCAAGGGTGGCTGCTTCTAAGCCAACCTCCTGGTTGTCTGTGCAACTCTACATCCTTTCCCACTTAGCACACGCTTAGGGGCCTTAGCTGGTGATCTGGGCTGTTTCCCTCTCGACTACGGAGCTTATCCCCCGCAGTCTCACTGCCGCGCTCTCACTTACCGGCATTCGGAGTTTGGCTGACTTCAGTAAGCTTGTAGGCCCCCTAGGCCATCCAGTAGCTCTACCTCCGGCAAGAAACACGCAACGCTGCACCTAAATGCATTTCGGGGAGAACCAGCTATCACGGAGTTTGATTGGCCTTTCACCCCTACCCACAGGTCATCCCCCAGGTTTTCAACCCTGGTGGGTTCGGTCCTCCACGCGGTCTTACCCGCGCTTCAACCTGCCCATGGGTAGATCACTCCGCTTCGGGTCTATGACATGCGACTCAGACGCCCTATTAAGACTCGCTTTCGCTACGGCTCCCCCACACGGGTTAACCTTGCCACATACCATAACTCGCAGGCTCATTCTTCAAAAGGCACGCGGTCACTTCACGTCAGCCCAGAGGCTGACACGCTCCCACGGCTTGTAGGCGCACGGTTTCAGGTACTATTTCACGACCCCTCACCGGGGCACTTTTCACCTTTCCCTCACGGTACTTGTGCACTATCGGTCACCAGGGAGTATTTAGGCTTAGGGGGTGGTCCCCCCAGATTCACACGGGATTTCTCGGGCCCCGTGCTACTTGGGATACCGTCCGGAAGTCGCTTGGGTTTCACCTACGGGGGTGTCACCCTCTGTGCCGGAGCTTTCCAGCTCCTTCGACTACCCAAGCGATTTCTTACTTCCTGCCGGATCAGCAGTTCCGGCTGGACGGTCCCGCTACCCCGATCACGCAACGCCTGCTGGCTATGACACGTGATCGGTTTGGCCTATTCCCCTTTCGCTCACCACTACTCAGGGAATCGCGGTTGCTTTCTCTTCCTGTGGGTACTGAGATGTTTCACTTCCCCACGTTACCTCCACCTGCCCTATGTGTTCAGGCAGGGGCGACGGGTCATTACACCCGCCAGGTTTCCCCATTCGGAAATCCCCGGATCGAAGTCTGGTTGCCGACTCCCCGGGGCTTATCGCAGGCTCCTACGTCCTTCTTCGGCTCCTGGTGCCAAGGCATCCACCGTGCGCCCTTAATAACTTGGCAACTACTGATGTGATGCTCGCGTCCACTGTGCAGTTCTCAAGATACGGGCGGTCCCGGCACCCCAGCCCATCACTAGGCGGGGCCAACCGGTCCTGCTGAAGGCGACCGTCAAGCGGCCGTTCCCTCAGGACCCAACAGCGTGCTCGGCCTGGCCAGCTCCCGCAGCCAACGTTCCGCCCGCGGCGAGAAGCACTTGCGCGCTTCCCCAAAACGGGCGTACTAGCCGGTGAGGGCAGACTGCCCAGACCGAATAACCAGTGCTCCACAAGTGAGCTACCACCTCGGAACACGCGTCCGAGTTGTGGCTCTGGACGCGACCCCGGCTAGGCCGGGCGCGCCAGGTGCTCCTTAGAAAGGAGGTGATCCAGCCGCACCTTCCGGTACGGCTACCTTGTTACGACTTCGTCCCAATCGCCGGCCCCACCTTCGACGGCTCCCTCCCTTACGGGTTAGGCCACCGGCTTCGGGTGTTGCCGACTTTCGTGACGTGACGGGCGGTGTGTACAAGGCCCGGGAACGTATTCACCGCGACGTTGCTGATTCGCGATTACTAGCGACTCCGACTTCATGGGGTCGAGTTGCAGACCCCAATCCGAACTGAGACCGGCTTTTTGAGATTCGCTCCACCTTGCGGTTTCGCAGCCCTCTGTACCGGCCATTGTAGCATGTTTGCAGCCCAAGACATAAGGGGCATGATGACTTGACGTCGTCCCCACCTTCCTCCGAGTTGACCCCGGCAGTCTCCTATGAGTCCCCGGCATTATCCGCTGGCAACATAGAACGAGGGTTGCGCTCGTTGCGGGACTTAACCCAACATCTCACGACACGAGCTGACGACAGCCATGCACCACCTGTGCAGGACCCTTGCGGACACCGTATCTCTACGGCTTTTCCCTGCATGTCAAACCTTGGTAAGGTTCTTCGCGTTGCGTCGAATTAAGCAACATGCTCCGCCGCTTGTGCGGGCCCCCGTCAATTCCTTTGAGTTTTAGCCTTGCGGCCGTACTCCCCAGGCGGGGCGCTTAATGCGTTAGCTGCGGCACGGAATCCGTGGAAGGACCCCACACCTAGCGCCCAACGTTTACAGCGTGGACTACCAGGGTATCTAATCCTGTTCGCTCCCCACGCTTTCGCTCCTCAGCGTCAGGTAAGGCCCAGAGAACCGCCTTCGCCACCGGTGTTCCTCCCGATATCTGCGCATTTCACCGCTACACCGGGAATTCCATTCTCCCCTACCTACCTCTAGTCTGCCCGTATCCACTGCAAGCCAAGGGTTAAGCCCCGGGTTTTCACAGCAGACGTAACGGACCGCCTACGAGCTCTTTACGCCCAATAATTCCGGACAACGCTTGCGCCCTACGTGTTACCGCGGCTGCTGGCACGTAGTTAGCCGGCGCTTCTTCTGCAGGTACCGTCACTCTCGCTTCGTCCCTGCTGAAAGGGGTTTACAACCCGAAGGCCTTCATCCCCCACGCGGCGTCGCTGCGTCAGGCTTTCGCCCATTGCGCAATATTCCCCACTGCTGCCTCCCGTAGGAGTCTGGGCCGTGTCTCAGTCCCAGTGTGGCCGGTCGCCCTCTCAGGCCGGCTACCCGTCGTCGCCTTGGTGGGCCGTTACCTCACCAACTAGCTGATAGGCCGCGAGTCCATCCCCAGCCGGAATCCTTTCCACCAAGACCGATGTCGGTCAAGGTCGTATCCGGTATTAATTCCGGTTTCCCGGAGCTATCCCAGAGCTAAGGGCAGGTTGCTCACGTGTTACTCACCCGTTCGCCGCTCGAGTACCCCGAAGGGCCTTTCCGCTCGACTTGCATGTGTTAAGCACGCCGCCAGCGTTCGTCCTGAGCCAGGATCAAACTCTCCGTTGATGTCTATATGCAACCGCTTGCCAGGTGTGACACCGCAAGGCGGTGCCTGCCAGGCGCGCGGGAGCTGACAAAGGAGTGCTTCATCTGGTTGGCTGGCGCCAGCCATCAGAAGCGATCTTGGCTGTCCGTAGTGAGGTCCCGAACCGTCTCCGGCCAGGCCCCACTGACGGGGTTTGTGCATGTGCACTGGCTTTTAGCACGCTGTTGAGTTCTCAAGGAGCGGACGCGCACCTTCACTCGGCTTTCGCCTTGTTCGGGGGCAACCCTTCTAACTTACCAGCAAGTTCCGGGGCTGTCAAACCCTAATTTCTAGGTTTCCGACTTGGCCCTGCAACCTACCTTCTGCCTTCAGCATACCCGCGGTTCGGGACCACCCATGACAACTGGGCTCCGTCCCGCAGGCGATCCTGCTTGCTGACGTCCCCGGGGTCCGTCCGCCAGCGGCGTTCCGGTTCCCCTTGGGGCAGGTGAAACATTAGGCAGCAAAGCGGTTCCCGTCAAATCGGCGGGCCAGGCGACGGCCACCGTCGCCTGGCATCGCCGTTGACCTGCGGCGCAGCCGGGCGGGCGGCTGGAGAGGGTCCCAGGCGGCCCGCAGAGCGCCGCTGCGCGCTCGCAAGGGGAAGTTTGGGGAAACGGCTTGCCCGGGCAGGGATTCTTGTCCAGGCGAGCCGTCTAGCCGCCCGCACGACATTGTCGCGGCAGCCGGCAGCCGTCGGCGTGACAACGGCCAGCCGTGCGCACAACGCGGCCAGCCCGCTCATCCGGCCCGGCGGGAACCCGCGGCCCGGGGCAGCCCGAGGTTCAGCTCCGGTCGACCGTGACGCCCCCCACCGTGCGCTTGCCGCGCCGGATGATCAGGAATCGCCCGTGCAGCAGGTCACCCGGCCCGGGCTGGGCGTCCGCCGCGGTCACCCTGCGGTTGTTCAGGTAGGCGCCGCCTTCGGTGATGGCCCGGCGGGCAGCCGACTTGCTGGGCACGATGCCGGTGGCGGCCATCAGGTCGGCGATGGCCGGCAACTCCGCCCCGTCGCCCCCGGGCCCGGCACGCACCGTCGTCGACGGGATCTCGGCCAGCGCCGCGGCCAGGGTCGGCTCGTCCAGCTCAGCGAGTTCACCCTGACCGAACAGTGCCCGGCTCGCCGCTATCGCCTGCGCGGTCTCGGCCGGGCCATGCACCAGCGTCGTGACATCCCCGGCCAGCACTCGCTGCCCTGCCCGGGCTGCCGGGGAGTCCCTGATCTGCTGCTCGAGCGCCTCGATCTCCTCCCGGGACCGGAAGGTGAACACCCTGAGCAGGCCGGGCACCTCCTCGTCGCTGCGGTTGAGCCAGAACTGGTAGAACGCGTACGGGCTCATCAGGTCCGGGCTGATCCAGACAGCCCCGCCCTCGGTCTTGCCGTATTTGGTCCCGTCCGGCTTGGTGATCAGCGGGGTGGCCAGGGCGTGCACGGATGCCCCCGCAACCCGCCTGATCAGGTCAACCCCGGCGACCAGGTTGCCCCACTGGTCGCTGCCGCCGAGTTGCACCGTGCAGCCGTGCCGCCGGTGCAGTTCCAGGTAGTCGTTGGCCTGCAGGATCTGGTAGCTGAACTCGGTGTAGCTGATCCCGCCGGCCTCCAGCCGGGCGCGGACCGATTCCCGGGCCAGCATCTGGTTCACCGGGAAGTGCTTCCCGATGTCGCGGAGGAACTCGAGAGCGGACAACGGCTCGGTCCATTCCAGGTTGCTAACGATCTCCGCGCCGCCGGCTGCCGCGGTGAAGTCGAGGAACCGGGACACCTCGCGGCGGATCCGCTCCACCCACTCCGCGACCACCTCACGGGAGTTGAGCACCCGCTCGGCTGATTTGCCGCTGGGATCCCCGATCAGCCCGGTTGCGCCGCCGACCAGTGCGATCGGCCGGTGCCCGGCAAGCTGGAAGCGGCGCATCGTCAGCAGCAGCACGAGGTTGCCGATGTGCAACCCGGCCGCCGTCGGATCGAAGCCGCCGTAGAGGGTGACCGGCCCCGCATCGAGCGCCTTGCGCAGCTCGTCAGCGTCAGTGGACAGCGCGATGAGGCCACGCCAGGTGAGCTCGTCGATGATGTCGGTCACCGGTGCATCGTCCCACCTTCGGCGGCAGGGGGTGAAACCGGTTTCGCCCTGGCCCGGCGCACATGCGGCCGGTAGGCGGACACCGTCGGGTCGCCGGTCAGCCAGAACCGCCAGGCCCGGCTGGCGGCGCTGCTCACGCCGACCCGGGGGCCCCGGCTGATCGCCCCGGCCACGGGGCGCCCTGCCACCGGCCGCCCGGCCACGGGGCGCCCGACCACGGGGGGCGGCGCGGACCGGATCCGCAGCGCGGACGCCGGGTCGCACACGTCGGCGCCGTCCATGCCGCGATCGATGCCCAGGGCCTGGCACAGCCGGGCCGGCCCGCGGGCCAGGTCGCGGTCTGGCACCCCGGCCGCGCCGGGCCGCCCGGCCAGCCGGCGCGCGGCCGCGAGCGGGACCCCGTCGATGACCCGGCCCGCGCGGAGCAGCACCGCGGACGCAGTGCCTTCCGGCAGGCAGACCAGGTTGACGCAGAAATGCATGCCGTAGGTGAAGTACACGTACGCGTGCCCGGGCGGCCCGAACATCACCGCGTTGCGCGCGGTGCGCCCGCGGTAGGCGTGCGAGGCCGGGTCCGCCGTTCCCTCGTAGGCCTCGACCTCGGTGAGCAGCACGGCGACCCGACCGCCGGCCGTCTCATGCTCCAGGACGCAGCCGAGCAGCCGCGCCGCCACCCGCAGCGAGGGACCGGCGAAGAACTCGCGGCGCAGCACCGGGGCGGCGCGGTGCACATCAGGGCAGCGCACATCAGGGCAGTGCACATCGGGCAGGTCCACGTCAGTCATGTCAGGCACGCCACGTCAGATCGCACCCCGGTCAGTGTGCCGCCCAGGCGGCGTGCTCGTCCACCACCGCGCGCAACGCGTTGAGCTGCTCGGTGACCCGGTCCGGGGCTGTCCCGCCGTGCGCCCGGCGGGCAGCGAGCGCGCCCTGGACCGACAGCACGTCCCGGATATCCGGGGTGAGGTGCACCGAGATCTTGGCGAGGTCCTCGTCGCTCACGTCAGGCAGGTCGCACTCGTGCACCTGGCACCACACCACCAGGTGACCCACTACCTCATGCGCGTCGCGGAACGGGACACCGCGCCGGACCAGGAGCTCAGCGAGATCGGTGGCCAGCGCGAACCCGGTGCTCGCGCCACTCGACAGGCGCTGGGCATGAATCCGCATGGTGGCGACGAGGCCGGCCAGCGCGGGGAGCACCAGCAGCAGCGTGTCCACCGCGTCGAAGACCGGCTCCTTGTCCTCCTGCAGGTCGCGGTTATAGCTGAGCGGGAGCCCCTTCAGCGTGGTGAGCAGGCCGGTCAGGCCGCCGATGAGGCGGCCCGCCTTACCGCGCGCCAGCTCGGCGACGTCCGGGTTCTTCTTCTGCGGCATGATCGAGGAGCCGGTCGCGTAGGCGTCGTCGATCTCGGCCCAGCCGAACTCCGACGTGGACCACAGCACGATCTCCTCGCCGAGCCGGGACAGATGCACCCCGAGCAGGGCCGCCGCGAAACAGAACTCGGCAGCGAAGTCCCGGTCGCTCACCGCGTCCATGGAATTCGCCGCGGCACTGTCGAAGCCGAGTTCGGCGGCGACCGCCTCCGGGTCCAGCGGCAGCGAGGAGCCGGCCAGGGCGCCGGCACCGAGCGGGCTCACCGCGGCCCGCTTGTCCCAGTCGCGCAGCCTGCTCACGTCCCGGGCCAGGGCCTGGGCGTGAGCCAGCAACTGGTGGGCGAACAGCACCGGCTGGGCGTGCTGCAGATGGGTCATCCCGGGGGCGGGCGTGGCCAGGTGCTGCTCCGCCTGCGCGATCAGCGCGGTCTCCAGCTCGGCCACCCGCGAGACCACCCGCCGGGCGTGGTCGCGTAGGTAGAGCCGCAGGTCGGTGGCGACCTGGTCATTCCGGCTGCGGCCGGCCCGCAGCTTGCCGCCGAGTGAGCCGACCCGTTCGAGCAGGCCCCGTTCCAGCGCCGTGTGCACGTCCTCATCGGCCACCGTCGGCCGGAACGTCCCGTCGGAGCAGGCGTCGTCGAGGCTGTCCAGCGCACCGAGCAGGCGGGCGATCTCGCTGTCATCCAGCAGGCCGGCCCGGTGCAGCACCCGGGCATGCGCCCGGGAGGCGAGCAGATCGTAGGGGGCCAGCCGCCAGTCGAACTGGACGCTCACCGACAGCCGGGCGAGAGCCTCCGCGGGACTGGACCCGAACCGGCCGCCCCACAACCGGGTCGGCGTGCGCTCCTCGTCTGCCACTACGTTTCCTCTCGGCCTTGCCGGTGGCAGCGCCGCGTGCTGCCGTTGCTGAGATTGCCGTTTGCCGTAACGGTGCCGCACCAATGATCGCGGTCCTGCGGCCGGCCGCAGGGAAGTTCCAGCCATGCAATCAGCACCGCGCGGCTGTTTCGGCCATCCGGCCGCCCGCACGGCGCGGCTCCATCCCTGGGGCCGTCCGCTACGGGCGCGCGGCCCCAGGGGCGCGGCGGGTCAGCCGGCGGAGCCGGCGTCGCGCAGCGCGGCGATCTTGCTGGGCAGGCCCCACAATTCCACGAATCCCTTGGCCAGCGACTGGTCGAAGGTGTCGCCCGTGTCGTAGGTGGCCAGCTTGTAGTCGTAGAGCGAGACCGGGCTGCGCCGTCCGGTGACAACCGCCCGCCCGCCGTGCAGCTTCAGCCGGACATCCCCGGTCACGTGCTTCGAGGCTTCCTCGATGAACGCGTCCAGCGCCCGCTTGAGCGGCGAGAACCACAGGCCGTCGTAGACCAGTTCGGTCCACCGCTGCCCGGCCATCCGCTTGAACCGGGCGAGATCCCGCTCCACGCACACGTTCTCCAGTTCCTGGTGCGCGGTGATCAGGGCGATGGCCCCGGGCGCCTCATAGATCTCCCGGCTCTTGATCCCGACGAGCCGGTCCTCCACGAGGTCCAGCCGCCCGATCCCCTGCGCGCCGGCCCGTGCGTTCAGCTCGGTGATGATCTCCAGCGGGGAAAGCTCCCGCCCGTCGATGGCCACCGGGATGCCTTCGGCGAAGGTCAGCAGCAGTTCGTCCGGCTCGCGCGGTGCGGCCGGGTCCGCCGTGTAGTCGTAGACGTCTTCGATGGGCGCGTTCCAGATGTCCTCAAGGAAGCCCGTCTCCACCGCGCGGCCCCACAGGTTCTGGTCGATGGAGTACGGCGACCGTGAGGTCACGTCGATCGGCAGTCCCTTCTCCTCGGCGAACCTGATCGCCTTGTCCCGGGTCATGCCCGAGTCGCGCACCGGAGCCAGCACGCTCACCTGGGGGGCGACCGCGGCCAGGCCCACTTCGAAGCGCACCTGGTCGTTGCCCTTCCCGGTGCAGCCGTGCGCCACCACACTGGCCCCGTGCTCGCGTGCGACGCGGGCCAGGTGGCTCACGATCAGCGGCCGGGACAGCGCGGAGACCAGCGGGTACCGGTCCATGTACAGGGCATTGGCCTTGAGCGCGGGCATGCAGAAGTCAGCCGCGTATTCCTCCCGGACATCGGCCACCTCGGCGTGCGCCGCCCCGCAGGCGAGGGCACGCTGGCGGATGGTCTCCAGGTCCTCGCCGCCCTGGCCGACGTCCACCGCCAGGGCGATGACCTCGGCTCCGGTCTGCTCAGCGATCCATCCGATGGCCACCGAGGTGTCCAGGCCGCCGGAGTATGCCAGAACTATGCGCTGCGTCATCGTGTGTCCCTTGCATCGTTGGGGTCCGGGGTCACCGGCCCCGGGGGTCTTGGGTGCGGGAAGGGTCGTGCCAGGCCTGTCCTGCGGGTCGGCATGGCGCTAGGTCCTCCGCTCCGCGAGCCGGAGCAGCGCGCGGGCCACCTCCGGGCCGCCGGCCGGCTCCCGCGTGATGACCAGCACGGTGTCGTCACCGGCCACCGTGCCCAGGACGGACGGCCAGGCGGCGTGATCGACAGCCGAGGCGAGGAACTGCGCCGCTCCCGCGGGCGTGCGCAGCACCACCAGGTTCGCGCTGGCTTCCGCGCTGAGCAGGAACTCGGCCGCGATCCGGGCCAGCCTGCCAGGTGGCTCCCGGTCCGGCACGCTGGCCACGTCCGCGCCGCCCCGCGCCGCGAGCGGGCCGAGGCCGCCGCGGACACCGGCGGGCACCGCTACCCGGGCAGCCCGCTGCGCCTCACCGCGGTCGCCACCCAGCACGCCGGTCATCCCCGCCGCCAGCCCGCCCGGGCGTGAGCCAGGGCCGCCCGGCTCACCGGGCAGCGCGTAAACCAGCGCGCCATCGTGCCCCCGCAGCCGCACCGCGCCCAGCTCATCGAGATCCCGGGACAGCGTCGCCTGGGTGACCCGCACGCCGCGCTGGGCCAGAAGCTCGGCGAGTTCCTCCTGCGACCGGACGGAGGCACGGGCCAGGATGCCGGCGATCTGCGCCTGGCGGGCAGTCTTGGTCAGCGGGCTCACCGGGGCCATCAGGCACGCTCCAGCAGCCAGGCGAGCAGCGCCTTCTGCGCGTGCAGCCGGTTTTCCGCCTCGTCCCAGACCACGCTGCGCGGCCCGTCGAGGACACCCGCGGTGATCTCCTCGCCGCGGTGCGCGGGCAGGCAGTGCAGCACCACGCAGCCGGGCCGCCCGAGCGCCAGTTTCTCCTCGTCCAGCCGGAACGGCCCGAGCGCCGCCGACCGGCCCGCCTCCTGGCCCTCCTGCCCCATCGAGGTCCACACGTCGGTGGCCAGCACGTCCGCGTCCGCGCAGGCGGCCTTGGCGTCACCGGTCACCTCGACCGACCCGCCGGTTCCCGAGGCGATGGCCGCGGCGTCGGCGACCACCCCCGGGTCCGGGCGGTAGGACCCCGGCGACGCGATCCGCACGTGCATCCCGGCGGTGGCCCCGCCCAGCAGGTAGGAGTGCGCCATGTTGCTCGCGCCGTCACCGAGGAAAGTGAGCACCAGGCCGCTCAGTCGGCCGTGCGCGGCGCGGGCCGTCTGCAGGTCGGCAAGGACCTGGCAGGGGTGGAAGGAGTCGGTCAGCCCGTTGATCACCGGGACGGTGCCGGCCGCGGCCATCTCCGCCACCCGGTCCTGGCCGAACGTGCGCCACACGATGGCGGCCACCTGGCGGCTCAGCACCCGGGCCGTGTCGGCGATCGGCTCGCCGCGCCCGAGCTGGGCGGACTGCGCGTCGATGACCAGCGGCTGGCCGCCGAGCTCGGCGATGCCCACGGAGAACGAGATCCGGGTGCGGGTGGATGGCTTGTCGAACAGCACGGCGACGGTCCGCGGCCCGGTGAGCGGGCGGTAGCCGAACCTGTCCGCCTTCATCGCGTCGGCCAGGTCGAGCACCGCTGCCTGCTCGGCCGGGCTGAGATCATCGTCGCGCAGGAAGTGACGGGTCATGTCATGCCTCCCGCCCGGCCGGCTGCCCGGCTGGCACGGGCACCGCGTCGAGGATCGCGGGCAGCGCGTCGAGGAACGCGGCCGCCTCGTGAGCTTGCAGGATCAGCGGGGGCGCGAGCCTGACCGCGTCCGGCTGCACGGCGTTCACCAGGAAGCCGGCCTCCCGGGCGGCGGCTTCCACCCCGGCGGCCGACGGCTGGGTCAGCACGGCGGCGAGCCAGAGGCCACGGCCGCGCACCCCGCGCAGCAGCGGGTGGCTGAGCCGGGCCAGCCCATCGGCGAGCTGCTGGCCCACTGCCATGGCCCTGGCCAGCAGCCCGTCGGCCTCGATGGTGTCCAGCACGGCGAGTGCCGCGGCGCAGGCGACCGGGTTCCCGCCGAACGTGCTGCCGTGGTCGCCCTTGCGCAACGCGGTCCCCGCGTCGCCGAGCCCGATGCAGGCGCCGATCGGCAGCCCGCCGCCGAGGCCCTTGGCCAGGGTGAGCACGTCGGGCACCACCCCGTCCGTCTGGTGCGCGAACCAGGCCCCGGTGCGCCCGATCCCGCTCTGGATCTCATCCAGCACCAGCAGCGCCCCGGCCGCGTCGCAGGCCTCCCGGGCCGCGCGCAGGTAGCCCGGCGGTGGCGGCTCCACGCCGCCCTCGCCGAGCGCGGGCTCCAGGAACACCGCGGCGCAGTCCGCGCCGGTGGCGGCCCGCAGCGCCGCCGCGTCCCCGTAGGGCACGAACCGCACCGAGATGCCGAACGGCCCGAACGCGTCCCGGATGGAGCTCTTGCCGGTCAGTGCCAGGGCTCCCATGGTCCGGCCATGAAAACCACCTTCGGCCGCCACGAATACCGGACGGCTGCCGTCCTGATAGCGGCGGACCAGCTTGACAGCGGCCTCGTTGGCCTCAGTGCCGGAGTTGGCGAAGAACACCCGGCTGCCTTTGCTGGCGCCCAGCAGGGCCAGCAGGCGCTCGGCGAGGGCGATCTCGCCTTCGTGCAGGAAGAGGTTGGAGGTGTGCGCGATGTTGCGCACCTGCCGGGTCACGGCGTCGATGATGGCGGGGTGGGCATGCCCGAGCGAGCTGACCGCGATGCCCGCGATGAGGTCGGTGTACTCGCGCCCGTCGGCGTCCCAGACCCGGCACCCCTCGCCGCGGCTGAGCGCCACCGGGGGGATCCCGTAATTGGGCATCAGCGCGGCCTCGAACCGGGCCTGGAGCCGCTGGGTGGCGGTCACTGTCCCATCCCCCAGGCCGTGCTGTTCGACGCGCCACGCCGCCACGGCACCTCAGCCCCAGCCACCACTCTCGGCCTTCCAGTAACAGTTGATGCGGCACAGGTTTCGTGATCATGACATTGGTGTCGTTCCAACGGCACCAATGTCATGATCACGAAGTGGGCGGGCGGGGGTAGGGGGCTTGATGCGGTCATGACTGCGCTCCGTCGGGGACGACCATGGTGCCGATGCCGGAGTCGGTGAAGATCTCCAGCAGCACCGAGTGCGGCAGCCGGCCGTCGAGCACGTGCGCCTGCGGCACCCCGCCGCGGACCGCCCGCAGGCACGCTTCCATTTTCGGGATCATCCCGGCGCTCAGCCCGGGCAGCAGCTTCTCCAGGTCGGTGGCGTTCAGCAGGCTGATCACCTCATCGTTGGCCGCGGTGCCGGCTCCCCGCCAGTCGGCGTACAAGCCCTCGACGTCGGTCAGCACGACCAGTTTGGCCGCGTCCAGGGCGACGGCGAGCGCAGCGGCGGCCGTGTCGGCGTTGACGTTGTAGATCTCGCCGTCCGCGCCGCGTGCGACGCTCGACACCACCGGCACCCGGCCGTCGCGGAGCAGCGCGAGCACCGCCCCCGGATCGACCGCGTCGATCTCCCCGACCAGGCCGAGGTCCACCGGCTCACCGTCCACGACGGCCGCACGGCGGCTGGCGGTGAACATGTTGGCGTCCTCACCCGACATGCCGATCGCGAACGGCCCGTGCCGGTTGATCAGCCCGACCAGGTCACGGTTCACCTGGCCGGTCAGCACCATGCGGACCACGTCCATGGTCTCCGGGGAGGTGACCCGCAGGCCTGCCTTGAACGTGCTCGGCACGCCGAGCCGGTCGAGGTGCGCCGAGATCTGCGGGCCGCCGCCGTGCACGACGACCGGGCGCAGCCCCGCGTGCCGCAGGAACACCACGTCCTGGGCGAAGGCGAGGCGCAGCGCGTCGTCAGTCATGGCGTGCCCGCCGTACTTGATCACCACGGTCTGGCCATGGAACCGGCTCAGCCAGGGCAGCGCCTCGATGAGCGTCGCCGCCTTGGCCAGTGCCGTGGCGGCATCATTCCGCCCGGCCACGTCCGGGCGCACCGGCGCCGTCATGTCGAGTACGCCGAGTTCTCGCGCACGTACGCGGCGGTCAGGTCGGTGGTCGAGATGGTCGCAGCGTGCGGTCCGGCGGACAGGTCGACGGTGATCGTCACGTTCCGGGGGCTCAGGTCCACCTTGGACCGGTCGTCACCGGCGCAGCCGTTACGGCAGACCCAGACGCCGTTGATCGCGACGCTGAGCCGGTCCGGCTCGAAGGCCGCATCCGTGGTGCCGACCGCGGAGAGCACCCGTCCCCAGTTCGGGTCCTCGCCCGCGATGGCGCACTTGAGCAGGTTGGACCTGGCGACCGCGCGGCCCGCGGTGACCGCGTCCTGCTCGCTGGCCGCGCCCACCACCTCCACCGCGATCAGCTTGCTCGCCCCTTCCGCGTCGGCCTGCAACTGGCGGGCAAGGTCGGCGCAGACCTCGGTGAGCGCGGCGGCGAACTCGCCCAGGTCCGGCGTGCTCCCGGCCGCCCCGCTGGCCAGCAGCAGCACGGTGTCGTTGGTGGACATGCAGCCATCGGTGTCCAGCCGGTCGAAGGTCACCCCGGTCGCCGTGCGCAGCGCGCGGTCCAGTTCGCCGGGCGACAGGTCGGCGTCGGTGGTGAGCACGCACAGCATGGTCGCCAGGGCGGGCGCGAGCATGCCCGCGCCCTTGGCCATGCCACCGATCGTGTAGCCGGGGGCCCGGTGAAAGGCGATCTTGCTCACGGTGTCGGTGGTCCTGATCGCGTCGGCCGCCGTGGTGCCACCACTCCGGGATGCCTCCGCGACAGCGGCATCGAGCCCGGCCAGCAGCAGGTCCATGGGCAGCCGCTCACCGATCAGGCCGGTCGAGCACACGGCGATCTCGCCGGCGGACTCACCCTCCGCCCCAGCCGGCGGGCTGAGAACCTGCGCCAGCCGCTCAGCGGTGGCGTGGGCGTCCTGGAAACCGAGCGGGCCGGTGCACGCGTTCGCCCCGCCAGAGTTGAGCGCCACCGCCCGGATCCTGCCGCCGCGAAGTACCTGCTGCGTCCAGAGCACCGGGGCGGCCTTGACCCGGTTGCTGGTGAACACGCCTGCCGCGGCACGCGACGGCCCCTCGTTCAGCACCACGGCGACATCGCGCTCGCCTGAGGACTTGAGGCCCGCCGCGACCCCGGCCGCGCGGAAGCCCAGCGGCGCAGTGACGCTCATGCCCTGCCTCCTTGGGTCAGTATCGCGGGAGATTTCATGGTGCGACTCCGTTGGCGGACAGGCCCGCGCCCTCCGGCAGGCCGAGCATGAGGTTGGCGATCTGGATCGCTTGCCCGGCCGCACCCTTGACCAGGTTGTCCAGGGCGGCCATCACCACGGCCCGCCCCGCGTGGGCGTCAGCCGCCGCCTGGAGGTGCACGGCGTTGGACCCGACGGTGGACGCGGTGCTCGGCCAGCGGCCCTCGGGCAGCACGTGGATGAACGGTTCTCCGCTGTAGGCGGCCACGAGTGCCTCGCGCGGGCCGGCCGGCCCCGCCAGCCGGGCGGTGCAGGTCGCCAGGATGCCGCGCGGCATGGGGGCGAGCAGGGGGGTGAAGGACACGGTTGGCCGGCGGCCGGCGGCCTCGGTGAGTGCCTGCTCGATCTCCGGCGTGTGCCGGTGCACGCCGCCCACCTGGTAGCCGGACACCGCGCCCATCACCTCGCTGGCCAGCAGCGACTGGGTCGGCGAGCGTCCGGCGCCCGACGTGCCGGATGCCGCGACCACCACGATGTCGGCCGGCTCGGCTACCCCGCTGGCCAGCAGTGGGGTCAGCGCGAGGATGATCGCGGTGGCGTAGCACCCCGGCGCGGCGACCCGGCTGGCCGCCGCGATCTGCTCCCGGCCGCCGGGAAGCTCGGGCAGGCCGTACACCCAGCGCCCGGCGTGCGCCGTCCGGTAGTAGGTTGCCCAGTCCCCCGGGTCGGCGAGGCGGAAGCTGGCGCTGAGATCGACGACCGCCACCTCGTCTGGGAGGCTGGCCGCGATTGCCGCTGACTCGTCGTGATGCAGGGCGAGGAATACCAGGGCGGCCGATGCCAGCCGGCCCGGGTCGGTCTGCTCGAAGGTCCGCCCGGCGAACTCGGCCAGGTGAGGATGGACGGCGGTCACCGCGGCGCCCGCGTTGGCCCCGGCGGTCACGGTGCCCAGTTCGAGGTCGGGATGCCCGGCGATGAGGCGCAGCAACTCCCCCCCGGCGTAGCCACTCGCACCGGCCACTGCCACCCGGACTCCCATGCACCCCTCCTGCGGCTGTCTCGCCGGGCACTGGTGCACCGCGGCGTGCTGTCGCACCCGGCAGGGGCGCAGCCCGGGTCTGGATCGCAGACCTCCTCGCAAGATTATGCATCATCATGACTAGTTATGCAAGATACGTTTCCCGCTGGGTGAAGCCGGGCAGGGTTGGCAGCCCAAAGAAGCTCATAGACGTACAACGGGCGCACTCGGGGGCGCGTCCGACACGGGGAGCCGGCGTCGGAGGGCGGTGCGGGTAGCGGCATGATGAGGGGCGCGAAAGGAGACCCCCAATGCGCCGTTCATCCTTGCGGCCCGCCGGCGCGGCTTTCCCCGCCGCCCTGGCCCTGGCTGTGCTCACCGGGTGCGGCGCGAGCGGCTCCGCGCAGTCCGCCCCTGCGTCGTCCGCGGTGCAGTCGGCCGGGCCGGCCGTGACGGGCCAGGAATGCGGCACCGGCAAGACCGCCGCGAGCGTGCCCATCCTCGTCGAGATAGCACACGGGCCGGTGGGCTGCACCACCGCGATGAAGGTCGAGCACGACTATGCGACCGCGCTCGCCTCGGGCAGGGCGCCCGGTAACGGCGGAGGCGGGCCGGTCACCATCGAGGGCTGGGTGTGCGCGGGATTCGACACGCCCGAGATCCTGCGGACCGGTGACACATCGAAGTGCACGAAGGGCACTGCCGAGATCGTGGCGGTGCTGCCTGCCCCCTCGGCATCCGCGTCATCCTAAACTGCGCACCGGCCAAGTCGACAACGGATAGTTGTCCTCGACCGGAGGCGGCGCTAACCGGGCAAGCTGGCCTGGCCTGACCGAGCCAGCGACTGTCGCTGTATCGGTCACCATCCACACCTGGTTGCGGCCCGCATTCTTGGCCTGATACAAGGCACTGTCCGCGCCCGCGAGCAGGTCGGTGAGCTGGCTACCTGTCGTGTTCTCCCACGTGACGCCGAGCGCAGCCACCCCGATGGAGACAGTAACCTGAACAGGCTCGGCGCCTGGGTCGGCACTGACGCCGATCGGCATCGCCTCGATGTGGCCGCGCATTCGTTCGGCGATCTGGCGAGCGTCAGCAGCGCTGGTCTGCGGAAGTAGCAGCGCAAACTCCTCGCCTCCGAAACGGCCGGCAAGATCATAGTCACGCAGAAAAATCTTAAATGTGCGCGCAATCGCTCGAAGTGCGGTATCCCCAGCTAGGTGGCCGTGTACATCATTGACCAGCTTGAAGTGATCAACGTCGATCAAGACCAGCGCGAGCGGGGTACGAGTACGAACAGCACGTGCTACCTCAGACGCTGCCTCGCGCTCCCAGGTACCCGCGTTGAGCAGTCCCGTCTTCGAATCGATTCGGGACGCGGCGAGCAGCTGAGCATGCCGGACAGAGCGCTGCAACAGTGTCACAAACGGAAGCGCGAACACGATGGTCAGTGGGCTGACAGCTATACCGAGTGTGACGAGCACCGCGACGCACAGCTCCGCCACGTCGTTATGCACGTTCTCGCTAGCCAGCAGAAGCTCTCGGATGCGGACCGCCGGGTCCGCGCCCTTGACGGCTGGGAGCAGCATGGCGGTGTTGCTCACCCACTGGGTCACCGCTGCCACCGCGACCGCCAGCATCCAGATGGAGGGATGAGGGAACGGGCTGCTGCCCGCATCGAGACCTGTCCCGGTGAGCGCGTGGAACGTCAGCGACGCAGCGCCGTAGGAAAGCCCGACCATGGCCGCGCTGAAGACGCGCCGGTACAGGGGGGTTTGCCGGATACGCAACTGGACCAGGCTGAGCCGGAAAACCGGCACAAGCATCGCGAAGACCGGGGGAAGCAGGATCGCGAGCGGAAGTTCCCAGACCGCGTAGACGTCCCGGATCAGCCCGGCGTTCTCTCCGGCTCGCTTGGTGAGCTCCACCGTCGCGGCGATGCACAGCAGCAGTGCGCCGAGCAGCAGCACGTCATGACCGGAGACAGTGACCAGTCCCGGCATGGCAACAACGACACCGGCGGAGTAGATAAGGATCACTGCGGCGATGAACGCCACAAGCCCTCGCGGCAGTTCCCAGATCGGCCACGCACGCACGGTCGCGAGCCAGCCGCGCACACGTTTGCAGCAGCCGTCCGGCATGCCTTCCTCCTCAGCGGGACAGGAAGCTTCCTGCCCCATTTCAACGTAGCAGGGGGTAAGAACGTTGCCCCGTATTGTCACAGAGTCAGTGCGCCCCCTGTCAAGCCCCCATTACTCCCTGATACCACCATCCAGCGGTATCCCGGCGATTTGCGACCCAAGGTTACCCGCTGTCGCCAAAATCCTGACCCCGGGTGCGCTAGGCCGTGAACATTTCCGGCACTCCCCACATCTCTTCCGTACTTCCGCATACCTGCTAAATGATGCTAAGTCCGGCACGTGGGACTGACCTGTACCCAAATCGGCCGACCAGCCAGGCGATTACGCAGGCTTCCCACCCCCGCCACCAGGAAGGAGGCGCCGCCATGCGCACCGGCACCTGGGGCTGAGGCCCAACCCCGACGACCAAGCCACCCACGGACACGAAGGAACCCGCGACATGCGCACCGGCACCTGGGGCTGACGCCCAACCCCGACGACCAAGCCACCCACGGACACGAAGGAACCCGCGACATGCGCACCGGCACCTGGGGCTGACGCCCGCACCCGACCAGCCCGCCCACGGACAGGAAGGAGACCGCGCAATGCGCACCGGCACCTGGGGCTGAGGCCCACCACCCACCGACCAAGCCACCCCACCGACGCACAGGAAGGAACCGCGGCAATGCGCACCGGCACCTGGGGCTGACCCCCGCACCCGACCAGCCCGCCCACGGACACGAAGGAGACCGCGCAATGCGCACCGGCACCTGGGGCTGAGGCCCACCA
>Ga0307372_10000453_pt1 | contig 73389 bp, 97 predicted proteins | sample OX1MG_FD_202533 | JGI IMG/M metagenome (GOLD analysis project Ga0307372, IMG submission 202533) | Soil microbial communities from Risofladan, Vaasa, Finland - OX-1 | ecosystem: Environmental > Terrestrial > Soil > Coastal area > Acid sulfate soil | place: Finland: Risofladan, Vaasa | collected... | reverse complement strand
GTCAATGATTACCATTTCTTCAGACCTCATCAATCCCTAAACTACCAGACTCCCCAGGAGTTTTGTGATACCCTAGACATAACTATTCCACGAGCCAGACTGTCCACGATGTAGTGAGTAAGTGCATGACTATTGACATATACATACGTTCTATATACAATGTATGTATTATGAGCACAGTATTATTATCAGTCAAAACTGATGTGGATACCAAAGATGAACTTAAATCTTTTGCCAGCGAGTTAGGCATATCAACTACTGCTTTTGTAAACCTACTGGTTAAGCAAGCCCTAAGGGATAGAAGAATAATTCTTAGTACCCCTCTAGAGCCCACGCCCTATCTTGTAAAAATCATGCGAGAAGTTGAAAAAGACCTTACAACTGGTAAGAATATTTCGCCGGAGTTTGATTCTGTTGATGATATGTTCGAACATCTTGAAAAGACAGCTTAGAAATATATCGGCTTATGAAACTCCGTTATCATAAATCGTTTCAGAAGCAATCTCTTAAACTAAAAGAGACACAAAGTAAACGCCTAAAGGAAGCTCTCAAGTTATTCCAAACTGAACCCTATCACGAACACCTGTATAACCACCCCTTAACTGGCGAATGGAAAGGTTATCGTTCGATAAGCTTTGGCGGTGATTGGAGGGTACATTACAAGCCTATTGGTAAAGATGTGGCTCTACTTGTTGCCGTAGGTACTCATAGCCAGTTATATAAGTAAGGACATTAAACACTCTACTTCTGTCGAACAAAGGTATAGTGGTCTGGGTCAAACCAAAAATAAAAGATTGCTGTTCGCAGCGTTCACGATTAGGAACGAAGAAATAAGAATCATATCTGTAAGAGATATGAAAAGGATAGAAAGGAAGGGATATGAAGAAGCTCAAAGTAATACCTGATTTTAAGGATAACAAGGAAGAGGCTGAGTTTTGGGATACTCACGACTCCGGAGAATATATAGATTGGTCAAAAGCTGAGGAAGCAATTTTTCCTAACTTAAAGCTGTCTACTGAAGCTATCTCTATGCGTCTGCCAGTACCCTTACTTGCCCATATTAAGGTCCTTGCTAACGAAAAAGGGGTTCCATACCAGTCATTAATGAAAGTTTATCTAAGCGAGAAAGTTAATGAAGATCTTGAATTAATTAGCAAATAAGCGCTTAGTCCTTCTCGCTCAATGCTAAAAGTAACTGATCAAGCCACCCTAAAAGATGTTCGAAAGAAACTGTACCCGGTGTACCAATTTCATTATTTCAGTACCTATCTTAGATTGTTGATTGTTATTCATGTGATTGTTTCGGTAATAGCAATCGAGGTTTTTAGATATAACCAGTTTGTAATACAATAAAGACCGTCCATGGATAACAAACAACGTAGGTCATCTATAAATACTGATGGTTTTTTGAATTCCTTGCCAGAGAGTCGTCAGCCATTGGCTAGACCTATAAATAGTGTTCCACCTAATAGTCAAACGCCTTCGCCTCCACCTAATGATCAAATTCCTTCAAAGATCAATAATAGCAGTTCGATAATACCTAGCTTCTCTACCTATTATTCGCCAGCTAGTCGAGAACCTTTGGCTAGCAGTAAATCGCTGCAACCAAATAGTCGGCCAAAACATTTTAGAAAGCGTCTTAAAAGAACTGCCCTCGTCGGATTGATGCTGATATTAATTTCTGGAGGCTGGTATGGATCAAGACTTATTGGCAGTATCGATAAGCTATTCCATGGAAGTATCTTTTCTGACGTCCATGCCCTATTAAGCCAAACTCATCTGAACGGAGAATCAACTGGACGGGTAAATATTCTACTAGCGGGCTACCAAGGCAGCGAGAGCGATGAAGGCCCGCTCACAGACTCGATCATGGTTGTCAGTATTGATACTCAGAATCAAACAGCCTTTACAATTAGTATACCCCGAGACTTGTGGGTTGATATTCCGGGCAAAGGCCACCAAAAGATTAATGCTGCCAATACATACACTGACTTTAACCAGAGTGGCTACTTCAGTGGCGGCATGGGTCAATTACAGCAAGTAGTCGAGCAAGAGCTCGGTATACCAATCAATTACTATGCTCTGATAGATTACACCGCTTTTGAGGATGCTGTTAATGCTGTTAACGGGATAACAGTCAACATACAAAGCTCTGATCCCCGTGGTCTTTATGATCCAAACGTCGATAAGGCACATGGTGGCCCCTTAAAGATCCCTAACGGCCCAGTAAATCTGAATGGGCGGACTGCCCTGGCACTAGCCCTAGCAAGGGGTGACTCCCCATACGCCTATGGCTTTCCGACAAGTGATATAAATCGAACCGAACACCAAAGACAAATGCTTATAGCTCTAGAACAAAAGGCCTCGAGTGCCGGGGTGCTTGGGAACCCGATAACTATTGCCAAGCTAGTAAGTTCTGTTGGCAATAATGTAACAACCGATCTTAACCTGTCTGATGTTTTGCGCTTGGCACAATTAACCAAGGGGCTTAATCCTTCGAATATCCACTCTGCTGGATTAAGCTACGGTGGGACTAAACCCCTACTCACTAGCTACATTGCCCCTGATGGAGAAGATGCCTTAATACCTAAAGCTGGTTTAGATAATTTTAGTCAGATTCAGAATTTCTACCAACAGTTAACTTCAAACAATCCGGTCGTCAAAGAAGATCCTACTGTTGTCATATTAAACGCCAGCAATATTAATAACCTGGCTCACAAACAAGCTACTATTATGACCAGCAAAGGCTTTAGCGTAATTGGTACTGTCGATGCTAGTAATGAGTACCCTGCTTCAATGGTTGTCGATTTATCGAACGGTCAAAAGCCAGCTTCTCGGCAAGTATTAGGACAAATGTTTACAACTAACACTACTTTTGTAACGACCGCTAACGCTTCGTCCGAAGCTTCGGAGGCTCAAGGCTACACCGCCGACTTTGTGATTATCTTAGGACAAAACTGGAAAAGCACAAGCCAATAAGACAGTCGGTGTACCGCAAAAATCATAGTCTATAACAAGGACCTGAATCTTTGGTATATACTCGATCAAGTGAGGATGAACTTATTAAGATGGCTATCAATAGCAACATTTTGTTTGGCATTTATCTTTGCCACTATTTACGCGTTTCTGGCATATAGGCAAGGAGTTTACGACGGTAGCCTCAGTACTCCGAACAGTCTGCGTTCCTTTGAAATTGTTATTACCTTTTTTGCCTTTTTAGCATTGTTGACTTCATTTAGCCAACCCAAGGCCTCATCAAAAGATAAACTACTAGCAAGAATTATTAGTCTCATGATATTGCTCCCTATTTTGGGATATATCGTTTTCTTTTTTGTAGCTTTCGGTTATTAGGGTTTAGCGAGGATCAATAGCTTTGAGAATTAGTCGCTAACTGCTATAATCACCTCTGTTCTGGATTTTACACTTTTTGATTAGCTGATAGCTAAATCAGACACGGCTCATTCAAGTTATAGTCTTGTAGTGGCGGACGTAGCTCAGTTGGTAGAGCGTCGGGTTGTGGTCCCGAATGTCGTGGGTTCAATCCCCATCGTTCGCCCCAGACATTAATGTGGTCAAGGACCCGTACGAGAAAGTCTTTTAGATTATTCAGGCACTGCCTTGACAGTTGCCAAGTTTGCTTTTTTGACCTCTAACATTAATTATTTTATGAGTAATAATTTTTACATCTTATATATGTATGTGATCCTATAATTTATAGTAATAAATAATTGGAGGATTGCTTTGGCAAAAACATTGTTGATAGCCTATCTGCTTGGTCTAGTATCTATGGTGATTGGCGTGTGGTTAATTAAAGAAACTTATACCTACCGTATGCTATTTGTGAACCGTTTTTGTTTTGTTACTGCGTTAATCTTCAGTGGAGCTGCAGTAATAGAACGAAAAACCAATCTTTTGGGCTTAGATTTATTAAATAATAGGCTAGTCCCCTGAAGGAGAAATCTATGAATCAGAATATCCAACAAGTCAGAAAAGTTACAAACGATGGTGTTTCTACCACTACAGATACAAGAGTTACTGACGAAGACTCTGTTACTCAGCCGGCGCAAATCCCGCAAATATCTACGGCAACAAGAATAATCTGGTTTATTGGCGGAGTAGTCTTAGTAATCCTGGCTTTCCGATTTGTGTTTGTCCTACTTGGAGCTAATCCAGCTAATAGTTTTGCTAACTTTATTTATCAGATAAGTCATCCTCTGGCAGCTCCCTTCTTTGGTATATTTGGTTATAGTATTAGTTATGGTGTCTCGAGAGTGGAGCTTTCAACGCTTGTTGCAATGGTAGTATATGCTCTTATTGCGTTCGGTGTCTCTAGGCTTTTGACTATACGTCACCCTAGTTGATATCAAAAATGTTTCAAATAAATACTATTCGGGGTGAATTGTTTTACCCTATTGCGGTCTTTTTAGCCGTTATATGGTAACTGCCAGCCTGAGGGTTCTTGACTTTAAGTACTACTTTACCGTGAGGATGTCCTGTCTGGAGATAGCCTAAGGCAATCCCAGCCTGCTCTAGGGAAAAGACTTTATCTATGTGGACCCTTAAAACAGCATTTTCTACTAGCTTAGCCACTTTATTTAAGCGTCGAGTGTTAACCTGGGTAAACTGATTGATAGCTGTTACTTTATATTGATCCATTAGCTGCTGATTGGGCTGTTCAACCATCGAGACAATCAGGCCCCCAGGCCTTAAAGTCTGGTAAGATTTTTGGTAGCTCTGGCCACCAACAGTGTCGTAGACCATGTCATAATTTTTTACTAGCTTCGTGAAGTCCTGATTCTTATAATCAATCAGCTTGTCGGCACCGAGGTTTCTAACATATTCAATACCCGTACTATCTGTGGTTGTGGCTACAAAAGCCCCGAGATGTTTGGCTAGCTGAATTGCTATTGAGCCAATTCCACCGCTACCTCCGTGAATTAATATTTTTTGTCCGCTTTTTAGCTTGCCGTTTTCAACTAGAGCTTGATAGGCACTAACTGCCGTAAGTGGCAGTGCAGCAGCAGTTAGGAAATCAACACTTTGTGGTTTGGAAGCTAAGGATTCAGCCTTAACCAATGTGTAGTCTGCGAAGGAGCCTTGGCCACCAAGGGCATTGGCTTGACCGAAAACAGCGTCGCCCAACTTAACAGAACTTACTGCTTCACCAATTTCGGTAACTATACCTGAGAAATCACCGCCTAAGATGGCTGGAAAATCGAGCTGTGCCATACTTTGGGCCAAACCTGAGCGTACTTTCCAATCAAAGGGATTAACGGCGGCGGCATAAACTTCTACTAGCACAAATCCCTCTCTAATTTTGGGTTTTGGTACATTCTTAACTGTCTTCAGAACTTTCGGACCACCATATTGCTTGATTTGAGCTGCTTTCATATTATCTCCATTAGCGTTAACTAGTATTATGCTCTACATTTTGGGTCAAACAACCTTGCTTCGCAGCTGGTATACTAGTTGAGAGTTAAGAGACGAGATGATGGTGTTAAAAAGAATAAGACGTTTTGGGTGGCAATATAAATTATTTAGTTTGGCATTAATTGCCCTGGTTGTTGGCTTAATTCTGGTCATTGCTAGATATTATCTGGCCGCTAAATGGGTTCTCGGGTCTATTGCACTAGTTGAGTCATTGCCTATTGTCTGGGATATGTGGCAAGATCTGCGAGCTGGGACATACGGCATCGACTTGCTGGCGGTTACCGCTATTGTTACGGCTGTAGCTCTGGGACAAGACTGGGCGGCACTGTTACTAGTTATTATGCTGACCGGTGGCGAGAGCCTGGAAGATTACGCTGAACATCGAGCCAAATCTGAGCTTGATGCACTTCTCAAAAGAGCCCCTCAAATGGTTCATGTTATAAAAGGACGCAAAATTCTTGAACTAAGGGCCAGTGCCGTTCATAGCGGCGATAAAATTCTAATTAAACCTGGCGAAGTCGTACCAGTTGATGCGCTGATAATTGAAGGGATTGCAAATTTTGATGAATCGACCTTGACTGGCGAATCATTGCCTCAAGTTAAGCAAGTAAACGATCAGATATTGAGTGGTGCGATAAATCTTGACGGAGCAGTTACTGCCAAAGCTTTGCGTTCAGCTGCTGAGAGCCAATACCAGCAGATAATTAAACTAGTTAGGAGTGCCAGTGCCTCTAAAGCGCCTTTCGTGCGTTTAGCTGATCGTTATAGCATTCCGTTTACAATTGCCTCCTTTGCGATTGCTGCTTCTGTCTGGTTGATCAGTGGTCACGCAATTCGCTTTTTGGAGGTTATAGTTGTGGCTACGCCGTGTCCGCTTATATTAGCTGCGCCGATTGCTTTAATCTCTGGGATGAGTCGTGCTAGTAAATTCGGTATTATTGTCAAAACAGGATCGGCACTTGAAAAATTAGCGACAGCTCAAGTCATTGCTTTTGATAAAACAGGAACTCTTACTTACGGCAAACCGTCAGTGGACAGGGTTTTGGTTTATGGTAATCACAGTCGGGGTAGTGTTCTTGGCTTTGCTGCCGGCTTAGAACAAAATTCACGCCACGTTTTAGCTCGAGCAGTAGTTGATGCAGCAATAAAGCAAGGAATTAAAATAAATAAAGCTAAACATGTTAAGGAAATATCGGGACTTGGTATAGAAGCTAAACATGGGGGTAAAGATATTTTGGTGGGCCGGCTGAGTCTAATGGAAGCACGAGCTGTTCAACTTCCAGCATCCTTTAAGCGGGGGATGGTCCAGCAAACAGCGGCCTATGTAGCCGTCAACGGACAGCTAGCCGGGATTATAACTTTTAAGGACGAGTTGAGAAGCGAAAGTAGTTCAACCTTGTCTAGAATAAAAAACCTAGGTATTAAGAAAACGTTGATGATTACTGGAGATAATCAAGCCACGGCGAGTGCTATCGCTAAAAAGTTGGGAATTACTGACTTTCAAGCCGATGCATTACCAGCCGATAAATTGAAAGCAATTGAGAAAGTACAGCAACGTCCTCTGGTGTTTGTTGGTGACGGCGTTAATGATGCGCCGGTTTTGACTGCTGCAGACGTTGGTATTGCCCTTGGGGCACGGGGGTCAACAGCGGCAAGTGAATCAGCCGATATGGTCATAATGCTTGATGACATCAGCCGGGTTGCTAGTGCTTTAGAAATTGCCCGAAGAACTTTTTTCATTGCCAAACAAAGTATTTTAATGGGTATCGGTATAAGTCTAGTATTGATGCTGATTTTTGCAACCGGGAAATTACCGCCTCTTTTTGGAGCAATTATTCAGGAAGTGGTTGATGTTGTAGTCATCTTTAATGCCCTTAGGGCCCACACAGCTGGCAGGATTAAGGCTTCAGCATAAAAGCTACCACTAGTGGAACAAACAAGTTGTCTAGCCCCAAAACAGCTACGTTTTCAATGCTGGTAGCAAGAAAAGCGATAACTAGACAGGTCACAATACCTAGACCAGCCCCTGTGACAGAATAAGTGAGCAAAATAATATAACTGATGGCCATAAACGTAACACTGCCAGCTAGACTTTTGGTGTGGCCGAATACTTTGTAGCGATTTGTCTTGCCAAGTTGCGTCCCAATAACTGCTGCCAAACCATCAGCCAAGCTCATTTCCAAAATTGCTACTAGATAAATTCCTCTATCGTGAGTTACAAGTGTTAGTAGACCAACTGCTGCAGCAAAAAAGATCTCTCCCCACGTCGGCCGGGCAACACTATGGATTGCTTTAAAAAGTCTAAAGTAGCGTGAGATAGCTACAGCTATCAAGAAAATAAGGCTGAGCCATCTTATTTCGTTCCATGTCAGGAAAAAAGGCCAGAATGCAACAAAACTACCGACAGTAAGGTGTATGAATTTACGGCTTAACTCATTTTTTGGCCGTTTGGTGCGCCACCAGATTTCATTGAGACAAAGCAAAATAAAAACAACCAGAATAGTTAAAATAAATACCATGGCTGTATTGTACAGCTATTTGTCTTATGACTTCCTAAAAATTGAAGTGATTTGGACTAATAACAGAAGCAAAACATAAGTTGATTGCTCAATCATAGTCAGCCAGTGATTATTGAAGAGTAGTCTGAAATCAATAAATAAGTCCTGGAGAATCTTATGGTCAGGGTGAGAGGATTTGAACCTCCGACCTCAGCGTCCCGAACGCTGCGCGCTACCAAGCTGCGCCACACCCTGAAATTACAGAGGCATATTATACCTGAAAACTCTGGATACTACGGTATAAATATTTCTGGACGGTAATCTTCTAAAAAACTCTAGCCAAGACTTTTTGGCTTAATAAATCCCTCGAGTAATCAAATTGGTCACGTAGTTGGATTAATGGTCGGGGATAGAGGACTCGAACCTCCGACCTCCGCGTCCCAAACGCGGCGCGCTAGCCAACTGCGCCAATCCCCGAAATTACAGAGGTTGATTATACGTTAAAAAGAGCTAGATTACTAGGTTAATTGATCTAGTTGAGTCAGCTAGGGCTAACTCATTTACCTTAATTAACAGCGCATTAAATTGTCTTGGGCCAATTGTTTCTAATTGATTACGGTTTTGTTTATTGTCTCTCCAGCGTTCAATAATGACTTCCAGTTTTAGGCCTAGCGAAGAGTCAAGTATACCACACATCCCAACATCAGTAATGTGAGCAGTGCCACCAGGTAAAACTCGGCCATCGGCTGTTGGTACATGCCAGTGATCGCCTATAACTGCCGTTACTCTACTGTCAAGATAATGACCGATGACGACTTTTTCGCTACTGAAGTCGCCATGAAAATTAACAATAGTGGCTAAGCGTGTTTCGTTCTTTTGTTGATCAAGAATTTGATCAATTACCTTAATTGGATTATCTAGCTCCTGGTCAGCGTCTCGGCCAACTATTTTGCCAAGTAGGCTAACTACTAAAACTCTGCCCTTAGAAGTTGTAATATATTTCCATCCTAACCCAGGAGTTTTTTTGGGATAATTAGCCGGCCGGATGATTGGCTGATTAGGGTCATCCAGCAAAGGTAAAATTGATTTATGGTACAAGGTCCAGTTGCCACCACTAAAAAAATCAACTCCGCCTTCTTTAAGGCGCCGATAATCTTTTGGCGTGATACCACGTCCCTGACTAACGTTTTCGGCCTGGGCAATTACCAAATCGACTTTATGTAGTCGGCGTAAGGCAGGCAAAGTCTGTTCGACTACTTGTATGCCAACTTCAGCCATAATATCCCCGATATAGAGAATATTCATTGATTTCCTACTTTGCGAATTCTATAGCCCGAGTTTCACGGATAACATTTACCTTAATCGTTCCTGGAAATTGCATAGTTGATTCAATTTTAGTAGCAATATCCCGTGCCAGTTTAATGGCGCTCAGGTCATCAATCTCCTGGGGCTTTACAAATATACGAACTTCACGACCTGCACTTATGGCGTAGGCCTTATCGATTCCCGGAAATCCAAAAGCTACGTTTTCAAGATCACGCATTCTTTCGATAAAGTTCTCGGCACTAATATTACGCGCACCCGGTCTAGAAGCGCTGATTGCATCAACTACCCTAATGATAAGTGCTTCAACACTGGTAGCCTCCATGTCGTCATGATGCTGTTCGGCTGCCAGAGCAACTTCTTCAGGAGCACCATATTTGCGAAGCATCTCCCCGGATATATGATGGTGTTTTCCCTCCATCTTATGAGTCAATGCTTTGCCTAAATCATGGACTAAGGCAGCATATTTGGTAGTTTTAATGTTTGCGCCAACTTCTTCAGCGATCATGCCAGCAATATGGGCCATTTCAGTTGAGTGTTTAAGAACGTTTTGGCCGTAGCTGGTACGATATTTGAGTTCGCCAAGTAATTGTAGAACCTCTTTGGGGATACCTATAATACCGACCTCTCGGGCAGCATCTTCACCAGCCCTAATGACATCTTTCTCGACATTCTTCTGGGCTTTTTCGACTACTTCTTCAATCCTGCCAGGATGGATACGACCATCTTTCATTAGCATTTCCATGGCTTGTCTAGCTACTTCGCGGCGCACCGGATCAAAACTTGAGAGCACTACGTAGCCTGGAGTGTCATCAACCATTATATCGACACCAGTGGCTCTTTGTAGGGCCTGAATGTTACGACCTTCTTTACCAATGATTCGGCCCTTCATTTCTTCATCTTCAAGTTTAACGCTGGTTACTGTTCTCTCAGCTGTAACCTCACTGCTCATACGTTCCATGGCAGTAGTAATAATCAGAGCAGCCTGTTCTTCGGCATTTTCTCGTGCTTCATTTTGTAGCTTACCGACAAGCCCAATAAGATCATTTTTAATATCGCGTTCGGTCATTTGCATTAACTTTTCAGCAGCTTCAGCTTTAGTAAGTTTGGCCACTTTCTCAAGTTTTTCCTGTTGTTTGGAGCGAATATCTCGAATTTCATCCTTCAGTTTATCTACCTCGTCTTCACTAGAGCGTAGTTTTTCATTCCGTTTATCGAGTTCGTCAAGTTTCTTGTCAAGTGATTCTTCGCGCTGGACAAGCCGATTTTCAACATCTTTAAGTTCTCGACGTCGAGTTTGTTCTTCGCGTTTGGTTTCATCAACTGCTTTATTAGCTTCAGCTCGTGCCTCATCAACTAATTTCTCAGCTTCCCGTTTTGCTCTTTGGAGTTCTTTTTTGGCTTGTTCTTCGGCAGAGCCAACTCGTTTTTTTGTAACAACGGTGTTCGCACCAAAACCAACCGCTAGGCCTGCTACAGCAAGCACTATGGTCAATGGATCCATGTGGTTCCTTTCTATCGGCAGAATAGTTCTTGCCTAAAAGCAATCTCTATCACGTCTCTAGCTGACAAGCACTAATCTGAAAATCGAATTTAAATTAGAATTTAGAAAATTGGGAAGAGGGTGCGTCTCTCGATCGCAAATCTTTCCTGCCATTAATATACGACGACTTGGCTTTTTAAGTCAAACCCAAAACACCCGAGCTAGCTACTTTTTAGGTTTAGTTATATGAACTGTGGCACCGTAGCTGGGCAAGACCATCTTTTCTGAGCTGCCGCTCATGATACGCGCGATACCACGGCTCATCCAGGAAGTGCCCTGACTGGCAACAATTGGTATTTTAAGCGAGTCGGCCATGGCATTAGCCACTGTTATGCCAATTCTAAGTCCCGTAAAACTACCCGGACCCTGAAATACTACCAGGCCATCGATCTGTCGTAGTTTTTTATTATGGCTTTGGAGTAATTGCTCGATGTTCTGGTTGAGTGTTTCGGCAAGAGTTCGGTGAGCATACCAAAGCTTATGGCCAAGTTCAAGCTGATCATTAAACAAACCAAGCTCAGCCTCAGGTTTGTCGGTTCTGATGGTTAAAATTATCATCTCAGTTTATCTCGGGGGATAAGATAGGCCATTGCTTTAGGATAGACAAAACTAAACTCTCGCTCTTTTTCAGCAATTGGGCGAATATGTATTTCCATTCGTGGTGCAGGCAAGCTCTTTTGAATAATATCCGGCCACTCGATAACAACTATTGCCCTTGGATCAGCCAGAACTTCGTCAAGTTCGGCACCCATTATGCCCGGTTCTGGTAAACGATAAAGATCAAAGTGGTGCATGATCAGACTACCTGCCTGATACTCCCGGTGTAGTGTGAAGCTAGGACTACTTACTTGATCCTTGCTGCCTATGCCCTTAGCCAGGCCGCGAACAAAAGTGGTCTTTCCGCCACCAAGATCACTGATCATTTCGAGAAGTTCACCGCCTTGCAGTCGTTGGCCAATTTGTTCGGCAAGTTTCTGACTGCCCGCTACGCTAGTGGTTTTTGTCTGCCAAGTCATTGTCCTGAAATACTCCTCATGTTCAGTTATAGTAACCCTCCGCTGGTAGCTTGGGCAAGCACCGATAAAAAAGCTGCCATCATTTGAGCTAATCCTGAAGCGTTAGTTATATAATGGGGTCATGCTTCAACTAAGTGCTAGCCTGCTCAACAAACCGGTACTCAGCTTACGGACCAGTATGCCGATTGCGACAGCTATTGCTCCAATTTTTAATCCAAACAATCTGAAAATAGAGGGTTTCTACTGCCAAGACCGTTTTAATAAGACCGAATTAATTCTTCTTTACCAAGATATACGTGATGTCATTAAGCAAGGTTTAGTGGTTAACGATCACGCTGTTCTAACTGAGCCTGAAGAGTTAGTGCGGTTAAAAGATATTCTGGATCTGCATTTTGAACTGCTTGGTAAACAAGTCGAGACTATTAGTAAAACCAGGGTAGGCAAGGTCAACGATTATGCAGTTGAGACGGAAACGATGTTTGTCCAGAAGATTTATGTTGCCCAATCTATTTTAAAGAGTCTGACTGGGGGTAGCCTAAGTATTGATCGTTCTCAAATTCTGGAGATTACGCCCCGTCGGATTATTATTAACGATCTACTTAAGTCGAGCCCTCTACCAGCTGCTGCTGTACTTGCTTAATCTTCCTTGGCTAGAGCCTGTTTAATATCCTGGTACTTGAAGCCCTGGCGAGCCAGGTATTGCATTAACTTTAGATCATCCTGGTATTTACTTTGCTGACGTTTACGTTCAATGATTTCTTTTAGAACAACCTGTTCACTGTTTTTTGTTGCAGCCACTGCTCTTTGAATTATCTCCTCGGAAATATGTTTATGGCGTAAATCAGAAATTAGCTTAAGCCGGGAAGTGGGGCGTAGCAACTGACGATCAGCTACTAAGGCACGTGCAAGGTCTTCATCATCAACAATTCCAATATTACTTAACTTGTTAAGTATTATGTTAATTAGGGCAGGGGAGGCATCTTTGCGTTCAAGATAAGTTTTAATTTCCCATAGACTACGCTTACGTAAAGCCGCGTAGCGTAGTGTTCGGCTATAAAGTCGATCTTGAGACGAAGTTTTCTTAAGTTTTGCGAGTTGACTCCCATTTAGCTCTAGCCCGAGAACCAATTTAGCTTCCAATAAACTATCTCCGTGTAGTGAGAAAGTGTATTGGCCATCAATAAAAATTGAATACCTGTCAGGACGTTTAATCTGGGGTGTAATTTTAGTAATTTTAGGCATTTTTTAGAGAGCCCTTAGTCTGAGCGATCAAGTTTTAGTCTTTTAGATGTTCTGCCTTGTCGGCACCAACCATAACTTTTTTAACTATATCGGCCATTACTTTTGGATTTTTCTGGAGATAGATTTTGGAGGCTTCTCGTCCCTGCCCTATTTTTTGGTTGTCGTAGGCAAACCAAGCGCCTGCTTTTTCAACGATACCCTGGACTGTAGCCAGGTCAAGTACGTCTCCGGACTTGGAAATACCTTCGTTATACATAATGTCAAATTCGGCCTCACGGAACGGTGGGGCAATTTTGTTTTTAACTACTTTGACACGGGTACGATTACCAATAACCCGATCCCCCTGCTTAATTTGACCAATACGACGAATATCCATACGGACTGAGGCGTAAAATTTAAGAGCATTTCCTCCAGTGGTAGTTTCTGGATTGCCAAACATAATACCAATTTTCATTCTAATCTGGTTGATGAAGACAACCGTTGCTTTACTGCGCGAAATAACAGCTGTCAGCTTTCGGAGAGCTTGGCTCATAAGCCTAGCCTGAAGACCAGGTAAGCTGTCCCCCATTTCGCCTTCAATTTCAGCCCGTGGTACTAAAGCTGCAACTGAGTCAACTACGATTATGTCAACAGCGTTAGAGCGAACCAGTGTTTCGGTTATTTCAAGAGCTTGTTCTCCGTTATCTGGCTGGCTGAGTAGCAGATTCTCGACATCGACGCCAATACGCTTTGCATAAGCTGGGTCAAGAGCATGTTCAGCATCAATAAAAGCTGCTGTGCCTCCGTTTTTCTGGATTTCAGCAATTGCGTGTAGGGCCAATGTTGTTTTACCAGAAGATTCCGGTCCATAAATTTCAACAACCCTGCCCTTTGGCAAACCGCCGCCTAGGGCTAAATCGAGAGATAAACTGCCAGTTGATATACATTCCACCTGGCTGGTATGAGATATTCCAAGTTTCATGATAGCGCCCTTTCCAAATTGCTTTTCTATCTGGTCAAGTGCTAGACCAAGAGCTTTAGTCTTGCCCACATTTTCTGTACTTTTAGTTTCTGCCATAATAACCTCCTCTGATAGGAACCGTCAGTTAGCGCCTATACTTTACTAACTTTTTAGTACTATACACCGCTTGGAGGGATCATAAAAACGCTTCTGCTTTTAATTATTAGCTGTTAAAATGAGACTAGGATGGGTGAGCTTAATAACATAAACAAACTAGTCAATGCGGCTGCTTTTAAGCAATCCTTCTGTTTTATGACTACGCCTATTGCCAATAACGGGAACTAGATACAAACCATGCGTATACCTGATGCTCTGGTTGAAAAACTGTTACAAAAAAACAATAAAGTTACCAAAGAGCAACTGCCCGGCTTAAGAGAGCAAGTACTGAGTGAGAAAAAACCACTTCAGGACATAGTTATTAAAAATAACTTGTTGAGCGAAAAGGATCTGACCAAACTCTATGCTGATGAAGTTGAAGTCCCTTTTATTGAGTTAAACGCCAAAGAGATTAAGCGAGAAGTACTAAAAGAACTGCCGGAGCGAATTGCTCGTCAATACAATACGGTGGTCTTTGATGTTGCGGACGATGGTGTCAAGTTTATTGCCATGGCCGACCCGGATGACATACAAGCCATTAATTTCCTCAGAAAACAACTTGGCACTAACTTGAAAGTTCATATTACAACCAACAGTTTGCTACAGGCAGCTCTTGATCAATATCGTGGGACTATCACTAATGAGTTAACCAAGGTCATTGCTACCGAGGGTGGTGAAGTAGTTGAAGATGAAGAGGTTGATGAAAGTGATCTTGCTGAGGATTCACCGATTGCTCAAACAGTAAATATAATCATTGAGTACGGCGTTAAAGCTGGTGCAAGCGATATTCATATTGAGCCTAGGGAAAACTACGTAGTTGTTCGCTACCGAATTGATGGGCTGCTACGTGAGGCCAATAAACTGCCTCGGAAAGTCTTGGGTGCACTCGTCAGTCGGATTAAAATCCTGAGCAACTTGAAGATAGATGAGCATAGGGCACCACAAGACGGTCGTTTTAAAATTCAAATCAGTGGCCTAGTATATGCTCTGCGGGTTTCAACTTTACCAATTGTTGACGGTGAGAAAGTGGTAATGCGTATTCTTAACGAGTCGAGCAAGCCAGCTGGCTTTGAAGAATTGGGTTTTTGGGGCCAGGCACTAGAAACACTTAAGCATTCAATTGTTCAACCACATGGCATGGTTTTAGTTACTGGACCGACTGGTTCCGGAAAATCGACTACCCTTTTTAGTGTCCTTAACATGCTAAATACGCCAAACGTTAATATTTCAACTGTTGAAGATCCAGTCGAATACCGAATTCTGGGCGCTAACCAAACCCAGGTTAATCCAGTGGCTGGAATGACTTTTGTCAACGGTTTACGAGCACTTCTACGACAAGACCCGAACATCATTATGGTCGGCGAGATCCGCGATGGTGAGACCGCCGATTTGGCTGTTCAAGCTGCTCTAACCGGTCACTTGGTATTTTCGACACTGCACACCAATAATGCTGCCACCTGTTTGCCGCGACTATTGGACATGGGTGTTGAGCCATTTTTAATAGCCAGCACTATTCGGGTCATTCTTGGCCAGCGCTTAGTGCGACGTTTGTGCATTGATTGTCGAGAACTCTTTACACCAGACGCCAATCTGCTCAAGCAATTAGAAAAAACTTTCGCCATTGAGGCTAACGGTGGCCTTAAGCGAATACATGATCTTGAAAAAGCTGCCTTTGATGGAGGCATCGGCCGATCAAATAACACTAAATCTAAGGGAGCCTCGACTGACGAGTTAAGTACTTCTCCAACCACTATTACAAAACTTTATAGAGCCCATGATGACGGCTGTGAAAGCTGTAACCATTCGGGTTATAAGGGACGAATTGGAATTTATGAACTGCTCAATAACTCCGAGGCCGTACAAACAATGATTGTTGCAAACGGAACCAGTGAAGCGATTGAGATACTGGCTGTCAAAGAGGGCATGCTGACTATGCAATTAGATGGCTTGGTTAAAGCACTCCGTGGCCAAACTACCATAGAAGAAATTTTACGAGTTACAACTAAGGAATAGAGCTTATGTTATTTAGTTATAAAGCCCAAAATCAGGAAGGTAAAACGATCAATGGCACAATGGAAGCAGCCAACAGAGAAGACCTGTTGGCCAGTTTACATCGTCAAAATTTACGACCGATAATAGTTGGAACAACAAAGCCTGGTCGAGCAGCTAAATCTGGCCACAAAAAGAAAATTAGGTTAAGCGATTTAGTGATTTTTACTAGACAGCTCTCAACCATGATTAGCGCCGGTGTGCCACTTGCCCGTTCACTCTCTGCCCTCCAAGGAGACGCCGACAACTCATATATGCGTCAAGTACTGGCAGCGGTTACTAAAGATGTTGAGGGAGGACTAGGACTAGGTGATGCATTTGCTAAATTCCCAGCAGTTTTTTCAGAAGTCTATGTCAATATGGTACGAGCTGGCGAAGAAGGCGGTATTTTAGACGATATCTTGAAGCGTCTGGCCTTACAAGTAGAGCAAGATGCTAGCATTCGTAAAAAGATCAAAGGTGCAATGATGTACCCGGTTGTTATTCTAACTGTTACAGTCATCGCTTTCTTTGGCATCATGCTGGTCATTGTACCTAAAATCGGCAAGATTTTAACAGATCTTGGCGGACCCCACGCCCAACTACCAATTTATACGCGTGTCCTACTAAAAATTAGTAACTTTTGCATCAGTTCGGGCATCGTCCGACATATTCCTTTACTGGGCTCCGTACCGATTTTCAATAAGTTACCGAATATGATTTTTACCATTGTTGTCATTGGGATAATAAGCTTCTACCTGCTGCGATACATTAAGACTCCTGGTGGCAAATATAAGTTTCATGCTTTATTATTGAGAACACCGATTGTTAAAATTATTATCTTAAAGATAGCTATCGCTCGGTTTTCTAGAACCTTTGCTTCACTAATGAGCGCCGGTGTTAGTGTTTTGGATGCTCTGGAAGTAACTGGGGCAGCTATCGGCAACAAAGTTATTGAAAAAGAGTTACAGGATGCGGCGATTCAAGTCAGAAACGGCAAGCCACTCAGCGAACCAATTAGTAAAAGCAAGCATTTCCCGCCAATCGTCAGCCAGATGCTACTTGTTGGTGAAGAAACAGGCCAGATTGATACAGTATTGGTCAAGATTGCTGATTTTTATGAAGAAGAGGTCTCGGTCTTAATTGATGGCTTGGCAGCAGTTATTGAGCCAGTAATGATAATCTTTTTGGGTGCAGCTGTTGGACTAATTGCTGCTTCAGTTATGGGGCCGATTGCAAATCTATCAAAAAATATCGGCAACAGTTAGCTTTAATCCGTATACCTTTGATAGTAAGTGCTTTTCCACAACTTTAGTTGACTTGAATTGGCTTATGCTTATAATCTATTCTTAGGTTGTTGAGTCTGTTTTAGAACAGTCTCAAAATCATCAGTAAAAATTAATAACTAAATTTTCAAATTTAAGGAGGGTGGGTCCTTATGATCTCACTTAAAAAACGGCGCCAATCAGGTTTCACCATTGTGGAACTGTTGATCGTCATCGTAGTCATTGGTATCTTAGCGGCACTAGTTATTACTACTTATGCCGGAATTCAAGCAAAAGCACGTAATGCCAAGCGGCAAACAGATATGAATGCTGTTCAGACACAGCTAGAGGCTTACTTTGCTCAGAATGGGAACTATCCGACATATGCAAATTTGTCTAGTTCTACATGGGATACGACTAACTTAAAGAGCTTGGATCAAGGTGCTTTACATGATCCTTCGTCTAGTAGTACTGGTATTACCTTGTCACTAACAGCTGGCTCTAAGGTTTATCAGTATGCACCACTAAATAGTAGTGGTACGTCATGTGAGACTGATGCTCCTCCAGACTGTGCTACCTACACCTTAACAGCAACCTTAGAGGGTGGTGGTACTTATAGTAAGAGTAATCTAGACTAGGTTGGTTTAGGATTAGGGGCTCATTTAAGAGTCACATAAAAACCCCGGGGTAACTCGGGGTTTTAGATTATAATGGACAGTAAGCATGATCAATTTAAGAAAATCTGTTAGCGGCTTTACCATTGTTGAGCTTTTAGTATCTATTGCGGTCGGGGCAATTGTTATCGCTTCGCTTAACCAGTTGGTCAGTGGCTATTTGCACGTCAGTCAACGAGGAAGGTATCTTAGCCTAGCCAACTCTTATGTCGAAGGGAAAGTTGAGGCACTGCGCAATATAGGGTACAACAGCTTGGTTGCTGGCTCATACAGTCTAACAAGTCAGTTACCTTCTCAATTGCCACCCTCTCGCAGTGGAACTATGCAAATTACGGCTCCGGCAACTGGCTTAAAGCAAATTGATATCACCCTCTCCTACCAGGACCAGGGGCTGACAAACAGTTATTCATACACAACTTATATCGGGGAGCTAGGTGTTGGGCAATAAAAAACTGTTTCAAAATCAGTTTGGCTTTACCATAGTCGAGTTGTCGGTAGTGATTGCCGTCACAGCAATTATAGCTGTCGTCTTTTTGGGAGCCATTTCAAATTATTTTGTAGTTATTACCCGTAATAATGAACTGACCGATATGACTGTCACGTCTCAAAACCTGTTACGTACCACTGTTGAGAATATTCGTTTCGGGAATGGCGTCGAGCAGACTAATCAGATCTATGATCCAAACGCTCCGTCGGGAGGATGGAATACTAGTGATACTAATTTCGTAATCATTATAGCTGTACCGGCTGTCGATGCGTCTGAAAATTATATTATTGACCCCAATACCGGCAGTCCCTATATGAATGAACTGGTCTATTACAAAAGCGGATCAACTTTGTTGCAGCGGACTCTGGCAAACCCTAACGCCACCGGTAATACCCTGGTTACTTCCTGCCCTGCAAGCCTAGCCACTCCAAGTTGCCCTGCCGATAAGCACCTGGCAGACTATGTTAGCTCGATGACCTTCACTCTTTATGATCAAAATGCTAATCTAACGACTGACCCAACCCAAGCCCGATCAATAGATGTTAACTTAACTGTTCAGCGTAATGCGCCTGGGAACCCATTGTCACTGACCAATCAAATTCAAGTAACATTAAGGAATAGGTTTTAGCCAATGACCAAATTTCTACGCCCAATCAACCAACAAGGTATGATTTTATTGGTTTTCTTGATAACTATTCCGTTTTTAATCTTGATTGCTACCTATTATATGCGTCTCTCATTAACCAGTTTTCAGGTTGCCCGCTTCGATCAATTGCACACTGAGGCCCAATTGGCGGCTGATGCCGGAGCTGATTATTCAATAGAGCAAATTAGCCAGAATAATAGTTGGACTGGAACGAGTGGTGAAGTAACTCTCCATAGCGACAGCCAAATAAAAACTACCTATAGCGCTACTGTGACTGGTGATAGTTCGGCTAAAACGGTAGCTGTTACCGGGCGAACTTATTGGCCGGCCGCCTCTACTACAGCAGCCCGTTCAGTATCTATCTTTGTCGATTTAAGGCCAGTGGTTTCAGGCAACTACAGCATTGTTGCTGGTGCTGGTGGTCTTTATATGAGCAATAGCGCGAAAGTTGTTGGTGGCAGTGTACTAGTAGATGGTGAAATTAATATGAGTAATTCATCTCAGATTGGGCTTAGTATCCAATCAGTAAATGTTCAGGCGGCAGATGAAACCTGTCCTAACCCACCTGATTCAACCTATCCTAGAGTTTGCAATAGTGGTGAGAATGGCCAACCAATTACAATTAATGACTCAGCCCATATCTACGGACAAGTAACTGCTACCAATCAAACTAATGGTAGCGGCATGAGTAACCCTGGGTTAGTAGCTGGCAGTGTTACGCCTCAACCGTTGCCGTCCTACGACCGGGCGACTCAAGAAGCAGCCGTTACCAATAATATGACCGGCAGTGCCGCCTCGTGCTCTGGATCACAAAGTGTTATTTGGCCAGCTAATACCAAAATTACCGGCGATGTAACTCTTAGTAACAGCTGTACGGTGACCGTACAGGGCAACATTTGGATTACTGGTACGCTCAGTGCCAGTAACTCGTCAAAGATGATCGTCGACAACTCTCTCGGTACAACCGTTCCCAATATTATGATTGATGGTGAAGGTGGTGCCACTTTTTCAAACAGTGCCCTGTTAACCTCAAATATTAGCGGTACTGGTTTTGAGATCTATACTTTCTACAGTACTGCTAGCTGCTCACCTGAATGTACGAGCGTAACTGGCGTAGATTTAGCTAATTCAAGGTCAATCCAAACAATAAATTTGAACAATTCAGCTGCTGGTGCAAATAGTGTTTTTTACGCCTATTGGACACAGGTACAATTATCAAACAGTGGCCAAATCGGTGCTGTGATTGGTCAAACGATTAAGCTTTCTAATAGCAGTGCCATAACTTTCGGTAGTTCCTCTGGAGTTAATACAACAATATGGGTAGTCAAAGGCTATCGGCGACATTAATCTGTCCAAAGAGCACATAATCGCCAGGAATATGCTATAGTTACAGGGAAGGTTAATGCTTGATGGGCAGCACAAACAAAACACCCAATTTTTTTAGAACTAAGCCTCTTTTCGGGTTAGATATTGGTAATGGTTCACTTAAGGTTATGCAGCTGGCTGAAGAGAAAGTTCCAGGGATTTATGGCAAAACGGCAAGACCAATGCGTGTTGTCGGTTATGGTACTACCTCTTTTTCTAAAAGTGCTATGGATAACGGGGTTGTTGTCGAACCGGAAGTTGTCGCCAAAGCACTGCTTGAACTTTTTAAGCAAAAGCTGATCGGAGACATTACTACCCGTCGAGTAGCAATTAGTTTACCGGCTTATCGTAGTTTTACTCGCTCAATTCAATTACCTGCTCTCAGTCCTAAAGAACTGGCGGAGGCAGTTAGGCTTGAGGCCGAGCAGTATATACCGTTGCCTATTAGCGAGCTCTACTTGGACTATACGATTATCAGTCAGAACAAGGACAATATTGAAGTTTTGGTAGTTGCGGTACCTCAAAAAATCGTTAACTCATTTATGGAATTGGCTCAGATTGTAGGATTAGAGACGGTACTTGTCGAAACAACACTTGGCGCGGCTGGACGTTTATTGGCTCAGGATAGTAATAACAATATTGCCAGTATGATCATTGACTTCGGATCGCTATCTTCAGATATTAGTATTTACGATAATGGTATCTTAGCGACTGGTACGGTACAGGGTGGAGGTGAGGTTTTTAGCAATTCGATTAAAGATCGACTGAAGGTCACGGCTGCTGAGGCTCAGATCATTAAAACAAAGTATGGCCTGGGGGTCAGTAAAAAACAAAAAGAGATTCAGGCTGCCCTTGATCCAACACTTCAACAAATTGTAAAAGAAATTCGGCAGATTATTCGCTATTACGAAGAGCGTTATGGTCCAGAACGTCCGATCCAACAATTAGTCACATTAGGTGGCGGAGCTAATATGCCAGGCCTTGCTGAATATCTAACCAGCGCTTTGCGGCTGGCAGTTAGAACTTTTGACCCATGGGAACACCTAAACTACAAGGGCTTACAACCGCCTGCACCTGCGGATAAACCAATGTATGCCACTGTCGCTGGACTAAGCCTGGTTAGCCCCGAAAAGGTTTTTAAACAATGATCAACCTATTACCACCAGATATCAAGAAAGCATATCGCTATGCCGAGCGTAATGTTACATTAACAAACTGGCTAGTAGCAGCCGGCCTGGGCTTGATTGGCTTAGCCGTGTTAGGCACGTTTGGCCTTTTAAGCATTCAAGCTAATGTTAATAACTATAGCCAGCAAGTAAATGCCGCTCAGCTTAGTTTGCAAAAACAACACCTTAAAGAGACCCGGGCCCAAGTACAGGATATTACTAACAGTTTCCGTTTGGTAGTTAAGGTTTTGAGTCAGGAAGTTCTTTTCTCACAACTGCTCAAACAGATGGCCACAGTTATGCCGAGCGGAGCCAACCTAATTAATCTCAACCTTAGTAAAATCCAGGGCGGTATTGATATTACAGCCGAAGCTACAAACTACAACACCGCAACACAAGTACAAGTCAATCTAGCAGATCCGGCTAATAAAATATTTACAAAAGCAGACATCATCAATATAGTCTGTGATCAAAAAAGTGCCCGAGATCCTAAGTATCCCTGTACTGTTAATATTAGAGCTTTATTTGCTAGTAACAATCCTTACTTGCTCATTAACCAAAAGGCTGCTCCATGAGTCCTAAAAGCACTTTTTTCATTTTGTTGGGCTTATTTATTCTGCTGTTATTCGGTATCGGGGGAGGGACCTATGGTTTTAATATATTGCTTCAAAACCAGTCTAAGCAATTAATTAGCATGAAGCTCCAGGATCAAGTCTTGTCTCAACAGCAGGTGGGTCTCAAAAAAGCGAAAGCCGATATAGCAAAGTACACCCAACTTGAAAAGATAACCAATGCCGTTGTGCCTCAAGATAAAAATCAAGCTGAGTCAGTACGAGAAATTGTTAATATTGCCAGTAGCAGTGGTGTTAGCCTATCAAATATAAGTTTCCCGGCGTCTACTTTGGGTTCAACTACCGTATCTGGAGCTGCGGTATCTCCTCCAGCATCACCTGGGTTGGCCACTCAGCCCACTCCGTCACAGCTTTTAGCAGTGCCCAATATTCCTGGTGTTTATAAGCTCCAAATCACTCTTCAAAACGGTACCAATAGTGCCGTAACATATTCTGAGCTTTACAACTTTCTGAGCCAACTTGAACACAATCGTAGGACTGCTCAGGTCAGCAGTTTAGTCATCCAGCCTTCGCCCGATAATCCTAACTTGCTAACCTTTATATTAACCCTAGACGAGTACATTAAACCATGAAGTTAAGTCCCAAAATTCTAATCGAAAAATTAATGACTTTTGTCGGATATCTAAACCGCTATTCGGTTTTGCTGTTTTTCATTTTGCTGGTGGCAGTTTATGGATTTTTGTGGTTTCGAATTAATAGTTTAACCAATGCTCAACCTTCAAGCAATGATATAAGTTCAGCCACAACCACTACTGTCTCGCCACACATTGATCCGTCTGTAGTTGCTCAACTACAGTCCCTACAAGATAATAGCGTAAGTGTTCAAGCTCTATTTAGCCAGGCCCGAAATAATCCTTTTCAGGAATAATAATTACTGTTGGGTCGAGTTAATATTTGGATTTTCACTAGGAACTAGTGGTGTTGCTGCCTGGTTAAGGTCTTGGTTGCCAAAGGGAGCTGCTCGTCGCCCTTGCTCAAAGGCCTCTCGAGCACTAAGGATTTGCTGGGAATAAAAAGCCGGTTTCGGACAATATGGAAAGACGAATTTAGAATGTTCACCTGCTGTTTCAACTTGTAAAGTACCGAAATTCAACATATGTGACAGAATGCCGTCTTGACTAACCGACACATCCTCAAGGTTACCCAAGGAAAGCTGGCTACTTTGACGGTCCAATAAACTTGTTTGTTTTATTTGAGTTAAGCTATCGGCGGTAAGGATCCATTTATTGGCTCGATATACTTTATTGGAGATTAGTACAAAGATAACCACAAAAAGGGCGACAACCATAAAAACTAAAGCTCCAAAAGCAAGAACGCGACTGCTGGGTTGGTTCTTAAGTACCATTGGGGCTACGACAAATGCTAGGGCTGCCACTATAGCCAGTAAAAAGCCAGCTCCTAGATGTATACCAAGAAGACCGATCGAGTGTCTCTTTAGTTCAAAAATATTTGAGTTACTGGTGGGAGCAACCTGAAGCGGATTAGTAGTTGGTTGATTACCTGTTTCGGGATTCATTGCTAATAATTATAGCAGTCTTGGCTGTTGTTTGTTACTGCTCTTTTGAGTTTTAGCTAGGTGTTGGTAGGCTCTAGGGGTAACTTTACGCCCCCGAGGAGTACGCTCCAATAAGCCAATTTGCATGAGATACGGTTCATAAAAATCCTCAATTGTCCCTCGCTCCTCAGATATTAGAGCAGCCAGCGTTTCAACACCGACCGGACCGCCCCGGTAATTGTCAATTATGGCATTCAATAACATACGGTCAGCGCTATCTAGACCCAGCACATCTATATCTAGTAGGGCTAGGGCCTGAAGATTTAATTTGGCATCAATAAAGCCATCTCCGTTGACTTCTGCGTAGTCACGTACTCGCTTAAGTAGGCGATTTGCAATTCGGGGCGTTAATCTGGACCGAAGAGCCAGCTCGGAGGCTGCCGTTTTGTCTATCTTAACATTCAGTATTTTGGCTGCCCTCTCAATAATTTTTTGAATTTCCTCTGGTTGATAGAATTCAAGACGGTGTATCATTCCAAATCGATCACGCAAAGGAGCAGCTAGAGACCCAGTGCGCGTCGTAGCACCGATAATGGTGAACTTTGGTAAGTCTAGGCGTAGGTTTCTGGCACTCGGTCCTTTACCAAGCATAATATCAAGCTTAAAGTCTTCCATGGCACTGTATAGTACTTCCTCGACTGTCCTATTTAGGCGGTGGATCTCATCAATAAATAAGATATCTCCGTCGGTTAGATTGGTCAGCAGACTGGCCAGATCACCTGAACGCTCGACTGCCGGACCAGAGGTAACCCGAATTTGAGCACCCATTTCGTGGGCGATGACATTTGCCAGTGTCGTTTTACCAAGACCGGGTGGTCCGTAAAGCAAAATATGATCTATGGGCTCACCACGCTTTTTGGCTGCTGTAATGGCTAGTTCTAGATTCTGCTTAATACGCTCTTGGCCGATATAGTTGCTAAAATCTTGTGGTCTGAGAGTAACTTCAATCTCTTCCTCGGGACCATCAATAACATGTATACCAGTATCAATGATTCTATCGATCATAGTCTTACTCTTAGTCCCTGTTTGACTCGTTCGGCTGTCGATAGGGATTGGTCAATATTGTTTAGGGCTATAGCAGCATCTTGGAGACTGTAGCCAAGACTGACCAAGGCTTCAACTGCCTCGTCTTTCATAAGTTCATGTTCTGCTTTTAATAGGCCGCTGTTCGCTAAGTCAACTCCCTCAAGGCCGACTTTGTCTTTTAGCTCTATAATAACTCTCTCGGCTACTCGTTTACCGACACCATTAGCCGTTTGAATCAATTTAGTGTCAGCACTAGCGATAGCTATCCGTAGAGCACTGTTTGAGCCAATATTTAAGATACTAAGGGCCATTTTTGGTCCAATACCATTAACATTTAATAACTGTTCAAAAAGACTTTTGGCACCCAGATTTAAAAAGCCGAATAAGTCGTGGCTATTTTCTCGTATATGTTCGTAGACATAAACTTTTACTTGCTCTCCGCTTATCAGTCGACCATGATCTTCGCTTGTAACTAATAAGCCGTAGCCAACTCCTCGGACATCTAATATTACTAGGTCAGCCAGTTTTTCGGCAACTGTGCCAGAAAGTGTTGCTATCATAAATAATATTATCGCATAGTCATCGAGTGGGTGATAGCAGTAGCCAGAGCATCGGCACAGTCATCGGGGCGTGGGATAACTTGCAACTTAAGGATAACCCTAACCATTTCTTGTATTTGTTTCTTCTCAGCTCGACCATAACCAGTTAAGGCCTGTTTAATCTGAAGCGGTGTATATTCATAAATGGTTAACTTAGCCTGCTGACCAGCCAGAAGTACTACCCCACGAGCTTGGGCAACAGTCATTGCTGTTGTTACGTTTTGGGCGAAAAACAGTTTTTCGACTGCCATTTCGGTTGGTTTGGTTTGAATGATTATATCGGTCAATTCTTCATAGATAGTTTGCAGTCGAACGGCATCATCCTCTTTAACGGGTGTCCGAATTACTCCAGCGTCTACGAGTTGAGCTTGGCCTTTAGTAACTTCAATGATACCGAAGCCTAAAATACCGGTTCCAGGATCAATACCCAGAATTCTCATGTCAAGTTTAATCCTGGTGAGTGATCGTCTTGAGCTTGGTTGACAAAATTAAGTGATCTAAATTTAAGCATCGATTAACTCCTCAGCAATGTCAAAATTAACATGGGTGTTAGTAACGTCGTCCAGTTCGTCTAGAGCATTCATTAACCGCATAATTTTGGCGGCTGTATTCTCGTCGGTTATTTCAACCGTATTACTGGGTACATAGGTTAATTCAGCTTCAATAACTTCTAATCCCTTCGTCAGTAAACTCTGTCGCACCCGAGCCAGTTCTTTGTGATTAGTGTAGACCAGGGATTCTTGGCCCTCTTCCTGAACATCCTCTGCTCCAGCATCTAGAGCAGCCATTATAATCTCGTCACCAGTACCCTGAAGACGAATTAAGCCTTTACGTTCAAATTGAAATGCGACCGCTCCTTTTTCGGCAATATTCCCGCCATGTTTACTAAAGGCCAGTCGTACATCGGGGAAGGTACGATTAACATTGTCTGTTGCACACTCTACTAGAATGGCTACACCTTCCGGGCCATAACCCTCATACATTACCTCCTGAATTTGTTCTCCGCCTAACTTACCTGAACCACGATCGATACTGCGCTCGATATTAGCGGTCGGCATGTTAGCTGTTTTAGCTTTATCGATTGCCAATCTCAGTCCAAAATTTGTCTCAGGATCAGAGCCACCCCGAGCAGCAATAGCTACGGCATTCCCTAGCCTTGTGAAGAGCGCTCCGCGGGCTGCATCCTTAACACCCTTTTGGCGCTTAATGGTTGACCACTTGCTGTGACCTGACACCGCTTTTTAACCTCCCCTAAAACACTTTGTTATCATCTGTTATAGTAGCATTATCTATTGAATTTGTCTTTGTTCTAAATAGTGAATGTTCAGAGATAGACTATCAACTAATGATCGCCAGGATTGATACAGATTAATTGACTTTTAAGCTGAAATAAAGATAATGTAAGGAGTTATTTTAAGATTCTGGTCCGGGTAATTACGGGCCCATAGCTCAGCTGGTTAGAGCAGCGGCCTTTTAAGCCGCGTGTCGTGGGTTCGAATCCCACTGGGCCCTCCAATACACTTAAGCTTAAAACTATCTGCTTTGAGAATTTCTTGATGCTATAATCAGAATATGACTATTACAGAATTGCAACTTCCTATACCTCTTGATGAGCTTCAGGAACTTCTAAAAAAGTACGGAATTACTGGAGCTTATGTTTTTGGTAGCTATGCACGGGGTGAAGCTACTGCCGACAGCGACTTAGACCTTCTTGTGGAGCTAGGCCCAAACCGTAGTTATCTAGACTTGGGGGGCTTACAATATGAGTTGACTCAAAGATTACCAGGGAAAAAGGCTGATATAGTGCTAGCGGGCACGTTGCGAAAACGTATTAAGCCCTATGTTGACAGAGAGAAAGTGCTTATTTCCATATGATTTCAAAGACCGAAAGAGACAATGTATTACTTGGTGAGATACTTGATGAGTTAGTTATCATTGATAAAAGGATTGCCGGAGGCAAAAAGGCATATCTTACAGACGAGAATCTTCAAGATGCAATCTCTATGAGACTAATAACGCTCAGTGAATTATTAAATGCGCTGAGTGACGAATTCCATGAAGAAAATGGAGATCTACCAATAGTTAGAGTGAGAGGATTACGCAATTTATTAGCACATGCTTACGGTAAGATTGATTTTGAGCGTTTATGGAAAATAATTGAAGAGGACTATCCGTTACTATCAAGTCGGTTGCGCAAAATAGCTGCAGATAAAAATGTAAGTTAGATCTTAGGGCTTTAAGAAATGAGCGCTAGAACACTTAATGAAGATGGACTTTGGGATTACTATTATGATGCTATAGAGCTTATAAGCAATGGAGACTTGCCTGAAGCTGAAAAACTATTGGTGAAAGCTCTTGTTTTAGACCCATCATAAACGGGTGCTAATTTTTCGGAGCAGGGCCATCCAAGTTATCACCTTCAGATACAATTCGGTTGCTATTTCCGTAAATGTTGTAACGAATAATTTTTATTACCTGTTAAAAAGTTCTTGCCCCACTAGGTTTGAGACCTAATTTAGTTAAAAACAAGGCCATAATTCTGCTCTGAAAATGACATAGATGAGCATATAATAAGTACTTGTTATGGATGAAAAGTTAATGATCCTAGAAATTCCAGAGCCTCAAGACGATGGAGCTGTACAAAAACCTACCAGAGATATACCTACTGGCAACGGGCGTAAACTTGACGAAAGATTGGTAGTATCTAGCCAAACCCCTGATGATATCCAAAGAGCATTAGAACAGTTGTCAGAAGACCACAAACCATCAGAACCAAAAATTGAACCTTGATATGGCTTACACGCAGAAGTATGTGATCGTTAATTTTATTGATAATGACAACATACCAAATGAATTTAGTGCGTCAGAATGGCCCTTGCACATTACATTACTTGACTTGCGAATTTTACTATTTCTGTGCCACTTGCGAAATTAATTTCTCAAATGAGAAATTACTCCAGAAGTCTGAAGCCATTTCAAGTTAAAGTTGGAGATGAGGCAAGGTTTGGTCTAAAGAAGAATGTGGCTGTATCACTTATTCAAACAAACGACGCAATTAGACAAGTCCATAAAGGCCTAGTTGATATTACCAAATCGCTCGGAGCGGCTTTTGATGAACCTAAATTTATGGGTGAAGGATACCGTCCCCATGCAACTTTGCAGGTTAAGTCCAGGCTTATTGAAGGCCAAACAGTTAACCTGGATAATTTCACTTTAGTAGATATGTATCCTAATAATGACATTAACAAACGCCGTCTAATTCAGACCTTTGAACTAGGTCGCAAATAAAGGGTTTTGACTTAAGTTCGGCTGCTACAGCTTCCACGATGGCCCTCCACGAGTATTAGCGTTTTCGTATTAATATATCTAGAGTTATATTATTCTTGACACAATATACCTACAGGGTATATACTTTGTAGTATGAACAGTACAGTTATCAGTGTAAAATTAGACAAAGACGTGAAGGCTTCTGCGCAGGAAGTTGCCAAAAGTGCTGGCTTAACGCTTAGTACGCTTGTTAATTCTTACCTACGTCAGGTTGCATCAACTCGACGTATTGAGATTTATGCTCCAGAGACTATGACCCCCAAGTTAGAAAACTTGATAGTACAGATTGAGTCAGACCTAAAAGCTGGCAAAGTGAGCAAAAAGTTTGATAATGTAGATGACTTTCTGGCTGATCTTAAAAGGTAGGGGTCATGACAATTCAATACATGCCAAAATTTAAGAAGCAGTACAAGAAACTGCCTAAGAAATTTCAGCTACAATTTGATGAGCGTGTTCATCTATTCGCGCTAGACCCAACTCACCCAAAACTCAGAGTCCATCCACTCAAAGGTAAATTTGCTGGTTACTGGAGTATGGACGTTAATGGCGATATTCGAGCACTTTATATAAGGCGGGGCGATGAGCTTATTATATTTGGCCTAATCGGGACGCATAGTCAACTGTATGGTTAACTTTTGTAATATCTGCGATAAAAGCACGAGGGTGAAGTTTTAATTTAGTTGCGATAGAGTCACACAAGGCCCTCCATAACCCTTGGAATCTGTAAATAGCTGTCCTGTATACTAAAATCATGCCAGTTATTACTATCTGTTCTAGTGCTAACTTTTATCGTCAAGCCGTAGATATACAAACACAACTTGAGAAGTTAAGCTACAAAACTATTATCCCTGCTACAGCCGAACGTATGAAGAAATCAGACGACTTTGATGTAAGCCATTATAAGACGTGGTTTGGTGATAAAAACGACTATCACCAAAAGACTGCTCTTATGGAAAGACACTTTGCAGAAATAGAAAAAGGTGAAGCTATCCTAGTATTGAATTATGAAAAACACGGTGTAGCTAACTATATAGGCGGTAACGTACTAATGGAGATGGCAATAGCTTTCTACCTTAAAAAACCAATATTTATACTTAATGAGATACCAGAGGAATCATCCTTTTTAGAAGAATTAATTGGACTTAACCCTATTATCCTGCACGGTAAAGTCAATAGGCTACCTGCTGAGTACTCCCAACAGATTAGTAATTAATATTGTTATTGATATGTAGTATCTACTAAAGTACAATCTAAAGTACCATGAATGTTACAACTATCTCAAAGTTTCGTAAAGACGCGAAGAACTATTTCGACCAGGTTATAGACGACCAGGATACTTTGCTAATTACACGCAATGACGGTCAAACCGTAGTCGTTATGTCCTTGTCTCAATATAATTCACAAGCTGAAACAGACTATCTTAATAGCACAGCAGCTAATAGAGAGCACTTGCGTAAGTCAATAGAATCATTAAGAGCTGGCAGAATAGAGAAACACGAACTCATAAAAGATTAATCTTATGCGCAGTATTGTTTTTACACCCGAGGCGTGGAACGACTATCAGTATTGGTTCAAGCAAGATAGCAAAACTATCAAGAAAATTAATAAACTTATTAATGATACTTGTAGAGAACCGTTCGAAGGCTTAGGTAAACCAGAACCACTAAGAGAGAATTTCAGTGGTTTTTGGTCAAGACGTATTAATGATAAAGACAGACTCGTTTACGCGGTAACTGACAGTGAAATAAGAATCATTACTTGTCGATTCCACTACCAATAAATATATATAATAAATATATATAACTATCAATCAAACCCAAGATGTTGTGTTATATAGCTTGTATGAAGCTCAAATCACATAATTAATGAGAGGTGCTAGCTATCTGATGGTATGATATGTCCATGAAGTCTAATACACCCTACGGCTCAACAAGCATTTATTCCCAAAAGCCATCAGGGTCAAGCGAACGAATACTTGTAGTACCCGGTTTTGGCGAATCGGTATCGCATATCAAGCCTCTCGTCAAAGCACTTACTGTAGAAGGATATGAAACCTTTACGTTTCGTCCTCCAAGACGAGCAGTAAAAGAAAATGGCAAGCATATTGACCCAATCATGCGACAGGGTAAAGTTATACTAGAAATCTTACGGTCTTTATTATCAGAAGGTGAAAAAATTCATGTATTAGCTCATTCATTAGGAGCCGCTGCGGTTTTAAAAGCAGTGCAGTTACGCCCTGACTACTTCACAAGCCTTATACTAATGCAACCCGCTGGTCTAGTTGGTGAACAATCAGCCTACGAGCTTGCAGGTAGAGCCACAAAGAAGGCGTTTAGTAACCACCGAGTAGCTAGAATAAGCGAAAATAGTTCAACAACAAGGGTTTTAAAATCTCACTTAGTTAGTGGCGGAGTTATAGCCAAGCAACCCTTACTGGCAAGACGCGAGGCTGTTGCTGCTGGACGTTACAACATTCAAGATGACTTACAAAGTGTAGCTGCACTTGATATACCCGTACATGTGGTTGTTTCTACTGGTGATGAGATGTTTGACCATACATCTGTAGCTCGTAGCCGTAGTGTCATTGAACCTATTGTGCAATCCTACACAGTCTTAGACGAACCTACATCAAACCACGATACGTTTTGGATTCACCCGACAACAACAGCTAAAGTTAGTTAATCAGCTAATATCGACTCCACCCGTAGCCTGAAATCTCAAAAAGTAACCTGTATAGAGTAATGTACTTTTGAACTTTCGGCTCGGTAAGTAGTTAACTAGGGGTAGTTCCGCGGACTATCCCTTTTAACTATTTATAGATTGTTTAATTAAGCTATGGTGCGGTGTAAACTATACCTCTACCTTAAACAGCCCGAACAAATCTGACCTTCTATGTAGTCAAAGCGTGCTAAAGAGTACTCAGCTTTAATGACTGGACGCCAATGTGATACTTCTGCCATTAATTGTGGTAACCGTTGCTCGGAGGCGGTCTCCTGGCATAATAATCTCTCTTGAGAGAAGATATTTGTTACTATTAAACTATGGTTTTGCATAGTTTATGGCATGCTTTAAGCGTAGCCCTCTTCATGGGCTGGGAAATACTTTGGCCACTCATATTAGGTTTTGGTTTAAGTGGTGCTATTCAGGCGGTTGTTTCGCATAAGCAAATGAGTCAGCTCTTGCCTGACGCAAGCCCAAAGATCCTCGCAAAAGCTAGTTTACTTGGTGCTGCATCTAGCTCTTGTTCATATGCAGCAGTGGCTCTTGCCCGCACAATATTCCGCAAGGGTGGAAACTTCACATCGGCTATGGTTTTTGAGCTGGCTAGCTCAAATCTAGTTATCGAGTTGGGTATTATTATGGTTCTATTGCTGGGCTGGCAATTTGCAGCTGCTGAATTTACAGGTGGTCCGATTATGATTGTTCTAATAGCTATATTGTTTGGCCGCTTTTTAAGCAAATCTCTATTAAAAAAAGCTAAAGTCCAGGCAGGAAAAGGTTTAAGTGGCCGAATGGAAGGGCATGCCTCAATGGACGACATGGCTATAGAGGGCAACAAATCGATACTAAAGAAACTGTTTTCTGCAGAGGGCCAAACTGTAACCAGTCACTTTTTTGTCATGGATTGGGTTAGTATCTGGACAGATATTGTACTTGGTCTATTAATTGCCGGTGCTTTGGCGGCTTGGGTACCACAACATTTTTGGCAAAGCTTCTTTTTTGTTAGACACCCACTCGGCTCAGCATTATGGGGGCCACTGATCGGGCCCCTTATTGCAGTTATTAGTTTTGTCTGTTCAGTTGGTAATGTTCCCCTGGCGGCCGTCTTATGGAATGGCGGTATTAGCTTTGGTGGAGTAATTAGTTTTATCTTTGCTGATCTTATTATTATTCCAATCATCCGAATTTATGCTAAGTACTATGGCTGGAAGATGGCTGGGTTTCTGTTTGTAACTTTTTATGCTGCGATGGCTGGGGGTGGTTATGTTATAGAGGCCCTATTTGCTGTTTTGCATTTGACCCCACACCTGCATAATGCCAGAGTACTTGAGGCCTCTATAAGCTGGAACTATACATCAGTGCTGAATATTATTTTCTTAGTTATAGCTTCTGCATTGGTCTGGAGATTTTTAAAAACTGGCGGGCCGATGATGCTAAAAATGATGAGGGCCAATCCCTCAGAGGAACATGGCCACGGACACTAAGCAAAAATATTTTTAGATTAATGTTTTTTGGTGCGCCAATAAAGCCCTGTGACTAGTTACAGAAGCTGGCTTCAAAACTTCCATTACTTGTGGTGCTTAGAACGTTTACCCCAACCGGATTTAGGTCGAAGTAGCCAGAGTACAAATAAACAGACCAGGGCACTTGAGCCGACAATTAAATCTTGGCCTCGTTGGACTGTTTGCCAGAGTCCGGAATTCATTATTGTGACTGCAGTGGCTCGGGGTAATAATGGTACCGCAAGTAGTGCGCCGAGTAAACCAACTCCTGTCGCCGGAAGAATATTTAAAATTATACGAGATCCTTTGATGGTGCGAACCATAAAAAGAGCCGTTAGAATAACCGGCAGTAAAAGAAGGCCGAGCTTTATTAACTGAGTGCTGGCATTATGCCCAGTGAATGTTCCCAAAAAAGAGTTTGTATCACCAGACACAAATTGAACCAGTACATCGCCCAGACATAAACTTAAAAATACTAATGCTGCGTTAATGCGTAAAACCATCATCAAAAAAAGGGGCACGATGATGATAGCAATAAGTATGGCGACCGATAGATTCACGCTCTTACTATAGCATGAGCTTTATCGGTTCATAAGTGAACTCTTCCCCGTTGAAGAACCTAGGCACCGACTTTGTCTTTACGTCTCCCGGCTTTATAAACCAGTTCAACGTAATCAATTATTTTCTCGGCCACATTATGACCGGTTACTTTCTCGATACCAAAACCGGGACTTGAGTTAACTTCTAGCACTAGAGGGCCCCGGCTGGAGCGCATCATATCAACACCGGCAATAGTGAGACCTATTGTCTTAGCTGCTTTTTGAGCAGTCTTTCTCTCTTCATCAGTCAACTTAACCGGTATCCCTTCCCCGCCCTGGTGTAAATTGGAGCGGAAATCATCATCCAGGCTTTGTCGAAGCATGCTAGCCACTACTTTGCCGTTAACCACAAAGGCACGAATATCAACACCGGCACTCTCGGCAACAAATTCCTGAACCAAGAAGTTTACTCCTTCAACATAAAAAGCCTGCATCACTGCTAGAGCTGCTTTGCGTGTCTCAGCAAGTACAACTCCATTACCGTGTGTTCCACGAGCCACTTTGATAATTACCGGTGCGCCACCAACTTGTTCAAGCACTCCTTCAAAATCTGCTGTTTCGCGGGCAAAGACTGTTTTTGGAATACCGACACTTGCTTTTGCTAGTAATTGCAGACTACGTAGTTTATCCCGAGAACGAACTATAGCTATTGAGCTGGTAGTGGTAACTACATTTTGCATCTCTAGCTGGCGAACAATTGCCGAGCCATACTTAGTTAGGCTAGATGCAATCCGAGGAACAATAACATCAACGTTGGTCAGTTCTTTCCCCCGATAGTGAACTACTGGGTTGCCCCGTTCTAAGGTTACGTAACATTTGGCATAGTTAACTACGCGCACTGAGTGGCCGCGTGCTTCTGCTTCTTCTTTTAAGCGCTTGGTTGAATAGTTAGCTGCGCCTTTCGATAAAATAACAATGTTCATGATTTACCTTTCTGCTATTGGCAGCCAGATTTACAATTTACCAGATATTTGCTGTTTCTTCTTAACTATTGGCTGGCCGTGTTTAACATCTACTACGAATTTGCCACGTAAGACGTTGCGGCCAACCAGCATAGGATACACCTGACGACTACGGTTAGCCAAACTCAAAGAGGCTCTGATTTTTCTTCCCTTTAATTCGATCAATAGTTTGACCACATATCGCTGCTCGATATTGCCTATAGAACTGACTATCTTTCGCTTCTCGTAGTTTCTGGTCTTATGCATAACACCGCTATAGTAAGGACTGTCCGAATCGAATAATACAAAACCTAAGATACCGTCCTGTTCATCTATAACCGTTGCCCATATTGCCGACGTTTGGGCACCAGTGTCAATTCTAGCTGGAATAGCCGATAGTTTAAGCTCAGGGAAGTTAATTTCCTCAGCTTGACCAATTTTGATGCGTTTTTTCTCTATTTTCATTAGGGTTGCCTTTTATAATAAGCATTACTCTACTGATTATCTAGTCAAACTCGAGCTATTATACAATATATAGAAATATAAATCAATTATTAGTGCCCGGAATGTAGAACGCGTAGATAAACATAAGCAATAACCAGTACAATAACAGTTAGAATTGTTAAAATCATCGGTATAAAACCTTTTTGGTTGAGTGGATTATACTTCATGTCTAAGTCTTATTATTAATCTAATGTTAGTTGAAACGCAATTCTAGAATATAGGTTTGGGGTAGTCTTAGATAGCTACCATATGCGATGCTTGGTGCCATCTTCTCCTTGAGCAAAGTCTTTGAGCAGTTCTTGTTGTCGTTTATTGAGTTTGGTTGGCGTATCAACAACTATGGTTACAATATGGGCGCCACGATTTCCCCCTCTAAGATGAGGTACACCATGGCCAGATAATTTAAAGTCGGAGCCACTTTGAGTTCCAGGCGGTACTTTCATGCGGACCTTACCATCAACTGTCTCAATATCAATTTCAATACCGAGAGCAGCTTCAACCATATTAATATGCTCTTCACTTAATATAAGATCGCCTTCTCTGGTGAATTTTTTGTGAGATTTAACGCGAATACCGACATAAAGATCACCTTTGGGGCCATTGGCTATGGCTTCACCATGCTCACGAAGGCGAATAGTGGCGCCGTCATCTATTCCAGCCGGTATTTTAAGCAAGACGGTTTGCTTCTTGGCTTGTATACCCTTACCATTGCAAACAGTACAGACTTTTTCGGGAATTTTGCCACGACCGTTACACTTATGGCACGTTGTAGCTTGCTGGATATTGCCGAATATTGTTCTTGTAACACTGACTACTTGGCCTCGGCCTTCGCATTGATCACAAGTTTTAAGTTCGTAGCCGGGCTCAACCGTCTTGCCCTTACAATGTTCACAGCTATCATTAATATCCAAGGACAGGTCAACTTCAGTACCAAATACTGCTTGCTCAAAACTGATTTCGACTCGTGTTTCAATGTCTCGACCCCTGGCAGTTCTTGCTGAATTTTGATTATTAAACCCACCTCCGAAGAAGCTGCTGAAAATATCGCCAAGTCCCATGTCACCAAAATCAAAGTTGATATTTTGGCCTTGGTTAAAGCCACCAAATGGGTCACCACCATTGCCGCCAACTCCAGCATGACCAAATTGGTCGTAACGTTTGCGCTTACCTTCGTCTTTTAAGACTTCATAGGCTTCGTTAAGCTCTTTAAATTTAGCTTCATCACCACCTCGATCAGGGTGGTGCTCAATAGCTGCCCGCCTAAAGGCTTTCTTGATTTCATCGGGGCTAGCATCTTTTTTGACACCTAAAATTTCGTAATAGTCTCGTTTGGTCATTTATCTATCTCGTTTCTCGTAGGCTAGGCTTTTGGATGCTTACTTTTACTGGTTAAATAAACGTCTATAATTTGTTTTCGGGTATAGGTTATGGTTTGGTCTGTAACGGCGGCAATGGCCCTGTTAAGCTCTTCAGCAAAACATAAATAGCTAACCCTCGTACCACTACGCCGAACAACTTCTAGGGCCGGGATCATATCAGCATCAGAGCTGAGTATGGCTATTTCTTGAACCTTATCTTGGACTGCAGCCATTACTATATCTGTGGCCAATCTAACGTCAACGCCCTTTTCTTGAAGTATCAACGTTTTCTTACCACAGTGTATGCAGACACTGCTTTCCCGGACTTTTAACTGACCCGCTTTAACTAGGTCAAGGCCTTGGTTGGTTAGAGCAGCTATCCATCTCCGACTTGTCTCCTGAATGTTGGTAATCCGTTTGGAAAGAGTTAACGGTATTTTAAATGTCGGTTGTTTGATCCGAGTTGTGTAATAAACTACTTGCTCAGGCTCCTGGCCGAGTATATATCTAAGCAAAAGGCGCAGATCAAAGCTAAAACTTGCTTCAGGGCTATCAATAAGCTTTTGGTCAAGCAACACTGATACTAATCTGTGCCTCAGGTTTTCGCCGTCAATATATACTTTCATGTCTTTTTATCCTCTTACAAAAAAGCCCCGCTGAGGCCAATGGCCAGCACGGGGTGATGTACTAATTATCTTAGCAAAGACCTGCACTGCTGTCAACATGATAGCCTCTTGAAAAACTGCTTAGAGCTCTTAGTTGGCTCTTTAGCCATTATTACCCCTTATTTTCGTTTTTTTCGTCGACAACTTCGCCCTCAATTGGCTGATCCTCTTTTTGATCATCAGAAGACTTTGTGTCTTCCTGAGTTGACTTAGCTTCGTTTTGCGCTTGTTCGTACATCTTGGCACCAATGGGCATCATTACATCATTCAAGCTTTTAGTGGCTGTCTCAAGAGTCTCTTTATTGGCCTCTTGGTCAGCCACAACTTTCTTGGCAGCTTCAACTGCTTCATCGAGTTTTTTGACATCCTCTTCTGTTAATTTGTCCTTTTGTTCGGCTTTTAACTTTTCTGCTTGGTAGACGGCACTGTCTAGCATGTTTCGGGTCTCAACTAGTGCTTTCTTCTGTTTGTCTTCTTCGGCATGGGCTTCAGCCTCTTTGGCCATTTTTTCAACGTCTTCTTTATTAAGATTGCCTGATCCAGAAATAGTGATACTCTGCTCTTTGGATGTACCTTTGTCCTTGGCGGTAACGTTTAAGATACCGTTAGCATCTATATTAAAGGTTACTTCTATCTGCGGAATGCCGCGAGGGGACGGTGGGATACCATCGAGAGTAAAGCGACCCAGCGATTTATTGCCTTCAACCATCTCACGTTCGCCTTGAAGAACATGAATTTCTACTTGCGGCTGATTATCAGCGGCTGTTGAGAAAACCTCACTCTTACTGGTTGGAATAGTGGTATTGCGTTCTATAAGTTTTGTAAAAACACCGCCCATAGTTTCGATGCCTAAAGAAAGTGGCGTTACATCAAGAAGCAATACGTCCTTAACATCCCCTTGTAAGACTCCACCCTGAATGGCGGCGCCGATTGCCACAACTTCGTCTGGGTTGACACCCTTCATTGGCTCTTTGCCAAAGATCTGCTTAACCTTCTCCTGGACCGCTGGCATGCGAGTCATGCCACCGACCAATACAATTGCATCAATATCACTGGCTTTCAGACCAGCGTCCTTGAGAGCCTTTTCGCAAGGAACAGCGGTTTTACTAATCAGATCACTGACTAGGCTTTCCAGTTTGGAACGAGTTAGCTTGTGCTCGAAGTGTTTTGGGCCTTCTGCATCAGCAGTCAAAAACGGTAGGTTAACGTTTACTTCTTGGGCCGTACTGAGTTCGATCTTGGCTTTCTCGGCTTCGTCACGCAAACGCTGCATAGCGGCCTTATCATTTGAGATATCTATACCCTGCTCTTTTTTAAATTCATCAGCAAAGTAGTTGATAATTACTCGGTCAAAGTCTGCACCGCCTAGGTGTGTGTCGCCATTGGTACTTTTAACTTCGAATACGCCATCACCGAGTTCAAGTATTGAAACATCAAATGTTCCACCACCTAAGTCATAAACAGCTATTTTCTCATCCTTCTTTTCGGCCTTATCTAGACCATAAGCTAAGGCTGCGGCTGTTGGTTCGTTAATAATACGCTTGACTTCGAGACCGGCTATTTTACCGGCGTCTTTAGTGGCCTGACGTTGAGAATCATCAAAGTAGGCCGGAACTGTAATAACGGCTTCGGTGACCTTGTCTCCTAAAAAGCTTTCAGCATCAGCTTTAAGCTTGCTTAGAATCATGGCACTAATTTCCTCGGGACTGTATTCCTTATCGCCCATTTTAACCTTGACGCCGTTGCCACTTTTAACAATTTCATAGCCCATTAACTTAAGATCACGCTGTACTTCAGCATCGTCCCATTTTCGGCCAATCAGTCGCTTGACTTCATAGATTGTATTTTTGGAATTGGTTACTTGTTGACGGCGAGCTACTTGGCCGACTAAGCGCTCAGCATTTTTATTAATCGCCACTACACTTGGTGTTGTGCGACTTCCTTCACTGTTCGCTATAATCTCTGGTTTGCCGGCCTGCATTACTGCCATAGCCGAATTAGTCGTTCCAAGATCAATGCCTACAATTTTAGCCATATATGTACTCCTCTTTATTGCTTGACTTCAATTCTGAAGGGAAGCCCGTTTGTGAAACCCTGGTATCTTATTTCAGTGGTAAACCCACTCTTGACAGCCCCAATAGCTGTAGCTAAGCCGTCGACAACCAGCCCGGCTGACTCTAACTGAGTCATGCCTTCAGTGCCAGATTGGCAAGCAACTATTAAATCTAAAAAGTACGATACCATGGTTTCGCGATCAGTGCCTGCATAATCAGGCCTAAACGGTAACCCTTCGGGTACTTGAGTCATATTTTAATACCTCTTCGCATTGGCATTCTAGGTACTAGATTGCTAATGTAATTCTAGCATATGTAATTAGCACTCATGTGTCAAGAGTGCTAATTGGATTTTGGTCAGGATCTTCGTTTGTTAGAGCGTTTAGCTCTTGTATGTCTAGCTTGGCTGCACTACTAATGTCGCGCATTGTCAACGGGTCAATGCGGAACCAATCTTGAGCAGCAACTAATTCAGATTGAGCTTGGGCAGAATCAATATCCCACTTGCACCAAGCACCCCAGATAAACAAAGCTGCATCGTAGGCTTCTATTTGTTGCCGACCTTCTAGATTTAGGGGCTCTCTAACAGTAGGGTCAGATGGTCCTAACTTTTGACGACTAATAATGTCGGCCATCAGTTCAACGTGTTGTTTCCAGGGACTTATTTCAGACATCTTTTAACTCTTTAACAATTTTTCTAGTTTGCACTAAAGTAGTATTTTGGTAAAGAGTATTATCTACATCAGTATTTTGTTGGTTGATGGCTAGAGGGAATGTGTAGTTCCAAGGGATAGCCCTGACAGTTAAGTTGAGCGTCAACATTAGGAATAAAATTATTACCTACAGCCGCCACTAGTTGCGTTATAGCACGACAAATCCGATGTGCAATTTCCCGTTGTTGCTCCATATCAAGCTCGCCCAATTTGTCGGCAATCCTGCCTAGCAGGGCTGCTTCTAGCCCGGTGTCCAGCTCAGCAAGGGGTACTGGAATAAGCCAAGCATTTTCTGGTTCTGTCACTTTGTTTTTACTCTTACCATTGCGTGACGAATAACATCTTCGCCAATTTTGTAACCGGCTTGTAGTTCTTGACTAATGATTTCTTGGTTGCCCTCCCCTTCTTCCATACTAACTGCTTCGTGATATTTAGGATCAAAGGCTGTGCCAACAGTTTGAATACGCTCAACGCCAATATGCTGAAGCGTTTTTTCAAATTGTTTGACAATAGCTTGAATGCCGTTAAGATAATCCTGGTTCTTCAGATCATGAGGAGCATGATGCAATGCTCTTTCAAAGTTATCTATAACCGGCAGTAGCTCGCGAATTACATTCGTTTTGGTATGTTTGCCTATAGTGGCAATTTGTTCCTCGTGTAGACGACGTAAATTAATAGCATCAGCACGTTCTCGTTGTAGAGCTGCTGTTAAGTCATTAATTTGGGTTTTTAGGCTATCACTCGAAGGAGATTTCTGGACCCTAGGCATTAGTTTTTTCCTTGTTGATCTGTTTGTGTCCGACCATTTGTCGTAGCCTGGCGGATAGCTTCGCTGAGCATGACGTTTGCGCTATCTGGGTATCTATGACTTAGCCATTGGTGGGTGTCTAGGACGCGTTGTTGGTCGGCTCTCGACAGGGGCTCGTCTCCTCCCGGTAAACCATCTAGATTAGCAACCGCCAGCACCAGATTTATTTTTTCTTGAGCGGCCATTTTAGAGTACTTCCTCCAGCTCTTGTCCGGCTCGGCGAACAAGGCCCATGACATCACGGTATTGCTGACGCGTAGGACCAAGAACTCCTATGTAGCTGCGATCAGAGTAACGACTGCTGAAGCGGCTAATGATGAGGGTTGCTCCGGCAGTCCGGCCAATGGGATTCTCTTGGCCTATATAGACACTTAGTGGTTCATTGGGAGCTGTCTCTCGTAACCACGGCTCTAGATTATCCAAGAGGTGTGCTACTTGTTGTACCTGAGCAGTGTGTATAAACTCTGGTTGGCCGAAAAGGTTAGACAGACCGCTTATATATAGCTGGTTACCGATAGTTGCAAGTCCTAGGTTGTGTGTCAGCTCTACCAATGTATCAACGGCATTACGAATCATCCGTTCAGGAGCCCCGGCATGTTGAACACGCGATGCTAAAGCACGTTCGGTTCGGCGCTCTGGTGCTTCCGGTTTAATGCCTTCGCCAATTTCATTAACGTAGAAGCGGTAGCCTTTATCGGTCGGCACTCGTCCAGCACTGGTGTGTGGCTGCATAATATAGCCTTCGCGCTCTAGGTCGGCCATCTCGGCTCTAACGGTTGCCGAGCTGACATCAAAAGCTTTAGCTAGCAAACTAGAGCCCACCGGGCTAGCCACTTCGGCGTATTGCTCAACTATTGCTCTTAGAATTTGTTTTTGGCGTTCAGTCATCATAAAGTTCAACCTAATAATATAGCTGTTATTGTATAATCTTTAGCACTCGATAGTCAAGAGTGCTAGGAATTCTCGGCGACAACTTTTTCGAGGTCAGTCAGGGCCTTTTCTGGGTTACCGGTAGGGTTGACAATAATATGATCGAATCGATCTTGGTAGGCCATTTCGCTTTTGGCAAGCTTAAGTCGTTTTTGGATTGTAGCCTCGTTTTCGGTGGCCCGAGCACGAATCCGTTTTTCCAAAGCCTGCCATTTGTCTGGTACTAGCATAATAATAAGAGCCGAAGGGATTTTTTCCTTAATTGCCAAAGCGCCGTGAACATCTTTGCGAAGAATAACATTCTGGCCCCTTTTGAGCAGTTCTTCAATTGGTTCTTTGAGGCTTCCGTATAGATTGCCACCAACATCAAAATATTCCAAAAACTTATCCTCAGATACCCATTTTTCAAACTGTTGGTGGCTGACAAAGTTCATCTGCTGAGCGTTAATTTCGTTAGCCCGCGGCATTCGAGTGGTAGTAGAAAGGGGATGAAACCAGTCCGAATGAGCAGTTAAGAACATGTTTAGTATAGTGTCTTTACCTACTCCAGCTGACGGTCCGGAGATAACTAGAAGTTTAGCTTTGTGCATATTAATCTCTTTTTAATAATACCGTAAACGCCTCAGCCGGTATATCTACTTTACCGAAGCGCTTCATCCGCTTCTTGCCTTTTGCTTGTTTAGCTAGAACCTTCTTTTTCCGACTAACATCACCACCATATAGGCCAGTAGTGACGTCTTTTCGATAAGCACTGACGTCTTCCCGGGCGATAAACTTGCCACCAATTGCCGCTTGAAGTGAAACCTGGAAGTTCTGACGAGGAATAATGGTTTTAAGCTTGGTAACAATATCTCGGCCGAGATTCTGGGCTTCACTGCGATGAACCATAATACTTAATGAGTTAACCATTTCACCGGCCACATAAAAATCAAGTCGCACTAAATCTTCGACTCGGTAATCAGCCAACTCATAATTAAACGAGCCATAGCCAGAAGTCAGGCTTTTTAGCTGATCATAAAAATCTGTCAGTAAGTTGGCCAGTGGTGCCTCAAAACTAATGACTGCTCGGTCTTTAACGTAACTTAAGTTATTTTGGCGACCTCTTTTAAGAGCAATCAACTGGATTACCGGACCAACATAGTCATTCGGGCAAATGATTTCACCCCGAATCCAGGGCTCACGAATGGCTTGAATAGTCGTTGGATCAGGCAAATCAGCTGCACTTTTAATATCCAGCTCCTGGCCACCTATTAAACTTACCTGGTAGTCGGTCGAGGGGTTGGTGACAACTAGTTCTAGGTCATATTCTCGTTCCAGCCGTTCACGGACAATATCCATATGTAGTAAGCCTAAAAAACCAATTCGCATACCGAAGCCTAAAACCGGAGAATTTTCTGGGGCAAACTGAAGGGCAGAGTCACTCAAAGACAGTTTTTCAATCGCTTCTTTAAGTTCTTTGTATTTTTCGTTACTATCAGGGAAAAAGCCAGCATAGACAAAAGGCTTAACGTCTTTATAGCCACTCAAAGCGGTTGTTGCCGGGTAATTAGGGGTCGTAATTGTATCACCAACCTTAGCTTCACGAGTTGATTTTAAGTTAGTTACAATGTAACCGATTTCACCAGCGGCTAAGCTTTGGCAGGCGACCATATCCGGTCTCAAGGCACCGACTTCCAGAGCCAAACCATTGGCCCCAGTAGCCATCATTTTAATAGCTGAACCCTTGTCAATTTGACCATCAAAAACTCGCACATACAAAATTACACCTCGGTAATCATCGTAGTAACTATCAAAGATTAAGGCTCGCCTGCTAGACAACTGTTTTGTGCTAGGCGGCGGTACGTGACTAATGATCCTGTCCAGTACTGCCTCGACACCTTGGCCTGTTTTAGCAGATATCTCCAAAACATCTTCAGGCTGGCAGCCAAGTAAACTGATTATTTCAGCTTTAACACGCTCAACATCAGCCGCCGCTAAGTCGATTTTATTAAGTAAGGGGATAATAACCAGATTGGCGGCCATCGCTAAATAAACATTGGCCAGTGTTTGAGCTTGAATACCTTGAGTTGCGTCAACCACCAATAAGGCACCTTCACAGGCTGCCAAGCTACGAGATACCTCATATGAGAAGTCAACATGACCGGGTGTGTCAATCAGGTTTAACTCAAAGTCATCATAAGCCATACGAACCGGAGCCAATTTAATGGTGATCCCCTTTTCTCGCTCCAAATCCATGCGGTCAAGTAATTGCTCCCTCATATGCCTTTTATCGACTGTCGCCGTCAGTTCCAATAGACGATCAGCAAGAGTTGATTTGCCATGATCAATATGAGCAATGATGCAAAAATTTCTAATCCGGTCTTGTTTCATGTTCAGACATTATAACAGAGGTACTAGGATTCGAGTTTGATTGGTTTAAAAGCTATCTTACGTAAACGACTAAAGATTGGTTTAGCTTCGTCTAGATCAAAAAGGGCTGAGATGATGATATGTACTCCAAAAGTGACGGCACTAATTAGCAATATTTTGGAGCCAAGGGTAACAATACCTCGGTCAGAGGCACCTAGAGGATAGATTGAGATCATCACAAAGCCAGCTAGCACACTAAAGCCAGTTACCGATAGAATCTTTAATACTCCGCTCCAAAATCTAGCATCAAAAAGCTTATGATCACGAAAGAGCATGATGGTAAACAAAATAACCACTTCAGTCATCGCAACAATTGATTGAGAAAGGGCCAGTCCAGCCACACCATAAGAGTTGGGTCTGGCCAAGCGGTAGGCCAGGAATATGTTAAAGGCGATAGTAAAGATTGATACATAAAGTGGTGTTCGAGTATCTTTTTGGGCATAGAACCAACGTGAGACGATTGAGTAAATAATACGAAAAAAGATGGCCATTGTTAGGTAGCCAAAGATAGTAGCGATAGCGTCGTTGCCTTGAGTATAGATAATGCGCGCCAAATAACCTCGACAAAAGTAACTGACAACCAAGATGGGCATAGTAATCCAGATCATAGCTCGCAGAATCTTTAAGAAGTCAGCTCGAAAGAGATCTGGCCTCCCTTGGCTAAGTCGATCATTGAGCCGTGGAAAAGCAGCTGTCGAAATTGCAGTACCAATTAGTAATATTGGCGCTGTGCTCAGAATGTAGGCATTGTTATAGTAGGTGACGTTGCCTTCGCCAAGACGACGAGCAAAGTTTGTCTCAACAATTGATTCAATTTGGTCAATACCTTGGTCAAGTGAGCGCGGCGGTAGCTGATGCAAAATAGTTTTAAAATCACGACTCCGCCAATGAATGTTTGGGTGCCAGTGAAAATTCAATTTGGTAGTACCAAAAATGACAACCAAAAGCTGTATGATAGCACCAATCAAGGCTCCGATTCCAAGTCCTGTCAAACCAACATTATGTCGAAAAACGAAAATACTAATAATGATCGACAGGTTATAGAAAAAGGGTGCTATGGCATAGAAGAAAAACCGACCCATTGTTTGCTGAACACTGGTCAAAATACCAGAGATAGTAAATAGCAAGGGATTGAAGGCTAGAAAACGCATGATTGTAACAGCGTTATGGAGCTGTATTGCTGTTAGATTCGGTGCTACGACATATTGGATCAATGGTTTAGCGAAAATTAAAATAATGACAGCTACACCGGTCATTATGATAGCCAGAAAGTTCATCAGACTAGCCGAGAGTTCCCAAACTCCTTTACGGTCACCACGGTGCAAACGATCGGATAAGACTGGCATAAAGGCGACTCCTAAGGCACCGGCAGCTAGGGTATAGAAAAAGAAGTCAGGGATATTAAAAGCAGCGAAATAAGCATCCGTACTGCTTGGTCCAGTAGCCGGAAAATTGGCATTTACCAGTTTAGTTCGTAAAAAACCGAGCAATTGGCCCAAAAATGCAGTCGAGATCAGCAGTAATGCAATATTACTAATGCCTAAACGTCTCTTTTTGGTTGGGGTTGGGGCAGTTGGATTCATCTTAATTTCATGTCTTTACGCTGCCCCTCAGTATAAAGCAGGCTCGGCTCGAGTAACAGATACTTTTATTAGATTTTAGCTAAGAACGATGTTCTATACTAGGAGAAAATAGTTTAGCAGACAATTAATAAAGAGCGGCGGCCGTTGGCAGTTTAGCGCCTTTTAAGATTTCAGTGGCATCGGCGGCATCAACTGTTTCTTTTTCAAGTAAACGGTTTTTTAGTGATTCAAGTTTTTCTAAGTTTGCCTTAATGACAGCCCTAGCCCGGTTACCTGCTTCTTTAATCAAAGTCTCGACTTCTTGATCAATTAGTTTGGCTGTTTCATCAGAATATTCTCGTTCGTGTACTAGCCGATCAAACATAATACCGTCATCGACATGAAATACCTGATCTCGTAATCTCTGGCCCATGCCCTGATTAATAATCATATCTCGGGCAATTTCAGCTGATTTCTGTAAATCGTTACTGGCACCGGTTGTTATTCGATCAGCTCCGAAGACTACTTCCTCGGCAATGCGTCCACCTAAGCCACGGGCTAGCATGTCTTTGTATTGGAGCAGCGTAATGTAAACACGGTCCTCTGGCGGCAGAAACCAGGTGACCCCGCCAGTACCCCCACGCGGGATAATGGTCACCTTGTGTACCGGGTCACTGTCCGGCAAAACGTGTCCGACTAGCGCATGCCCCGCTTCGTGATAAGCAGTTGTTAGTTTATCGGCCTCGGTCATTACTTTGCTTTTCCGTTCTGGGCCAATAGCTACGCGCTCAAAAGCTTCAGTTACATCTTCTCCGGTTATTTGGCTGTGGTTATTGCGGGCAGCTATAATGGCTGCTTCATTGGAAATATTAGCTAGATCGGCACCTGAAGAACCAGCGCTCTTTGCCGCAAGAGCATCTAGGTCAACGGCTTTGGCCAACGGTTTTTTGGCAAAATGGACTTTTAAGATTGCTTGGCGGTCTTTACGGTCTGGTAAATCAATTGTTACCCTCCGGTCAAAACGACCGGGCCTGAGTAGGGCAGGATCAAGTACGTCGGCTCGGTTAGTTGCAGCCAGCACAATTACATTCTGGCCCTGTTCAAAACCATCCATCTCAACCAGTATCTGATTAAGTGTTTGTTCGCGCTCATCGTGCCCACCACCCATACCACTGCCCCGGCGGCGGCCGACAGCATCAATTTCATCAATGAAAATAATACAGGGTGCGTTTTTCTTGGCTTTAGCAAATAGATCACGAACTCTTGATGCACCAACACCAACAAACATCTCAACAAATTCTGATCCAGATATACTGAAAAATGGTACATTGGCCTCTCCGGCTGCAGCTCGGGCCAATAGGGTTTTACCGGTCCCTGGTGGGCCAATCAATAAGACGCCTTTTGGAATACGTGCACCCATGCTGGCAAATTTCTTTGGAAACTTCAAAAATTCAACTACCTCTTGGAGATCCTGTTTAGCTTCATCCGATCCAGCTACTTCGTTAAAGGTAATCTTATCTTTTTCATTACCGTACAAACGGGCTCGACTTTTGCCAAAGCTAAGTGCTTGATTGCCTTGGCCTTGAGCACTTTTGAGCATAAAATATAGTAAAGCCCCGATTAAAATCACCGGTATTATTGATTCTCCAAGTGTTATCCAAGTTGAGCTGCTGCTAGTTGTCGGTTTATATGTAACCTGGATTTTGTTTAAATTAAAGCCCTGGTCTTTTAGGCTGGCGTTTGGATCAATGTGAGTTGTTATGGAGGCGGTTTTTTGGCCCTTTTTTGTAATCTGAAGCTCATTGCCACTGACAACTACTGATGCATATTGGCCGTTGTTTGCTTGTTGGATAGCCGTAGTGACTGGAATTTCAGTCGTAGTCTTGGGCTGACCGTACGCCGCCAGGGCAATTAGCCCAAACAATACTATAAGCGCAATAAATCCAGCATTTTTAATGCCACGACCGGGAGCTTTTCTATTGGCTGGGTGCAAGGGTTGTTTGTCCATATTGGATCATTATAACCTGACCATATATTTTTGACTAGCGCTCTAAGTTAGTGAGTGCTAGGTAATTTTGTTCGACACGCATTTTCCACCCTTTAATTACATCGATTTGTTTTGCTGGTTGAGCTGTTTTAGCGGCTAGGGTCAGTCTCTCCAGCGTTTTACGATTAAATTGTTGTAGATCATGGTTTCTTAACCAGGTAGCCATCACTTCCTTAGCCACGTTGTGTGGCAAGATGATAAACCATTTACGATCAAGCTTGCCGGAGTTATTTTTAAGCTCTAGGCAGTCACTGATTAAAAGATCAAGCTCAGTATTAATCGTCTCAGCCTTAGCTAAAATGGCTAATAATTTTTGTCGTTCTTTAGATGACAGACGAGGCAGGATATGTAAACGAATGTGGTTGCGCAGATAGAGCGGATTGGTATTAGTTGAGTCTTCGCGCCAATCAAGAGTTTGGCTTTTGGCAAAGCTAATAATATCGGCTTTGGGAAACTTTAACAAAGGACGGATTAGTTCTGGCCTGGAGCCCAAGGAAGATAGTCCCTTGCGGCCAGTACCTCTAATTAGATTAAGAAGAGCTGTTTCTAGCACATCGTCTTGGTGATGGGCAGTGATAATTGCTCTTGCTCCAGAAGCTTTTTGCACTTGGCCTAAAAAGCGATAACGTGCAGTCCTGGCAGTAGCTTCACTGGCTCCTGACCCTAGCCGTCCTGCTTTATAGACAAACGGCAAACCGTAGCTGCCAGCTAGCTGCTGGACAAAAATGCGGTCAGCTAACGAATTGGGCCTAATACCATGATCATAGTGAGCAACTGTCAGCTTTAGCGTCGGCAGCTTGCTTAGAGCATGGAGCAAACTAACTGAATCAACACCACCACTTACAGCCACAACGTACTGACCAGCCATTAGATTAATTTCCATCTCTACAATTAGTGTAGTATGAATCGACACTACTTTATAGTTATGGCTCGATCTAAGGCCCAAACATCAAGCTATTTTGTAATGTCAATTACAGTATAGTCATTAACGGAGTAAAATTATGGTCATGAAAAAGGATCTAAGCAGCCCGCGGGTTGGGATCGCATTATTTGTTTGGAAAAATAATAAGTTTCTGATGGGCAAACGAGTGGGCTTGCATGGAACTAATAGCTGGTCTATACCTGGAGGTCATTTAGAACATGGCGAGAGCTTTGAGGCTTGCGCCAGGCGAGAGACTTTAGAAGAGACAGGCATGAGGGTCAAGAACATTAACTTTCTGGCCATTACCAATGACATTTTTCCGTCAGCTAAACACTATATTACATTATGGTTTAAGGCCGATTGGCAAAGTGGGAAGCCAACTATTTTAGAGACGGAGGCATTTGTTGAGCTAGGGTGGGTCGACTTCCATTCTCTTCCAGAGCCTCTTTTTGAGCCCTGTTGGCAAAATTTGCGACAGTCGAGACCAGATCTTTTCAGCTAGCCAACAGATGTAAATCGTGCTATATTTTAAACTTGTCTAGGGCGGCGTAGCTCAGCTGGTCAGAGCACAGGACTCATAAGCCTGGGGTCAGTGGTTCAAGTCCACTCGCCGCTACCATATTAAATAGTCGTCTAATGACTGACTTTTTTAGGCGACGCATCTATAGTCATAATCAAATGATGAGGTGTATTGAGTCATGACCACTTCGCCACCAGCAGTTGGTGGGGAACTTTGACAGTTCTCTTCAGCAGATATTAGATTGCTGGCACCTGGTATCCAATATTTTAAAGCATACAAAACGCTCTTCGAGCCGACTTCTGGTACAATTTGATGCCACTGATAATCTGTTGCATAGATACCGACTCTGGCTCCTTGGCTCTCTATCCCCGACACCATTCCTTCTATGATCGCCTGATTATGCTGCAGGGCTAGGCTCGACCCTTGTTGCCAATCATTTCTAGTTTCAACGTCAATCCATGTCTGATATTGACTGATGTCAGTTGATAGACCGGTATCTTGAATGGCTGGTTTGAAACGATCCTTTGTATCATCAATTACCCTTTCCCAGCCATATTGCCAATAACAGGCTGTCGTATCTTGTCCGGCACAGTTACCATAAGAATTTTTAGTTAAAAGACCGTTTTGGTCATAGTTACTTTTTGGCCATTGGTCATTTTTGTTAGGACCTGGGTTACTGCTATTTAAATAAAGCTGTACTTTATCGTTTGTGGCACTAGAGCCAACAGCCCAAGCAAGTTCATGGTGCAAGCAGTGATTAGTGTTCGATTCAACGCCATTATTTAGTCCAATGATGGCGTATTGTTGGTGTGCTGGAAGTGGCTTTGAACATTGGGGAAAAGAAATGTCTATTCCGTTTGATCCCTTGGGTAAATTTACTTGGTACGGAAGTACAACCGTTTTGAGTTCTGCTCGAGGCATAGATTTTGGGGCCACAAGTTTAACTTTCTTAACTTCTTTTAGAGCTGGAGGCTGAGGCGGAGGATCAGGTAATTCGTTAGGAGCTAATAGGCCGCTGGCCGGGTAATCCGGGCCTTGGGGTAAAGTTACTAGAGATTCGCCTTTGAGGCTAGGCTGTCTTATTGATGAAGTTTGATGATCTATACTTAGGCAACTGTTCAAACACTCGTCAGGCGTGTTTATTTGCCTATAAATAGCTGCCCCTATTCCGGTAGTCAGTAGAGCCAAGTAACCGCCGGCAATGGCTGCTTTAATTCTTCGGTGTTCACGAATATATTCAGCTGGCGTTCTCTTTTTGGAAGATAGAGCAGCCTGCTGAGAGTATTGCTCCACTTCAGACAGTCCTGTTGTGACTTTTTTGTCTCTTGATCATCTAACTTAGTTGATATTTTAGTCGAACAATTATGCTTGATGCAAGTTTAATTATTACAAATTACTTTTTTAGTCGCTCACTAAAGAAGCTGATATTATTGTTTAGGGAGAAAACATGTTAAGAAATCGGTTATTTGTGAAATCGCCTCAGTTTATGTTTGTGGCAGGATTGGTCATTGGCTTATTGGTCATTATGGCGATTCGTTTTGTCTCATATAATCCGCCGCACATACATTATCATGCCAACTTTGCGGTTTATATTAATGGTCAACGCCAAGAATTTAGCGGTCCCGAGTATTATCAAGGAGTTGCAGTCTGTAGTGCCACTAACGACATCACCTTACCCCAGGAACGGGCTCACATGCACGATAACATCAATTCAGTTATTCATATTCACGATCATGCCGTTACCTGGGGACAATTCTTTGAAAATCTGGGCTGGTTTGTTGGTCCAAACTTTATTCAATCGGCTGATGGCACAATGTACCTTGAAAGTGGTCAGAGCAAATTACATATCTTGCTTAACAACCAGGACTACACCGATCTAACGCCAATCACTAATATGGTTATTAAAGACCGGGATCGTTTGTTGGTTAGCTATGGCTCTGAGACCTCAGCTACGCTAAAACAGCAATACACATCAGTTCCTGCTACCGCTCACCACTATGACATAACCACTGACCCGGCTTCTTGTTCAGGAACTGAAAAAGTATCACTCAAAGACCGTTTCCAGCATTTATTTTGAGCATTACATCGATTAGCGTTCAATATATAACTGATAATTAAAAACCCCTGAGGGATCCGGCTCAGAGGTTTTCGGGTATCAATTCAAGATTATACTTATAGCTTTTTTAATATTTTATCTATAGTTAATATATCTTGGTTAGTAGTATTGGCGAATTCATATGCCAATCCGTTGACGATTTTCATGCACCTAGCTCCTTTTTGTTTTTTTGATGAATTTTTAATTTTAACCGGCTAACACTTATTATACACGTTTTTGCATATTTGTCAATCATGCGGTGTTAAGTTTGTGTTTTGCCTTTTGTATTTTCATCATACCCCTACTGGTAATAGAAATGCAAGAAAATTTATTGAATTGGCAGCAGACGTAGCTTCTTCGGATGTTTTGGTGGACTTGACTGGACTATTTTGGAATCAAGTTTACGAACAGTTTAGTGTTTGGTATAAGGAGTTTCATCAGACACCATTTATTCAGATGTTAGTGAATACCAAAGGCTTATTGGACTGAGTACTACTTATATACGTCTTTACGATGTCTGATACGAAGTATTAGAATTCTTCCGTCAGAATTTAATAAAACAATTAGTCTATACGCTCCAATACGAAATCGATGAGTAGCACCAGAATAGTTAACTAGTAACGTTGCAAATTGAAGAGAATTTTCTGTAGCTTGCCAGTATAATAGCTTGGTTTTTAAACGTGACTGGAAGATTTTTGGTAATTTTTCTAAATCTTTCTTGGCCGATTCCGAGAAAATAAATTGCATAGAGATTTAGACCTTTAAATTGGAGAATACTTCTTCGAGCGTATAAGTCTTATCCTTCGCAGCAACTTTGAGAGTTGCCAAGAATTCAGTATCTTGAGCTTCCAATAAGTCTTCCAGGTAGTCGAGGTCTATAAGTGCCAAATCAGGATTGCCACGCTTAGTGATAATAGCCATAGTCTTTCCGCCTCGTACGCTTTTGGCTATCGTAGCATATGAATTACGTAGTTCTGTTGCTTTCACTATTGTTGTCATAACGTTATCCTTTTCGTATATTCTATATATACATTTAAAACGTATACTTAGTCAATAGTAAAAGCTTGTTGGTGGGGGTGGTTGGGATCGAACCAACTACCAAGCGGTTATGAGCCGCCTGCTCTGACCGGTGAGCTACACCCCCCAATTATTTAATGAACAATGGCCTGGTAACAGAGAAGAGTATAACAGATATTGCCTAAATAGTTATATAATATAAGGACTGTAGTTGTATGCAAAACAAACTAAAAAAATATTACTCCGAAGTTGAGTCTTTCGTCCTGAAACTAGGAGATATTCACTATGCTGGACAGCTATTATTTGTTATTTTGATTCTGCTAATTAGCTGGAGCGGTGTTAAGTCAATACAAACAAATTATGATCTGCAGAAGCAGATTGCCGAGTTACAGCAGCAGAACAGCGTTCAGTCATTAGAAAACAACAATCTGCAACTTCAAAACGAATATTATAATACCAATCAATATCTTGAACTTTCGGCACGACAGAATTTTGGCTTAGGCCTTAACGGCGAACAGGAAGTAATTGTCCCTAAAAATGTGGCTCTGTCTTATACCGTTAACTACGCTCAGGTGTCTTCCCAAACTAACGTTCTTAAGAGACAACCTACCTACCAGTATAACTTGCAGGCTTGGGTCAACTTTTTCTTGCACCGCCCACAAAATGTATCCGCCAATTGACTTTTCTACCTCTGTTTAGTAAAATAACTTGAGCTCCAAAATATGTACCCGGGCCAAGTTGGCTCAGACGTGCGGGGTGGAGCAGCGGCAGCTCGCGTGGCTCATAACCACGAGGTCAGAGGTTCGAGTCCTCTCCCCGCAACCATAAGCATTATCACCCATGTCAATACGACAGAGGTTTTTTGTTAATAGTACAGACGATTTTTATCATTGAACCCGTTCCAGCTACATACCCAATGCACACTTGTATTTTTCTGTAAATGTAGAATAATAAACTATAGAGTTTATATATGTTTTTAGAACAACCTAGCGGCTCACATGACGGTCAGCATACGGACGAATTTCCATTAAGTGACCAAGAATATGGCAGAGTTCTGGATCATGTAGTCGTTGGATGCGTAGATGTAGCCGTCGTCAATGGAGAAGAGATACTTTTAGAAAAACGTAACAATGACCCAATAAAAGAAAACTGGTGGATCTTCGGGGGTCGCATACTTGTTGGTGAGACGCTCCAAGGTAGCGCCCAGAGACAGTTAAAACGAGAGCTAGGTTTAGAGGTTGTAGACTCAAGTCGCTTTCTAGAGATTGGTACATTTAATCTGCGTTGGCCATCCCGCAAGGAGCCAACTACCACTAATGGTGTTCATCATCTGCTAATTGCTCATATGATTGAAGTCGATGATAGCGAACGAAAATCTTTGTCACCTAAGCTTCTTGAAACAGGGCATCCCATGAGATGGCTTAATATAAGTAAGCCAGGAGAGTTGTTGCTTCCAGAAATGCAGTCCATACTCGATCACATACAAGCCTATCGGTCACAACGAACCAGCACTGTTGCCGTTATTGAAGACAGTGTATAGTCAAACCGTATGAAGCAAGGAGTCCCTTATAAAACTTAACTTTAAATGGGCACAAGACGGCAAATACCACCAATACTGTATTGACTGTCATACTGAAACCATTGACCGAGTATACGAGGACGATAAAACGTACTACTTCTGCAGTACATGTAACCATCGAAATGATCGTTCAATTGTAATTGATCCAATTGTGAAGTGGTGGGTGGCCAAAGATAAAGAATACTGGCACGAGAGCGAGGGTGTTTTTGTGCGTAACCCAGAAGGTAAATTTTTATTTTTTGAACGACTTATATTCCCGTTTGCTCTTACGGTTCCATCGGGGCATCTAGACGTAGGAGAGGATGCTTTGACTGCCGCCCATCGTGAAACCAAGGAGGAGGTAGGAATTGAGTCAAAGGAACTTACCAGTATTGCTACGGAAGATATTATTGGAGACTCTTGTCGACGGGGTGCAGATGCACATCGTTGGCACGCCTACCTTTTAGTGTTAAACAAAAACTTGGACATTGAAGTCAAAGAGAAAGACGAAGGAAGAATGCCCGTGTGGCTAACCTTTGATGAAGCCCTACAAAAGGACTTGATTTACCCAGTTCGATACATCGTAAACAACTTCTCCAGTCGCCTAACCCAGTAGTTAAGCCAAAATCTTCCAAAATTTAGCAGTGCCAACCCTTATTGGAAGCTGGCTACAAGGGCAGGATACTCGCAGACACCGAACGCAGTGCCGTACAGCATATTTAGGTTCTAGTGTGACCTGGTAGAGTAGCTCATTGTCGTTCCACCTCTATAAACTTCTTTCCATCTGGATAACTCTGACAGGAGTTGGTTCCAATTCGATTGTACCTGGGCAACCAAATCATGCACCCAAAAGATGAGGCCGTGTTCCATGACCAATCCCCCTGAATATTCCTTAAAAGATTAAGATGTGACCATTAATGAACTTGGATCATCATTAACGTAGCAACAACTCTTTTGGACTCCTGTTGCAATTCTTCAACCATAAGACTATGATTGGCTTAGTGACTTTAAGTGAGGTAACGCTTGAAGAGACTCTACCATAAAGTTAGCAAATTTAGTTTTATTAAGGCTTTCTTGATCTTTTTAATCATGGCCTTGATTGGCTTTATTGTCTGGTACACATTAACTGCAAAGCAAAATATTACCAAAACTTTATCGAGCGTTTCTAGCACTAATCCTGGTGTTTTTACAGCCTGGAAAAAATATTCTTCAGACAGTGAAGGAATTAGCTTGCTCTACCCACCAACCTGGTATCTTTCAACCGAGCAACTAGGTGGAGCATATCCTCTTTCTCTAATTCGTTTGCAGTCGGCGCCTTCTTCAAAAACCAATGATTTTGGCCTTGATATTGAAACAATAATTACTCCCACCCCCTCGACTCCTTTTAACACTTACCCCAATGGCAATAGTAGTCTTCTATCAAATGGCATAACGCTGTGGCAAGAAAAGGCCAGCGAGACTTTTGCTACTGGTTCGGTTATCGATAAGTGTCCGTCACTTAAAATAGGTACTGATAACTCCTATTCACTTAAGCTTAAGAGTGGCAAATACCTAACAATTAATGGTTCTTTTTGCTGGGCGCAAGGTTTAAGCAATACAAATAGCTACACAGTCCAAATAGATAGCCCAGAGTGGCGTAACGCCATTGCTGTTATTAATTCCATCCAGCAGCTTTAGACTAGACACACCAGTTTATTTGACGTTTATAACGTCTTTGGCTCCCAGAACCAGCTTGGTAAAAACTAGATAGCACAGGGCTTAAATTAAGGATTATTTATGCTCTTTTTTAGTAAGCTAAGTAGCTTATTGCTCGAGGTTGCTGACATTAATTGCTCGCGTAACTCTTTAGCACCATCAAAACCATTAACATATAGCTTGCAGAACTTGTTCAGTGTTTGTATTGGTCGTCTATGATTAGGCGCTGTTTTCTGATAAAGCTTAACTTGTTTAGCAAATAGACTAAGTTTTTGTGACCTTGAGTAAGAGGGCCAAGGGCTATCTAGGGAAAAGGCAAATGGATCCTGGAAAACACCTCGACCAATCATAATTCCGTCTAGCATATACTTTTCGGCAAGCTCTTGACCATGCTGACGATTGAGGACATCACCGTTGCCGACAATAAGAGTTTCGGGAGAAAGCTGATCTCGCAATTGACGAACATCAGCAATGGCTTCCCAGTCAGCCGGTACTTTGCTGCGTTGAGAACGTGTTCTTCCATGTATAATTAGCATGTTAAGTTTTTGTCTGAGAAGCAGGGCAGGCCAGCTCAAGTCTACTTGGTTAAAGCCAAGTCGAGTTTTAACACTAATGGCTATTTTGCCACCACTTCCTTCTTTAACGGCTTGGATAATTTCAACTGCTAATTGCCTGTTATTGATCAGTGCGGCACAACTGCCGTTTTTAACAATTGATTTGTCTGGACAACCCATATTAATATCTATCCCAGCGAAGCCCATAGCTACCAGTTCCGATGCTGTTTTATAAAAATTCTCTGGGCTTTTACCCCAGATTTGGGCAATTATTGGCCGCTCCTTGGATGAGTACTGAAGCTTTGAGATCAGTTTTTGGCGACCAGGACTTTGCAAACCGTCAACATTTACAAACTCTGTAAAAAGAAGATCGGGCTCAGCACAATTGACTATCATTTGGCGAAAGACGCTATCGGTCACATCGTCCATTGGTGCCAAAACAAAAAATGGCTTTGGCAGGCTAGTGTATCTATTAATCACTGGCTGAATTGTCTTTTATATATTTTTTTGATTCCCAAATTTTAGTCAATAAGAGAGCCTTTTTGTGGCCATAATAATCCCCTGCAAGTTCAAGTAGATCCCTAAAATTGGCTGCTCGTTGACTGGGAGAGCCGTCAATGTAAAGGCGTTTAGTTATTGCCTGCTCTGCTCGTTTTGGCTTACCGCTTTCGGTGGTCCAGGCTCGTTGGTTGCCAATTGCTCTTAGCATATCGCCAATTACAAATTGCTGCAGATATTCGAACCGCTGACGGACTTTTTGGTTATTGCCTCTGTTCAAGTTGGGGTACTCAGTGCTCTCTTTAAAGCGATCAATCTGTTTAATGCGTGGTTCAACAATATGAGCCAAATAAGTTTGCATTGTTTCGCTTCTTGATTCCACGGCATGAATACCTGCTCTTTGAGCTGCTAGCTGGTTGACTTCGGCAAAGGGGCTGATTGTCCGCGCTCGGGCATTAAGAGTCCCATTTATGGCTGTCCTAGCCAGCCAAGATACATCTCGGGCAAACATTTGGTATTCCTCAGGAGTTACAGCCAGCCATGTTCTTCTATTACTACCAGCTGGTTTGTAGCCAACAGCGCTGCGGTCATCCCACGCTATATCTATTAATGATGGTCTTAGGTGTTCAGGAGCAGCCCACTCAACCCAAGCAGCCGGTACATCAGCATAGTCTTCGGCTCTTACTCCCATATATTCGGGTGTTAAGATATGAACTAAGGACAGACGTGGTTCTAGCCCTGGTATAGCGATTTGGCCTGGGGCAGCCTCACGACTACGTGTAATCATTCCCTAGCTCTCTTGTCTAGATTTATCTGCTTGTTCCAGTGCTTGACGGCTTTTCTCAATGCCTGCCGCATTTATAGCCTGTTGCTCAGGCGAGGAATCAGGCAACCCCGTTAGCCAAAACTCTGATTTAGCGTATTTATCAAATTCCTGGCGGGCTTCTTGGCGAGCAGCATTGTCTGGGCCAATAGTCGTTTCTAGAGGGGGGATTAAAGGGCCACCGATTGCTCTGGCTATTTGTGCTTTACGTTTAGGAATATCTTGAATAAGTTGATCAAGCTGATCAAAAGGAGTGGAGCCAAGATCCTCAGCTACCTTAGGGTCTACACCGGCACCTAGGTTTCGCCAATTTTCAGCATGTATAGCAAATAGTTGACCCTTTTTCATAGTCATTATTGTATCACCTTTGGATTGATTTAGCAAATAATTAGGCCTTATGGAGAGATGCAATTTAGTTAGTAGCAGATGGTTGTTGGCTACTCCCAACGAAATACTCTAAAAGCTATCAGGTAGATAACTATTAGCCAAATTCCTAGTAGTCCCAGTTGGGGTCCAATGTCTGTCAGATGCTTACCCTCAGTTACAAGTAGCCTGACTCCATCAATAACCGGTGTCAGTGGTAAATAGTTAGATACCACCTGCAACCAGTGGGGCATCAGAAAGCGCGGGAAGAATGTACCTGACAGAAACATCATCGGGAAAACTATAATGTTGGCTAGCGGTGCAGCCTGGCGTTCATTTTTAGCCCAGCCACCTATTGCCAAACCAATACCTAAAATAGCGATAATACTAAGTATTAGATAAGGAATAATCTCGATGTAGTTACCAACTACTTTTAGGTGAAAAACTGTGATGGCAACGGCGAACATTATAGACAGTGAAACCAAGCCAATTATAGCCTGAGAAATCATGGTTGAAACAAAGTATTGCCAAACTTTAAGCGGGGTGGTGTGTAAACGTCGGAGTATCCCCTGCTTCTTTAGTTCTGGAAAAACATTTACTGGGCCGAAGATACCTAGACCAATTATTGAAAAACCTAGTAATCCAGCAAATGTGTAGTCAAACTGGGTTAGGCTTTTTACGTTGAGTGGTTTAGCGATTGCCGCAAACGGTTCTTGGTGACGCACAAATTTAGAGTTTATCTGATTGAATTCGCCTTGCAAAACAGTAGTCAGAGTTTGTCCGGCTGAGGCATTGTCCTGGGTATAGACTACTTGAGCATTACCGGATGGGTAAGACTGTCCGGCTTTAATATCGCCAAAGCCAGGGGGCAAAATTATGGTAGCATCCAGCTGACTATTGCCCATCTTGTCCTTAGCTGCAGACAGTGAAGTTACGGTTTTATCAACCTTGAATGTATGGCTAGCCGTTAACTGAGCATCAAACTGACGACCAAAAGCACTACTGCTTTGGTTTAAGAGGGCTATCCTAAAAGAAATATTCTTGCCGTTCCCTCCAGATATACCACCAAAGACAAATAAAAAGATCAGCGGGAAGAGTACGCCAAAAAAGATAGCTAATCGATCACGAAAAAAGCGCCGGGTATTAAGCCGTGAAAAAACCAGTACTGTGTAAAGAGATTTTTTAAGCATTAGTCTCTCAGGCCTTTGCCGGTTAAATCAATAAATACATCTTCCAGGTTAGCTTGTTCGACGTCTTGTTCTTTCTTAAAGCCCTTCGATAATAATTGGCGAACTAGTTTTTTGGGGGTATCAAGAGCTATAATTTTACCTCCATCCATAATGGCCACTCGATCGCAAAGTAATTCTGCTTCTTCCATATAGTGAGTCGTTATTAGAACCGTCACGCCCCTATCGCGAATCTCGCGGACAAGATCCCATAAATTCCGGCGAGCTTGGGGGTCTAAGCCAGTTGTCGGCTCATCCATAAAGAAAACCTGCGGCTTATGAACTAGGGCAGTTGCAATGCTTAAACGTTGACGTTGTCCTCCAGATAAATTCTCTGCAAAACTGTTCGCTTTTTCGTCCAGCTGAACATCTTTAAGTAATTGCAGGGCATCGACTTTTTCGCCGTATGCTGCCGCAAATAGCTCAATGATCTCAGTAAGCTTAGTTTTGTCTTGAAAGGCCGGTGCTTGCGGTTGAACGCCAATGATCCGCTTAACGGCATCCTCTTGTTTGGCAACATCAAGACCATTAACCGTAATGCTGCCTCCGTCCATAGGGCGCATTGTTTCGATCATTTCCAGTGTTGTTGTTTTGCCTGCTCCGTTTGGTCCTAAAATACCAAAGACTTCGCCTTTTTGAACAGTAAACGAAATATTGTCGACTGCTGCTCGACCGTCATAAATCTTGCTTAAGCCTTTAACTTTCAGGATTGGTTGGTTCACGTCTGCCCTATTCTATCTTAGAAGATAAGAAATAAAAACACCCGGCGGGCTTTGATAAAGCTTACCGGGTGCTTCTTTTTTAGACTTTTTTAGTAATTACTTGCGCTTAACAGTCAAGAAACCGTTGCGTGGGTTTTCGTTGACCATAAAACCACCTGGCAAATCTGTAGCCTCAGGTCGCTCGTCCTTACTGAAGTAATAAATTGTTTGCTGTTTGCCACCGCGTAGTGTAACGCTCTTTGAATTTAAGTAGTAAGTTACACCTTTGGAGTTAGTGTGCTTATATGCCATTGCTGACTCTCCCTCTCTTATAATTAGTAGTGTACCCCTAACATACTCTTGTCGGTTTTTGTTTGTCAACCCTTTTAATAACATATCTTCTGATTGACCAATCTTAAGCACAGCTCTAGAATGGCGATCTAAGAAGTTAGGTATCTCCCATCGAAAAATATAAAAAGCTGTTGCATCAATAAAGGTATCTGTATTAAACTAGGCGGGTAAGCATAAACAACTTAAAAGGTGGTTTCAATATATGGATTTTACAAGTCGTCTTTCTCAACCTCCGGCGCAATCTGCTGCAACTGGAGCAGTTCCGCCTTCAACTAGTGTTTTAAACACCCATAAACAATCTAAAAAGGAACCCAGTAAATGGGGCCGTTGGGGAGTAGTTCTAAGTCTTGCTACAATCTTCTTGCTGGTATTGGCAATTGTGGCCATTGTTAGCTTTGGCGGCAATCAACCTGAGGGGAATTATATAGACACTACGAAGCTTCAAGCTGTCTTCTTAAACACCGGCCAGGTATATTTTGGCAATATTAAGTCCTTAAACAACAAGTACCTGGTACTCGACAATATTTATTACCTCCAGACATCTGGTACTGGCAGTAGTACCACAGCCAGTGCGGCAAACACTCGTGTTTCGTTGGTAAAACTGGGCTGTGAGCTACATGCTCCTTATGACCAAATGGTTATTAATCAAACACAAGTAACTTTCTGGGAAAATCTCCAGGACAATGGCCAGGTCGCTAAAGCTGTTAAAACCTTTGAGCAACAAAACCCGGGTGGCCAAAAATGTGCTGATCAAAGTCAAGCCGCTACCCCAACTAACAGCGTCCAGACTACTAACCCAGGCACTACTCCTAGTTCTAAGCCTTAAGTCACTTGCTCAATAGTCTGTGAGCAATATCGGTAACCTAGGTCGCAATTGCTATTAAGCGACCACTGATAAAGGCTATAGCAGCGCCTAGAAAGCTAAGGCCGGCAACCAAGAGACTCCAGCCGGCTAGATCAGGTGACCATTTAGGAGACACAAAATCAAACTTATAGAGACTGTCGGGTATCGGTGTGATGGTCGCTCCATGACTTGTAACATAGGCTTCGATACAGGGGACCCGGTTGTGACCTGAAAAGTCATGAGAGTTTTGCTGCTCGCAATAGTGTTGGGCATCAGTATAAAGTTGGCCGTTTGTTGCTTGAACCTGCAGCTGTTGATTTTGAACCAGGCGTTCGTAAGTATATTTCAGTTGGATTGGTGGATAAACAGCATCTGCCCCGGCAGCTAGGTCAGTATTCATGTGAGTGGTCACATAAGCCTGTAGGTTCTTGAGGGCAGTTTGGACATCACCATTTTGTTGATCGGCCTGGAAAACGGCTGTCCGTAAGCTGACCATCCGTTCATTATTAGCCCTCAGGGCAAAAAGACTGATTAGACCGCTAATTATGGCCAGTAGCAGCAAATAAAACGTTTTGCTGGACTTCAGTCTGGAAAAAGAAGCCATTTGTTGACGTTTATTCATACTGCTTAAGATTATATCTTATCGGCTGCGGTTTTCCGGCTTAGTCTGTTGTCTCTATAAGCTTATTTAGTGCGCCCACGAAGTCATTTTTGACTACTCGGTAAACTTTATCGGCAACTACTTCAATATAGGTGTGTACGGTCAAGTTACGGGAATCAAGGAAGTTGAACCAGTCACTTGGGTTATCGATAATACCGTGCTTGGCCGCTTCACGGAATACTGCCTTGGGACTGGCTACCATCCCATCGTCTTCTTCAACAAGAGTTTTTAGGTATTTCCAAGCTAACTCAAAACAAAACTCAAAAGCTTGGATAGTCGCTGCTCGCTGTATCTCGTCCTCAGGAGCTAATAGCGTGCGACCCAAGAAATCACGGGCTCGTATAAGCTGTTGTTTCTGAGCAACTGCTTTGGTCATTAGAGTTTCACCATAGCCTGCTCAGCCACCTGTTTAAATTCTGGTGCTGTCGTTATGAGGTCAACTATATCAACAACGTACGGTATGTTGGATTCATCTAAAGCATCGATCAGACTTGCTCGTAGCGCTAATGGCAATGGATCCTTTCCGACAAACCCAAGGTCGATATCACTAAAACGGTGTGCCCGCCCTTGCGCTCTGGAACCAAATATCACAGGCTGCCAGCGATTGGCATCTATCTGCTCGGCAACAATTTGCCGTAACATATTCAAGTAGGGTTCTTCTAATTGCAGTGCCATGTCTAAATCTAGTATAACAGAGCTTAGTAACAGATACTGTAGAGGTAGACCCTAGGAAGAACATAAACCTTATTAGCCTTCCGGACTATGATTATGAACGCTGTCCGGTCTATACTTAAGTCATATATGCACGTCTTCTTCTCGGGAATTGGGGGCACGGCAATTGGGCCATTGGCTCTCATTGCCAAGCAGGCCGGCTTTGAGGTCTCCGGTTCTGACAAGCAAAACTCTCAATACATTGAATACTTGCGGGCTCACGGAATAGACAATATTCACCTTGATCAGAGCCGCCGAGCAATTGCTGCTCAACATGAGGCTCAGCCAATTGATTGGTTTGTCTATACATCGGCTTTAACACTTGAGAATCCAGATGCCCCAGAGCTGCTTTATTGTACTGAACAAGGTATTAAGACTTCCAAGCGAGATGAATTCTTAAGCCATTTGCTGCAAACCAAAGGCATGAAACTCTTGGCTATAGCCGGCACCCACGGCAAAACTACAACCACGGCCATGGTTATTTGGCTATTTCAGCAAATCGGGCTACCAATCAGCTATTCGGTTGGTGCCAAAATACCCTTTGGAGAAATGGGTCATTTTGAGTCATCAGCTGAATATTTTATTTACGAAGCAGATGAGTTTGATCGTAATTTCTTGGCCTTCGAGCCACATCTCTCGATTATCAGTGGCGTCAGTTGGGATCATCATGAGATATTCCCTACTCGTGAAGACTATCAGGCCGCTTTTCGTGAATTTATTAGCCAGAGTCAACAAACTTTTGTTTGGCAAGAAGATGCCGATTACCTTGGCCTTACGAGCAACCCGACGATTACCATTTTAAATAGTGATCAAACAGAAATTAAGGAGCTGCACTTGGCCGGTCTATACAACCGACTTGACGCTTGGGCAGCAGTCAGTGCAGTAAGGGCAATCGCAAAGACTGAGCTTAGGCAATTAATTGACCATATTAATCGCTTTCCAGGACTTTCCAGGAGAATGGAGAAGATAGCCCCTGGACTATACAGTGACTACGCTCACACGCCTGAAAAAATTCGGGGAGGAATGAGTGTCGCTACCGAGATGGCTGCTGAGACGGGTCAAAAAGTTATAGTCATCTACGAACCGTTGACTAACCGTCGTCAACATTACATGCTCAACGATTACCGAGATTGTTTCAGTGGTGCTACAAAAGTCTACTGGACAAATAGCTATTTAGCCCGTGAAGATCCGTCTCAACGTATTATTCCACCCGAGGAACTAATCTCGCACTTAGCAGATCCGTCTGTTGCTGTCTCGGCCAAATTAGATGCTGAGCTTAAATCACGCATTGAGGAGCATTTAGCGGCTGGCGACATGGTAGTCGCAATGGCTGGTGGCGGTGGCGGCAGTTTGGATGATTGGCTCAGAAAAGAATTTGGCACTTAATTTAGATCTTCTCTTCGGGGTTGACTAGCGATTGTCTCCTTGGCCACCGAGCACACCTCTTTGCTGGCGACTTTGCAGTTTAGAAATGTTTTGGCGGGCTAGATCATTTAGCGAAAAGCCAAGACTGTCGGCAAAGATTGCCAGATACCAAAGAACATCACCAACTTCTTTGCCCAGTTCAATCTTATCCTCAGCAGACAGCCGTCCGTTTTTATCGCGTATAATCTTTTTTATTTTTTCGGCTATTTCGCCAGCTTCACCGTTAATACCAAGCACCCAGTGGAGCATGTCTTTAAAATCGTCATCGGTAGAAATAACTGTTTTAAGAGCCTCTTGCTGGTAGTCGTCGAAGTTCATGTTCTTATTGTACCTGCCCCCGGTCAAGCTGCACAGCACCTTGGCGGACAACTTCAACTGTGTCGTCAAGTAGTCGGATAATAGTTGATGGCAGTTGACCGCTCAAGTCTGGTCCGTCAATATAAAAGTCGACGGCCGATTTAAAGTAACGCCGGGCTTGGGTGGCAGAACTTGCCGGTGGCTGATCGGGATTGTTGGCGCTAGAGGTCAGTAGAGGCCCGCTGGCTGCGAGCAAAGACCTCAATGGTTGGTCATCTGGGATACGCACAGCCAGGCCTTGGAGGCCTTGGTGAAGGTATGATAGCTGTGGCCCACAAGGAATAATTACACTGACTGCCCCAGGCCAATACTGTTCAACTGCCTTTAGGTAACGGCGTTTGAGGCCTAGTTTTACCAATTGGCCCACATTTGCTGCCAGAAGTGTGCCTGGTTTTTGGTGACGCTTTTTTAAGCTATATAAACGAGCAACGGCTGCTGGGTCTTCAGCTCGGCAGACCAGACCATAAAGTGTATCGGTTGGCATAACCCCTATAGTGCCGGGTTGACTTAGTTTTTCTAGGGCTACCTCTAATCTAGTCTGACTGATCATGACTCCTAGTCTTATGCTTAAAAGTTACTACTCAGAAACTTTTAACGGCTTTTTAGATAGGCATATGTTATCAGAGCAGCCATGCCTAAGACAATAATTAGAGTCGCAAAAATGGCCAGACTAACCCCTGGACTACGAGGGGGTTGGGCTATTTTTGGTGCTTTTGGAGTAGTAACCGGTTCTGGTTGGGCTATTGTTTGTCCAGAAGTCTCGTTAGTGGCAGGGGGAACTGCTTTAGGAGGTGGCTGAACATCCATCACTGGCCTAGTTGGCGCCGGCTGGGGTTCGGGGATTGGTTGAGATGATTCGTTATCAGGATTCATAGTCTTGGCCCACTTTATTCAATGTTCTTCAAAAATGATTGTAACACTTTAGCCACTCTAGGGCGTCAAGAAAATTTAACTAAAGGCCGCCGTAGCCATAACCATAGCCGTTGAAAGCTTGGGCAGATTTATAGTAGTCAGTAATCTTGAGCGGCTGGACTGTTGATGATAACTCGCTACTTGGTAGGATATAAAGCTGGCTGCCGTTCTTTGAGACCAAAGTGAAGGCATCACTGAACCAACCGTAAGGCGAGTAATCACTGCTAGATAGAATTTGCTTGGGGTTCTGGGCGTTAGTGTCGCCTACGAATAAGCTATTTTTACCATCTCTCAGTTCAGTCCAAAAAGTTTGATTGCCTGAGGGCGATATTAAGTAAGTCGGATAACTTTGGCTAAGGCTGCTTTGGTCAATTTGAGCATCTGACTTGAGGGCACCGTTTGCAAAATCATAGAACCCGGTAGCTGTGCCATCATTGTAATAAACAGCATAATAAATATTGTTTGGTTGAAAAAGTTGAGCCGTAATATAGGAGGTTTGGTTGGCATCAAATGTCTTGTAGTCTTGTTTGCCAATACCGTTGGCTTGAACACCACGGATGGTATCTGACTTGCCGCTTAGCGGGGCATTGCCATACCAGGTAACGTTATAAATTAGACCGCTGTTTAGAATATAGAAGCCGCTGAAGCTTTGGCTGGCGTTGGTAGTTACATCTCCTGTGGCTTGGTTTTGATCAAGCACGTTAAGCTGTCCAGTGTCAGCGTCATAACTTTTGATCTGCTCATGACCGACTTGCCAACCTGGCACCGAGTTTAGGGTTGAGTCATAGACAAAATCGTGATTATCCCAGCCAATTAGATTGAAACTGGCATTACCAGAATCAAACTGAGTAACTTTATCGTCAGAGGTATCAATAAGATAGAGAGCTGGCTGCGAACTGTCACGACTGGCTTTTAAGACTAGGTATTTCCAGTCACGGGCGGCCAGTAGAACTGTCCCATTGGGGTCTTCTTTACCAGTTCCAGGTAGTACGGTTGATCGATTGGTGCCATCTAGATTTGACTTGACGACATCGATTGTCCCCGAGGCATTGCTCAGAAAATATATTGTGCCGGCAGGAGTTATGCTGAAGCTGTTGGCTGACACTATTTTGTCGGTTACCGTTATTATTACTTGGGCTGGGTTATAGTTTGACATCTGGATAGAGGCTGTTTGTGTGCCAGTAGTCGTTGGTAGGACAATGGTCGCTAGGCCACCAGGGCCGGTTTTAGCTTCAGTCGTCAGAACCTTTATGTCGGCACCGACAACACCCTGGCCGGTGATTTTATCAAGCACTACTATCGGTACTTGGCGACCGGTAGCTATTAATTTAACTCCATATGAGCCTTTGGAAGAGAGAAAGGGGACCAAAATACTTTGGCCAGAGTCTTTGTAATATTGTTTATGAACACTCAGCCAGCTATGGCCGACTGGAAGTTTTAGCACTACTCGGCCATTTCCGTCTGTTTTAGCAGTCTTGCCGTCTACCTGAACTGTGGCACTGCTGACCGGTGTGCCGGTCGTAGAATCAACTACAGAGATTGAAAAATTGTGTTTAAGCACCAAACCAACCAATTTATAGCGGGTCGTTGGCCAGGCACCAAGGGCTATTAAAACTAGCGGTATCCCTACCAGCCAGAGCCATTTATGCTTGAAGATTTTGCCAAGCATAGATTTAGGGGGTCGCTTCTTAGGTGACTCGGTTTTGGTCTCAGCAGCATCGCTAACAGCCAACAAATCGTCACTTTCTTGAGAAGTAATTGAGTCAACAGCAGCCACAGTTAGCGGGTCTTCTTCTTGGTCAGTCATCTTTGTTGAGTCTGTTGCATTGGTTATAAGGCCTGGTGTACTTATCTCTGCTCCGGCTTCATCTAATAGCCCTTTTGGAAGCTGGGGGGCTGTTTCCGGATTCTTGAAAATGTCAATTGGTGGCAGAGTTGAATTATTGATCGGTGTAGATGCAGCCTTAATATCCGGTAACTTGGAGTCCATCATGGCGTCCACCCGGGATTCGACACGTTGCTCCTCACTTGGAGCTTGGGGGGCTGCTTTTTTATCAGGCATATGCTTAATTACGCTCGTCCTTAAGTGTAGTAAAAAAGAGCCAGTCTTGCAAAAAAAATGACTCTGGTTAGACAAGTTCGTCTGGCCTATGAACCAAAAACCAGTTGCTTTTAATAATTTTGTTACCTACAGTAGTTTTCTGTGACTGTTCAAAGCTTTGAGCGTAATCTAGCTCTTGGGATAGCTAGCCCCTATTTAGATGTTTGTCTGCCGGCAGCCCTGGAGCAACTTTCCGAAGAATACAGCTACAGGCCAAAGGTTTACCGTGACCGAATCGAGTTTGTTAACTGGTGGGCTAATTTATCGAGGCCTCAAACATTTGAGTACATTGATCAATATGAAAACCACATGACAAGATTAGTCAGGCCGCTTGGGGGCTTAAGCTGTCAGGATTTAACATTTTCGACAGCCACTACACCTCTGGGGTGGACCCGTATTGTCAACCGCCATTTCCGTGAAGACCGGCGAGTGGCGGTCGACATTCGTATCGGCAGAAATAGACTGACGTCGCACACTGTCGGCTTGATTCCAACTGAAGAAGAGGGCTTTGTTAGATTAAAAAGTAGCTACCTACCGAGAGGTCTTGGGGGCGTCGTGCCCCTATCAAGAGTAGCTGAGCGAATGTATGTTTCTCCGGATGTTATAGAAAAACGATATCCGAAACATATCTTCGAAAACTCAAATATTATTTCGTTGCCTCCGGAATAGTTCCTCTGGGCAATCTACAAGCCCTCTTCGACAAAACGCCGTGACATGCGATCCTCGGCACCATCTAGCGGTACACGGTAGCCTAAATGAGCTTCCAAAAAGACATCTATAGCAACTCTGGCGATATACAATTGGCTGTATAGCTGAAGCCGAACCAGTGGTTGATTGTTCATGCGCTCAGAGAACGGTCTGGTTGAGAACTTATGTTTTAGGGCCAGGACTGGTTTATGAAGTTCTTGGGATATCTGTTGGATATTGTCTTCAACCTCTGGCTGATAATCAGTTAGTTCGGCTATCATGCCGTCCGCCTGATTAGCGTCTTTAAAACCTAAAATCGTTACCTCACGGTTTTGAAGATGGGTTAGAAGTTTGTCCAAAATTGCTTGATTTGAAAAGCCGGTTGAGCTTTCAGGGCTAAATATAACTTTCATATGACTACTACTATAACAGAGCTGAGCACCACTTAAGAGTCGGGTAGCCCGGGCTTAGGCAAGACCGGCATCCTTAATTAAGTTTTAGCGAGGCGAAAAGGTCTTGAACTGCGACTAAGGGAGCTGCGTTTTGCCAGGTTGCATTGCTAATACTTAAAGGAGTAGCACTTTGGGCTAAACAAGCACTGGTTGAACATTTGTAAAAACTGGCACTGATTACTGGATCGGCTGTGGCAGCAGTTATAGCATCACCTTTTTTAAAGCTTTGGGTGCCGGTAATCATCACTTCTTCAAAGCTGCCGGCAATGGGCGAACCATTTGTAAAATGGATAAAGCTAAGAAACGGATATTGGTATTGGGCTGATGTTGGTTGCTTGTAAGCAAACTGGATTGAATCTTGGGCAATTATCGGGCTGTTAGAGCTGAGTTCACTAATTGACTGGCTAGAGGGACGAATACTAACTACTATTTTGCCGGTAATTGTAGTCCCCGAGCTATCAGTTATGCTGATCAGTGGTGAAGTGACTGTGATCGGTTGATCTTGAGTATTATCGTTTGTGGCCGGTGTCACAGACCAGTTTGAAGGATAATCAAATTCAAGATTCAAGCTGCTGCCATTAGAGACATAATGATCAGTGGTCGTTGCGGCTGAGCTACTTGGTGGCGGATTTGGCTGAGCCTTAACTAAACTGGTTGTCGTTTTGGAAGACACTTTTCTTGGAGCTTGATGGCGGCCAAGCCAGTAGGCCCCTAAAGCGGCTAAGACAATAATCAGGCCAGCCACTAAAAGCCATAACCTGTTTTTTGATCTGTGATTTAGAGCTTTAGCGTCTGGTCGAGCTTGTTGGTCATTGGCTTGTGGTGGTTGAGGCTGCAGTAGCGGTGGACTTTGATTGACTTGGTGTTCCATGCTTTTTAGTATACGCCTTAAGGCTTTGGCTTTCCGCTTCTTATTATGGGGTCAGGCGGTTAAGATCGCGTGGAAAAAGAATTGCTTCTTTGATATTAGCCAGACCAATTACTTTTTCAGTTAGTCGGTCGATACCAAAACCACAGCCTCCGTGGGCTGGCAGACCATGCTTAAAGGCGCTCAGGTAGTGACTGAAGCCAGGATCATCTGGGTCAATAGCGGCTGCTTTAAGTTGCTTAAGTAATTGAGGATAGCGATGTTCACGCTGGGGCACAGTAGCAATTTCAACGCCACGAAATAGTAGATCAGCTGAGCGAGCTGTGCTGTCTTCGTTAGCCATATGGTAAAACTTCATCTTGGCCGCTGGTAAGTTAGTGGCATAGACCGCCTCACAGCCGTCATGGAGTCGGGCATGTTCACAGATCCATTTTTCTTCTTCAGGCATAAGATCAAGTTCTTTAGTGGTGTCTCGGCCACTGGCTTGGCTGTACATTTTATGAATTTCGGCCATTGTGTAGTTTGGAAAATGAGGCTTGATGACCAGGTCCGGAGCATTAAGACTTTTAAGGTCATCGGCCTGCTCTTTGTAGGCTCTGGTCAATACCTTATAGACCATCTCCTGAACGATATCTAGGACTTCTTTGTGATCTTTAATGAAGCCAACCTCTATGTCCAGCATTGTCACTTCAGATACATGGCGTGTAGTAGCGCTCAGCTCAGCACGGTAAGCCGGGGCAATTTCAAAAACTCTCTCGAAGGCACCGACCATTATCTGTTTATATAGTTGTGGGCTCTGGGCCAGAGTAGCTTCTTTACCGAAATAATCTAGTTTAAAGACCTCAGCTCCGCCTTCGGCTGCACCAGCTACTAGTTTCGGGGTATTGATTTCTACAAAGTCGTTGTCATACAGAAAATCACGGATGTAGCGAGTTAGTTCCGAGCGCATACGGAAAATCTTTTGCTCCTGGAGATTACGCAAGCCAATTACCCGATTGTCGAAAAGTGTATCCAGATTTTCGGCTTTGTGGGACAGAGGTTTGTCGATTTCAATAGGAGACTCTTCGGTGACTGGTACTAGGACGCTTAGCGAAGCATTGTGTAGTTCGGCCCCGCCTGGAGCTCGCGGTTCACTCTTAACGGTTCCATCAACTGCTAAAACTGTGCCGCTCTGCAAGCCACGTAGCTTTTCAACTTCTGCTTTATCTTGGACTACCACCTGGATAAGTCCTTTGCGGTCGCGTATATTCAAAAAAGTTAAGCCACCCAGTAAGCGCTTTTTGTGTAGCCAACCTTCGACATGAATCTGGTGGCCATTATGTTCTTTGAGTTGATTGCTTAAAATTCTCATCTTGATTAATTCCTGCTAGTTAGAGCTTTGGGGAACATTTCTCTTTGGCTACTATTAAATCGAGGTTAAACATTAACTTTTAAAGAATGGTCCAACACTCAGCCAAAACACTCCTAACGCTGTTATTCTAGCACCTCTGGTACTGATTCGGATATAGTTTCAGCTTTAATCGGTTTGGGGCGGCGGTGTTTAGCTGCTACTGCTGAGCGCTGGTGGTGGTCTTCAAAGTCAGTCGTTTCCGGCAAGCCAGCTAGAGCGCACAAGATATCTTCCAAAGTGATGATACCAACATAGTCTTCGGCACCATTAATGACCACCAGTAGGGGCTGTTGGCTTTGATCAAAAGCTTGCAGAGCCTCCGATAATGAATCATTTTCATGAACATAGGCGACTCTGGGTTCCATAAAATCAGCCACCTTACCGGCACTTTTAATATCTAGGCGTCGGCTCAAAAGGGTCCCGACTATCTGCTCCTTTTTGCCTTCATATACCGGGAAGCGGCTATGGCCACTGGCGTGCAGCTCATCAAGTAAAATGGGCCCGACAGCATCACTAGCACTTAAGGCTTTGACTTTTTTGCGAGGTACTAAAATGTCTCTGACGTGCCGTTTGCTAAAGCTGATTGCTCGCTCTACCCGATCTAAATCGGTTTGACTTAAACGACTATCTGGTTGCTGTTGTTGTCTATCAATTAATTCGGTTAAATCATCGGCTTCAAATAAACCGGTATGGTAACGGGCTGGGAAGTGATTTTGCCAAAGATTTGCTAGGCGTCTTAGCAATGGCTGTAAGTAGTTAAGTACCCAGACAATGACTGGCGTTAACTGGCTGGCCAGAGTACTGCTGAATCGACTTATGCGGGCATTCGGTAACCACACAAAGGCTAACCAGAGCAACAAAGCAATGACTAGAAAACTAAAGTAGGGCGGTATAAGACGAGCCAATAATACAAAGCTGCCAGCAGCGCTCAGACCAAGCCATAACCAAAGCAAGATCCTTAAACTAAGGCCATAGCTGACAGCTTGCCAGATTCTCTGTGCCAGTTGATCACCAATTTCGGCTTGTCTCTTTAGTTCATTGATTGGCAAACAAAAATAAACCTTACGCAGACTAACTGCTAATAAAACTAAGGCTACCAGGATAAGTGCCAGAATAAGACTAACCATACTATTAATCTTACGATTATTAGGTTACTTTGGCTACCTGCAGCTTGCTGTATACTAGAGCCTACTGAGAAAAGGAGTCAATATCTATGAGCAAGCAATTTTGGGGAGCAATCATAGTTGTTCTAGCTATTTTAATTGGTGTCTTTAGCCTGACCCACCAGAAGCCAGTCAGCTCGAATACTAACTCTCAACCAACTCAACATATTGAAGGACAGGGCAAGAAGGGCGTAACGCTCATCGAATACGGTGATTACCAATGCCCTTATTGCGAAGAATATTATTCAACCGTTAAACAAGTTGAGCAGCAAAATGACCAAAATATTTTCTTTCAGTTCCGCAATTTTCCGCTAACCAGTATTCACCAAAACGCTTTTGCCGGTGCAAGGGCTGCTGAAGCCGCGGCTTTGCAGGGTAAATTTTGGCAAATGCATGATGCTTTATACGATGTCTCTATCTGGCAACAGTGGACAGTAGCTGCTGACCCAACAGCTATTTTCGATCAATTGGCTCAACAGTTAGGGCTAAATGTTACTCAGTTCAAACAAGATTATGGCAGCGATAAAGTAAACAGCCTTATTAATGCCGATATGGCAGCTGGTAACAAACTGGGTATTAACGGCACACCGTCATTTTTCCTAGACGGTAAACAGATTCAGGTTGCCAATGATCCGGCTGCTTTCCAAAAACTGATTGATGCTGAAATAGCTAACCACAGTTCTAGTTCTCATTAACTAGCTTTGGGTGGAATTGCCAAAGAGTAGTTAACAAACTTTTTCTATAATGGCATACAAGCTAATAAATTTGTATGTGAATCAAGTTTTATTTAAATCCTCTTTGGCGCCGTCTCATAGACTGTTGATCTGTGCTGGATAACAAACACTTTAACGCAATCCTCTTCAATCCTGAGCATTATCCTATAGTCACCGACTCTAAGCTTCCGGTACCCTTTCAGTGATCGACGAAGTGGTCTACTATAGACTTCCGGGCGAGTCATCAGTTTTTTTTCGATAGCACTTTTTATTTCACTTTTCCAAGGCTCAAGGAGTTTAGGAAAGTCTTCTTTGACTACCTGCTCGCTGTAGAGAACTTGATACATTTATTGTCCAAATACTTGAGAATGTGTAAAGTAATTTGTGTCTTTTTGGTCTCTTTGAGTAGCAATTTTATCCCAAATCTCGTCTTCCTCAATTTCTAGGCCGATTTCAATTAAGCGCATTGCTTTGGTAGCAGTGGGCATGTGGTCCCTTTTAGATAAACGAGTCAGTGCTATTTTAACGTCGTTAGGAACACTTATATTAATACGCTGCTTTGTTGTACTCATAGTTAAAGTGTATCAAAAGTGTATCAGTTGTCAACTTGGCTGGGTAGGAGGGATTTGAACACTAAAACCTCAAAGGTAGAGCAGCGTGCGATACTCTTGATCTTTCAACGTAGACGAAAAATACTCTGAAAATGTATTGACAATAGATGTATAGTAAATTACTATACTTTCATGGAATTCAGTTTCAGATTTAACGAAGAAAAAAATCAGTTGCTGAAAGCCACTAGGAATGTCAGTTTTGAGGAGGTTCTGATTTACATAAAAAGCGACGATCTATTAGCAAACATAGCTCATCCTAGCGCTAAAAGACCCAACCAGCGTTTATTCGTAATCAAAATTAATAATTATGTGCACTTAGTCCCATATATAATTAACCTACATAAAAAAGAAATATTCTTAAAGACCATATACCCAAGTAGAGAATTTACAAGAATTTATTTAAGAAGGAGTCGAATATGACACAAAATAACATTAACGAT